>Ga0105106_10000030_pt1 | contig 73006 bp, 54 predicted proteins | sample PPLLaktember2015_5_FD_79109 | JGI IMG/M metagenome (GOLD analysis project Ga0105106, IMG submission 79109) | Freshwater sediment microbial communities from Prairie Pothole Lake near Jamestown, North Dakota, USA - PPLs Lake P8 Core (1) Depth... | ecosystem: Environmental > Aquatic > Freshwater >... | reverse complement strand
TACACTGAGTAAGGCTAACTGAGTCGCTGTGCTCTGCTTACCAGTTTTCTGCTTCTCAGTAGTTCCCTTGGTTGCAGCCTGCTTCCCAGTGGTCGACCTGGCAGCGGATGGTGAAGTAGCTGCAGGTCTGGTTTTACTGGCTGGTTTAGGAGGCGTTTTAGCGCTGGCTGTGGTTGTTGGTTTCGCGGCTTGCTTGGGGGCGGCTTCTTTCTTAGGGCGAGCTTCCTTCTGGCTGGTGGGTATTTGAGCGCCACTTCGCTTATTTGTTATAGAGCCATCCGATGTAGATGGTTTGCGTGGGGGTTTGGGAGCTGGTCCGCCGCTGTCTTCTTGCGATCGGGTGAGATAAAGCACCTCGTCATCTGCTTTTAGCTCGATCACTGTCTTACCACGTGCAGCCCGGCCAACCAGAGGCGCGTCATCCAACCGTATCGATTTCGATGCTTGTTTTGCCAGGTGCAGCGTAACTCGTTCATTCCCTTTTCCCAACACCATACCCACTGCGTAAACCCTGGCGGGTAGCTTCCAGGCGCTCACACCTTGTCCATACCTTCCCTGGCGTGGAAATTGATCCGGGGCAATGCGCTTGGCGCTCCCATCGCTGGCGGCGATCAGGATCTCTCCTGGTTGGGGGAGAATCTCCATGCCACACAGAACATCCCCGTTCGCCAGCTTGATCCCCAAAACTCCGGCTGCTACAAGCCCCATGGGTCGAACTTCTTCCTCAGAAAAGCGGATCGCCATCCCTTGCCTGGTGAGCAGCAATAGATCGTTTTTCCCGGTGGTTACGCGCGCCCAACCCAATATATCGTCTTCGTTTACCTTAACCAATGTAAAAGAATGGGCAGACGGGCCAGGCAATTCAACCAGGCTGGACTTTTTCACCATTCCAAGGCGGCTGACGGTCAGAAGATAATTCTCTTCATTCCGCTCACTTTTAGTTGGTAAGGACAGAATCGCCGTCAGAGTGTCTTTCTCTTTTAATGCTGAAATCCGGAAAAATGGGATGCCTTCGCCGGGTTTTTCCGTTTCGGGGATAGCCTGCATCGCAATCGCTGTAGCCTCACCCTGGTTGGTTACCAGGTACAAGGTATGACGAGTGTTGCAATTTGCCAGAAGGATTGGAGCATCCCTGCCACTGGTACGGGGCGGTTTATTGTCCATGGTACGGGAGATCAATCCCTCGGCGGTGACCGCTACCCAGACGGCCTTTTCGGGAGCCAGGTCTGTAGCAGTCAGCACTGCTCGGGTAGATTCTCCTTCCTTCAAGATCACAATTTGGGTGCGCCGGCGATCTCCGTGACGTTCTTTAACTGCCAGTAGTTCATCACTCACTACCTGGCGCATCCTTTTCGGTGATTTCAATAATCCTTCGAGTTCTTTGATCTGGGCAAGCAGCTCTTTATATTCATCTTCTAATTTTTTGCGTTCCAGGCTGGCCAGGCGGCGCAGAGGCATATCCAGGATGGCTAGTGCCTGTACCTCGCTAAGTTTGAATTTCTTGATCAGGCCAAGTTTGGCTGTGTCAGCATCCTTAGAATGCCGAATCAAGTTGATGACCTCATCTAGATTACGCAGGGCAACCAGTAATCCTTCCAGGATATGGGCGCGCTGGCGAGCGCGTGCTAAATCATATTCACTGCGCCGGCGAATGATCTCGAGACGGTGCTCGACATAGACCCTGAGCGCTTGTTTGAGGCCCAGCATGCGCGGCTCGCCATCAACCAGCGCCAGCACAATAATGCTAAATGTGCTTTGCATGGGGGTACTCTTGTAGAGTTCAAAGAGCACTTTTTCTGGGTCAGCGGCTTTGTTTAGCTCGATGACGATGCGCATACCCTGCCGGTCAGATTCGTCCCTTAGATCAGCGATCCCATCCAATCGTTCATCGCGCACGAGAGACGCAATGCGCTCAATGAGCGCAGATTTATTGGTCATATAGGGCAGCTCTGTAACGATGATGCGGCTGCGTCCGCGCTCCATCTCTTCAATATGGGCACGTGCCTGGATCGTGACCTTGCCCCTTCCGGTGCCATAGGCTGAATGCAGCCCATCCCCATCAGCGCTTTGAATGATGATCCCACCAGTAGGGAAATCCGGACCCTGGACGAATTGCATCAGCTCATCCAGAGTGATATCATCCATTTTCTCCCAACGATTGAGTATATAGATCAGGGCATCGACGACTTCTCCCAGGTTGTGGGGTGGGATACTGGTAGACATACCCACTGCAATTCCCGTTGCGCCATTGACCAATAAATTTGGAATTGCGGAGGGCAATACAACTGGCTCGGTCAGGGTGCCATCAAAATTATCCAGATAGTTAACGGTATCTTTCTGGATATCGGACAGCATATCAACCGCAGCGTCAGCGATGCGCGCTTCGGTATAGCGCATTGCCGCTGGAGGATCGCCATCTACACTACCAAAGTTGCCTTGTCCATCTACCAGTAAGTAGCGCATGGAAAAATCCTGTGCCATACGCGCCATGGCTTCATACACTGCCATATCCCCGTGGGGATGATATTTACCAAGTACTTCACCCACGATCCTGGCTGACTTCTTGTAGTTACTATCAGGCTTCAGCCCCATATCATACATGGCGTAGAGAATACGCCGGTGTACAGGTTTTAAGCCATCGCGCGCATCGGGTAGCGCGCGCGCCACGATTACACTCATGGCGTAATCAAGGTATGCCTGCTGCATCTCGTTATCAATATTAATTTTTTGTACCAGTCCGATTTCCATGCATCGCTCCTTATCGATTTAGAGCGGAATCCGCACACGATTCCAATTAGAAGATGTGGAGTATATTAAGGCGAAAATCAAGAAACGTCAACCCGTACCCAGGCAGCGTGATACAATCGCCACATTCAGACGAGCTCTGTCGGAGGACGATCACCTATGATTATCAGTCCAGTGACTTTAACGGGTAAATTTGTCCAACTAGTTCCTCTTGAGCATGCTCATATCCAGGAGTTAGCCGGGATTGGCAGTACGCCTGAAATTTGGAAATACATGCGTTATGGATTGATGGAATCGGAATCGCAAATGTCGTCCTGGGTAAATGAACTGCTCAAGCTGCAAGAGGCGGGTACGGATCTTCCCTTTACAGTGTTTCACCTATCTTCAGGCCGTATTGTTGGGGCTACACGTTATTTGAATATAAGCCAGGCTAACCACGCCGTTGAAATCGGTGGCACGTGGTATGGGTTAGAGTTTCAACGTACGGTAGTAAATACAGAAACTAAATATTTGCTGTTGAAATTTGCTTTTGAGGATTTGCGCTGCATTCGGGTGCAGTTTAAAACGGATCTGTCCAACGTGCGCTCGCAAAAGGCAATTGAGCGCCTGGGAGCGGTTCATGAGGGTGTGCTGCGCAATCATATGATCTTGCCAGATGGCCGCGTGCGTAGTTCTGTGATCTATAGTATTCTATCGGATGAATGGCCTGCGATTAAGGTCAGGCTCGCAAGTTGGATAACTTAGGACATTAACTGGACAAACTATTCAAAGAGCGACTCCCAATAAAAAACCGCTGGAGTTGGGTCTCCAGCGGTTTTTTATTGTGTCATTAGATGATCAGTCAGCCAAACTCAATTCAATGTCCGCCAAACCTTCATCTTCGCCAGCGGAAGGACCGGAGCCAGTCACTTCTTGCATGCGGCGGGCTTCTAATTCTTCACTGAAACGCCCCTGCACAAAGCCAGTCCCTGCGGGGATGAGCTTGCCGATGATGACGTTCTCCTTCAGACCGAACAACGGATCTTCGGTGGCAGCAATCGCGGCTCCCGCCAGGACCTTAATCGTATGCTGGAAGGAAGCGGCAGACAAGAACGAGTCGGTGCTTAGCGAAGCCTTGGTGATGCCCAGCAAGATATCGACAAAACGAGCAGGGCGTTTGCCATCTGCCAGCAATTGTTCGTTAATCATCTTAAGCTCGAGGTAATCCACCAAATCGCCGGGGAGATAATTGGTATCGCCTGGGCGGGTGATCTGCACCTTGGATAGCATCTTGCGGGTAATTACTTCAAAATGCTTATCGTTGATATTCTGCCCTTGCGAGCGATATACTTTCTGCACTTCGGTAAGTAGGTAGATCTGGGCAGCAGTGCGGCCCTGGATACGCAGGATCAAGTGTGGATTCATCGAGCCTTCAGTTAGCGGTTGTCCTGCAGTAACTGGATCACCGTCTTTCACCAACAGGCGAGCGGTGCTGGGAATCTCATACTCTGCTTCCTGACGGTTCTCGTGAGACACAATGACTTTATTGTTCTCCAGGCGAACGCGTCCAGAATTCTGTGCAGCGATGGTGGTTTTTTCGCCCAGATAAGCGATAATATCACCCGCGGCTACTTCGCTAGCATCTTCAACAGCCAGAGTCCAGCCTTCTGGGAGATCATATTCGTCGCTCACCATTTCGCTATAGACGACTCGAGCCAGGCGTAAGTCGCTGTAGCGGTCGGACTGCATGATGTGGACTGTGCCGCCGATCTCACTGACTACCGCCTCGCCTTTCGGAGTCCGTCGGGCCTCGAATAGTTCTTCGACGCGTGGTAGACCTGTGGTGATGTCACCCCCGGCTGCCACACCACCAGTGTGGAAAGTACGCAGGGTGAGCTGTGTGCCAGGTTCGCCGATGGATTGGGCAGCGACAGTGCCGACAGCTGATCCAATTTGAACCATTCGGCCGCGGCCCAAATCAAGGCCGTAGCATTTTGCACATATGCCATGTTGTAGCTCGCATGAGAGGGGTGAGCGAACTTTGACAGCCTCGATGTTTGAATTGGTAATCCGGCGGACACGTTCATGATCGAGAGCATCATCCCGCTCAGCCAGGATTTCGCCGGTTTCTGGATCAACGATTCGCTCAGCTGCCAGACGCCCATATAACCGGACGCCAATGGATTGACCAGCGATATCGTCACTGCGCCGGATAACCAGACCTTCCAGAGTGCCGCAGTCTTCGTCGTTGATAATCACATCTTGCGCCACATCCACCAACCGGCGCGTAAGATAGCCAGCATCTGCCGTACGTAGCGCGGTGTCTGCCAGACCTTTACGTGCGCCATGCGTTGAAATAAAGTATTCCAGGGCGTTCAAGCCTTCGCGGAAATTGGAGCGGATTGGTAAAGGAATGATGCGTCCCGACGGATCAGCCATCAAGCCGCGCATGCCTGCTAATTGTGAGATTGGACCAAATCCACCTTTTGTAGCTCCAGAAATCGCCTGGGCCGACAAGTTGCCGTTTGGATCCATGGCTTTCTTGACTGCATCAGCAACTTCATTGGTGGTGCGCTGCCAGATATCGATCACACGCTCGTTCTGCTCCTGATCGGTGAGCAAGCCGCGCCGGAAGTCACGCTGGACCGTTTCTGCTTCGGCTAACGCCCGGTTGACAATTTCCTCTTTCAAGGCCGGAATAGTGATATCCGAAACTGCCAACGAATACCCGGAGCGGGTCGCATAGGTAAAACCGATATCCTTGATGGCATCAGCGATATCAGGTGTATCTTCTTCACCACAGACTTCATACAGATCAGCCACCAAATCTTTCAAGCCACCTTTATCCAATGTCCAATTGACAAATTGCATTGAGCTGGGCAGGATGCGGTTAAAAAGGATACGCCCGATGGTGGTCTCGATCAACCGCTCTTCAGCAGTAGCAGTGCGGCTGTTATTCTTGTCGTACCAGGTATTGGCGCGCAAGGTGATACGCGCATGGATATGTACCTGCCCCAGGCTATATGCCAGATCGGCTTCATCGATGTCGCCAAAAACACGCCCTTCGCCTTTGTGCGAAAGGGTGTCAGTCTTTGTCAGATAATAAACGCCCAGAACCATGTCCTTGGATGGACTGATGATCGGCTCGCCATCGGCTGGTTTCAGAAGATTGCGTGAAGAAAGCATCAGTTGGCGTGCTTCTAAGACCGCTTTCTGTGAGAGCGGCACATGTACAGCCATCTGGTCGCCGTCAAAGTCAGCATTAAACGCGGTCGTTACCAGCGGGTGCAGCTGGATGGCGCTGCCTTCGATCAAGATCGGCTCAAACGCTTGAATGCCCAGGCGGTGCAGGGTGGGGGCGCGGTTCAGCAGCACGGGGCGATCCTTAATTACTTCTTCGAGGACCTCCCAAACTTCGGGACGGTTGCGCTCAATAAAGCGCTTGGCGCCTTTGACATTGGCAGCATACTGATGCGCTACCAGCCGAGAGATGACGAATGGGCGGAAGAGCTCCAGGGCCATCGTCTTGGGCAGCCCGCACTGGTAAAGCTTTAATTTTGGGCCAACCACGATCACCGAGCGACCCGAGTAGTCCACGCGCTTTCCAAGCAGGTTACGGCGGAAGCGACCTTTCTTGCCTTTGAGCATATCGCTGAGTGATTTCAACTCCCGGCGCCCACGCCGAGAAAGGGCTTTTCCACGCTGGGAATTGTCGATCAACGAGTCAACGGCTTCCTGAAGCATACGCTTTTCGTTGCGTACGATCACATCCGGTGCACCTAATTCAAGCAAACGCTTCAAGCGATTGTTGCGGTTAATCACACGCCGATACAAATCATTGAGATCAGAGGTGGCAAATCGTCCACCATCCAATTGCACCATGGGGCGCAGGTCGGGTGGAATGACGGGCAGTACGGTGAGCACCATCCATTCAGGACGGTTGCCTGAGCGGCGGAAAGCCTCTACAACTTTCAAGCGTTTGGTGGCTTTTTTCCGCTTCTGCTTGCTGCGTGAGGTTCGTACCTCACGCCATAATTCCTCAGAAAGTTTGTCGAGGTCCAGGCGCCGGAGTATGTCATAGAATGCTTCCGCACCCATATCGGCACGGAAAACCTGACCCCAGCGCGATTTTAACTCGCGGTAGCGCGCCTCACCCATGAAGGTCATAGGCGCCAGCTCCAGCAGTTCGTCACGCAGGCGGGAGTTTTCGTCGCGTACACTCACGGATTGGTCGTCGAGTTGATTGCGTAGATCTTCCATGCTCAAATCAGCTTCAGCGCGTACTTTTTCGATATCCATGCGGATATGTTCTTGTTCGCGTTGTTTCTGATCTTTGAGTTCGCTTTCCAACTCATCTAAGCGTTCTTTCACAATCTTTTGCACGCTGGAAAGGTGAGTGTTTGTGATGACCTCATTTTCCTTGACAATCACAATATCACTATCAGGGAAATGAATCGGAGTGCGAGGTGTCTCACCCATTTGCTCGCGCAAAGTGGTTTCTAATCTCTGCCCAGCCTGGATAACCGGGTCAAGTTTCTCGGCGATGGTTTCGTCGTACACCTGATCGATTCTTTCCTGTCGCTGTTTGAGCTCACCCAGGTTACGGTCGCGTCCGGCTTTAACCTCTGCGATTTTGGCATTGATCTTGCCAGCCTGTTCACGCTCGGTGACGAAAATTTTCTCTTCCAGACGTTTCAAGGCTTTCTGGCGGGCATCTTCATCCACGTAGGTAACGACGTATTGGGCGAAGTAAAGCACCCGATCCAGATTTCGGCGAGAGATATCGAGTAACAGACCTAAATAGGATGGAATGCGCCGGGTATACCAGACATGCGCAACTGGGGCAGATAATTCAATATGCCCCATTCGTTCACGCCGCACCGAAGAACGCGTGACTTCTACACCACATTTATCGCAGACAATCCCTTTATAGCGAATATTTTTATACTTACCACAATAACATTGCCAATCACGGGTCGGGCCGAAGATTGCCTCACAGAAAAGACCATCTTTCTCCGGGCGAAGACGCCGGTAGTTGATGGTCTCTGGTTTGAGGACTTCGCCGTAGGACCAACTACGAATGGTTTCTGGCGATGCCAGGCTGATACGTAATGCGGTTAATCCCTTGGTTTCCACAGAATTCCTCCTAGCTGATCTCTGCAGCCTGCTATTTCGTCAATCCAACCACTAATCACAACTTACTTATGCAGCATGTCAGGCTACAGGGCACATTTTGACTATCGCAGCAGTCTGTACTGCTGATGGACACTGACAGAGTGTGTTCTCTCCAATTATTATGGGGGACAGGCTATCAATTGATATTTCAGTTTTATATTTTTGAAACAAAATAAACCAAGCGCATGAGTTTGTAACTCAGGCGCTTTTTGGTGATTTTGCCTTTGCGCATCCAGATATTATATAACAAGATGCCAGTCTAAGTCAAGTGAATAGTTTTCGATTTAGCAATATTAACCTATTTATCATCTTTCACGGTGTGAGTGGCGTAACGGCAATGTTACTGTGAAGCGACTGCCTTTGCCTAATTGGCTTTCCACTCTGACACTCCCCCCATGCTTTTCGATGATGGATTTTACAATCGCCAGACCTAACCCGGCGCCACGCTGTTCTTTTGATCCTGGTTGTGAGCTACGATAAAATTTCTCGAATAGACGAGATTGATCCATTGGTGATATTCCGATGCCGGTATCCAGGATTTCAAAGGTGATTGTATCGCGTTGCGAGTGCGCTTTGAGCTTGATTTGGCCATCTGCGCGGGTGTATTTGATGGCATTATCCAGTAAATTTTGCAAAGCCTGTTGGATCAAGCCTGTATCTACTTCGATCAAGGGCACGATCTGTGGACTGATCTCAGATGTTAGATTGATGTGCTTTTGGGCAGCCTGGGGCTGCATGCTACCGGTCACGCGCTCAAGCAGGTCTTGAACAGAGGCAAGTTCGAGTTGAAGATCAATCCCAGCCTCAATCCGGCCTAAGTCGAGCAGATTGTTAACCAGGCGTGTCATATCTTCCACGCCATTGATGATCTTGCGAACATAACTCAGTTGCTGTTCGTTTAGTTCTCCAACAATTTCCAACATCGTAGCATAACCACGCATCATGGTCAGTGGATTGCGCAGGTCATGGCTGACTGTCGATACAAACTCAGATTTCATGGTGTCAAGTTCTTTAAAATGGGTGATATCGCGCAATAATGCAACTCGCCCAACTTGCTGACCCTCGGCGACCACAGCCGATGCAGTAGCCAGATAAATATCTCCGCCAGGTAAGCTGATCTCGACGGGGAGCTTTTCAGTGCTGAGTGGGCTGAGAATTTCGATAAGCTTAGGATGATCGATCGCATCCTGGATATAAGGATGTTCTTCTACCTGACTGCGTATTCCTAAGACCTGCCAGGCTGCCGGATTAGCTAAAAGCAGCCGGCCGTTTTGATCGGTCACCAGTACTGGATCAGGAGTAGAAGCCAGAATGGCTGCCAGGCGTTGGCGTCCGATCTCGGATTGTAAATATAAACGCGCATTCGCGGTTGCCAGGGCTGCCTGTCCTGCCAGGGTCACCAGGAAGCGCGTTTCTTCCTCCGTAAAGCGGTGGGGTTCATCGTATGCTACCCAAAAGGCTCCGTAGTTTGTGTTTTCGTGGCGTAAGGCGACCGCCATCATCGACTCGGGGCGTTTTACACCGGCTGGAAAATCCAGCAGGCGGGGGCGGGTGATATTAACTAGCTGCACCTGTTCCTGGCTGCGGCTAATCGCCAATACTTGTTCGTCCAAATAACTGTACAGATCTGCAGCAGGCCCGGCAAATAAGCTGAGAGGGATTGGGGTCGTGCTCTCCAGATCAGAGAGTAAACCAGGAAGTAGCACAACTCGGGCAGAGGATGCACCGGTAACCAGGGCAGATTCGAGCACAGGCTGGATCGATTCTCGCATTTCCAGACTTGAGGCAACTTTCTGGCTAACATTTAAAAGCAGGCGTAATTCATCCAGACGGGCTTTCAAGCTGCCGCGCATCTTTTCAAAGGCTGCCCGCAATTGAGCGGTTTCATCCTCACCACTGAACGGTAGAGGGTGATCTAACTCGCCGGCAGCCAGGCGGCTGGCTTCGGTGGTAAGGGAAACCAAAGAAGAAGTAACCGCTTTTACTTGCCAGCGTAGGAATACATACCCAATAATCGTTAGCACGAACAGCACCCAGATCAGCGGGTTGGCTAATCGCAATGCAATTTCCTGAGCACGAATAGCAGGGACAGTTAAGACAATCGACCAGGGCTGACCTTCTGCTGGTTGGTAATACAGTAACTGCCGGGTGCCATCCGGGGCGGTATCGTCGGTCATGCCCGGCGCTTGAGGTTTAGTACCGGTGTAGGGTGTCAGGATCAAATCTGCATCGGAATGATATAAGATGCGCCCAAACTCGTCCAGCAATATCCCTTGTCCTTGAGAGCGGCTGAGATTTTCCAGGCTGATAATGATTGGTTTTGCAAAGGGGTTGTCGAGTAAGCGGCTGCGTCCGATCAGCGCCCGTTCGGTGCCCTTTTCGGGATCGGTAATGGCGGCGATAAAGCTGATCTCGGCTGCGTTGTCATCGTTCAATGGAAGAGCTGCGTAGGCTTGCACTGGGATGCCACTAAATGTTAATTGGAGCCCAGCCTGCTCTTCAACCGTCATCTGGTTATAATTTTGTAAAGGAAAACCTGCCAGTGTATTTCCTGCTTTATCCAGTATATAAAGCTGGTGGAAAAATGATACCCCCAGAACCTTTTGTTCTAGGAGATTATTTAATTCTGTCTGATTTTCCGCCAATAAATTTGGATCTGCAGCTATATCGCCAATAAGAGTCTGTCCATTCCCCAAAAAGGCTGGCACGCCCTCCGCAGCAATTTCTGCTGTGCTGGCCATTTGATCGCGCAGCAGATCGCGGGCTGCATTTCCAGCCACAACCCAGCTTGTAAACAATAAAACGACTACCAGTACGAGAGCCAGGGGAGCGATCCCATACAGGAAGCGGATCTGCAAAGATCTCTCAGCGGGAGAAGGTTCTAAAGCGCTAGAACTACCCCAGGCTGTAGGAAGAGCAGATGCAATGACCGTTGCAAAGACTCCTGCGATAACCAGTTCGATGGCCATAGCCAGCCATAATCCAGTGAGTTGGTTGATGGTGTAGTCAATCCGCGCTGCTAATAAGCCCCGCGCGGCTAATGGTAAGGTGAAGAGAGAGATTAATACATATGCAACGCTGATTCCGATGGCAGCTCCCAGTGGATTGCGCAGCATGCGGTAAATAGGAGTGCGGTAGCGTTGGCGAACTGCAATTGTGAACAGGATCGCCAGCAGTGTGATTTCTAAAACAGTGAAGGGATTGTGTGTCTCCCATAGTGTCTGCAACAACCCGGCAAAAAATCCCAGGAATGCTGCTGGGAAGATACCTAATAAACCTGCTGCAAGCATCCACGGCAATGCAGAAAATAAGACTACGATCGGTTCGGCGCTATCTAATGGCAGCATAGGTTCGGGCAAACTGTTCATGGCAGGTAGACGAACCCCGATGAAGAGACTGCTCAGCGGCACACTTAAAGTTAGCAGGATCAAAATTATTGTCTGGTTGGTGCCCCAACCTCCATGTAAGTTGCGCCAGCGAAACAGCGAATAAAGTAAATACGCCAGCAGTAAAAACCAGCCCATCCAACCGGTAACCCCTTGTGGTTGGCCGGTATAAGGGTTCGATGAAATTAGGGAAGTAATCAAATCCATAATCAAATGACCTGTTGCAAGATCAATACCACTCCCACCTGACCGGTTTTGTCAGTTTCATTATAACATGACCAATTTTGTTGTGGAAGCAATAAAATTTTCTGCGAGCTAAGTAAAACGCCAAAAGATACTTAACCAAACCCGACTTGTTGCCAGGCGTTTTACTCAAGTAATTCGCTGGTTGAGAGCCCGATTTGTTAAGCTACTCATAGTGAATTACATAGCATTCCTTAGTAAATGATTTTCAAGAACACCACTCGATGGTCTCTTGTTTGGCTAAAGCGAGATCGTGGTAAACGCCGCGTAATTGTTCGGGGAGCATGCTGGCCAGGATATACATGGCTTCATCCGTCATCCTGGCGAGGTCATCCCGGCGTGCTTTGCGGTATTCTGCTTTGTAACGAAACGGTTTACCAATTCGCACATGGGCGCCGGCTGTCTTCCATGCCCCAAACGGGCGTAGGGCAGGGAAACCTGGTGTTCCTCTGATAGCAACCGGCACCACGGGTACACCCGATCTGGCAGCCAGATAGGCAATCCCTTCTTTGCCACGCCCTAAGGCCTTACCGCGGGTTCCTTCTGGTGCCACCAGAACCATTTCACCCGCATCCAGCACCTCAAACGCTTGTTGCACAGCCCGCCTGTCAATCTCTTCGCGGTGCACCGGAATAACGCCCCACATTTTTGGAATGAAACCAATCAACGGATAATCATACACTTCAGCTTTGGCGAGGGGAACAATGTTACGCGGCATGATATGTAGCACTATCAACGAATCTACAAATGCGATGTGATTCATCATAATTAATGCAGGACCGTCCGTGGGTACATTTTCCACCCCTTCAACGCAATCAATCTTTGCCAGGAAATTAAAGCCGATCACTTTTAGCAAAAATCGGAAGAAGCGCCGCCGTGTCTCCCAATCACCATGCTGATATCCGGATTGGACAACTGTCCCGGATTTAATGCTCTTGATTTGCATGCTCTACCTTTAAGTCTTGCACATAGACGCCCTGATATTCTATCGGCAATTGACTGGCAAGTGTTCTCATGATTTGGTCGGTGGCAGTCTCCAAATTCTCTTTCCAATCAGACGAACCATCTAAAGTAAAAATTTTACCAATTGTAATTGTAACTGGACTACGCTTGAATCTCATCATATTTTTATAGATAATGCGGTTTTCCGTTCCCGTAAAGGTCACCGGGAGGAGTGGGGAGCCACTTTTTAAAGCCAGGTATGCTGCACCGCTGGTGCCCTCTTCCAAAGCGCCTGTAATGCTCTCGCGTCCTTCAGGGGCTACGCCGATCATACGATTAGATGCCAGGCCTTCTAAGGCTGCTTTCAATGCACGTCGGTCAGGTCGCCCTCGATGCACCCAGATAACTCCGTAGGTTCGCATCACCAGGCTTAAAATAGGATAATCGTATAATTCAGCTTTAGCCAGTGCATCAATCTGGCGCGGGAAGTTTGCCAGAGCTAGAACGGCATCTGCATCACCGAGATGATTTGTCACGATCAGCAGCGGACCATGCTCCGGAAAATTTTCCAAACCCGAGACGGTTGAGTTGGTTGCCAGCCATACCAGACCGTAGGCCAGCCAGTGCAAAAGCCGTCGAAATAGACGCCGTCCGAAGGTTAATCGCGGCAGGTGAGTAATCTCAGGCCGGAGCAGTGTCGTTTGGGGTTTGGTTGAGTCTGGTGAATTTTTCTCCATATACACCCCGATATTCAGCAGGCAGTACTTCTGCAATTCGCAACATGATCTCATCTACCTGAGCCTGGCGCATCCAGCGGCGCTGCTCACCACGTCCTTCCAGAGGTGGCAACATTAACGCCTGACCTACGCGCATCTCTAGCGCCGGCCGCTTGAACTGGAATGATTGGGAAATAAGGTCTTCGGTTGTGCCAATGATGCCCACGGGGATGACGGGGACACGCGCACGATCGGTGACAAACACTACCCCGGGTAGCGCCCGATTCATGCCAGGGCTATGCGAGCGAGTGCCCTCGGGTGCAATCAACAACGGCCGGCGGGCTGCCAGCACAGCAACCATCCTATCAATCAGCTTGCGGTCATATTGGCCACGATGGACTGGAATACCTCCATATAAACGGGCCAACGTTGAAATTCCAGGCTTGCCCCACAGATCGGCAGCCCCGGCTGCCTCTGGCGCAACTGGCCAAAATGCCAGAATAAAGGGCGGATCGTATAATGAAACATGATTGATGGCAATCAGATACGGGCCTTGCTGGGGGATATTTTCCAGTCCACTCAATTTCACGTTCATGAACACATGGAAAAATGCCCGAAAAACTGGCCGCATAATTCCGCGTATCAGGCGAGTATAAAGGGAAAGATGGTATTGTTCTTGGATTGACGCAAAAGCAGAGTTACCTGGTTCAGGTTGTTCCATCGGGACCTTTTATGAGACCAACAACCTGTTCCAGAACTTCATCGGCGTCCAGGGCATCCGAATTGAGGATGATTGCATCGTCAGCTGGGCGTAGTGGAGCTACAGCGCGAGTCGAATCGATATAATCCCGCTGCTGCAGCGCGGCTAATATTTCTGCATAGTCGGCAGGTTCACCTCGGCAGGATAACTCGTGATATCGCCGGCTGGCGCGCTCCTCGACAGATGCATCCAGGTAGATTTTTAACGGCGCTTCGGGTAAAACAACGGTGCCAATGTCCCGTCCAACCATAACAACCTTGCCACGCAGACCTATCCGGCGCTGCTGCATGCTGAGGGCGTGCCGAACCCCCCGATAGGCGGATACCTGCGATACATGGGCTTCAATTTCTGGGGCGCGAATCGCCCAGGTAACATCCTCGCCATCGGCCAGGATGTCTGAGCTGCGCCCATCCATCTGACTCGCTGGGCGAAGATCGATATCTACTTGCTCAGCCAATTGGGTGATGGCTGACTCGTCCGATATATCCAGGTTTCTATCCAGTGCGACCCAAGTAATGGCACGGTACATTACACCCGTGTCAAAAAACAAATATCCCAGCCGATCAGCAAGTTTTTTGCCTAAGGTGGATTTCCCGGACGCGGCAGGTCCGTCAATAGCAATCATGTTAATCAAGGACATATTTTTTCCATGGTCAGGGCGTATGATTTCGCTTGATGCAGGCTCGAGTTAATCAAGCGCCTACCGGAAGAACAGATTTTATCCTGTTACGGCTGAATTGCGTTATTGTTCACTATTTCACCGCCTGGGAATAGATCCGCGCGTGCCCACAGAATGACCTGTTCATATAAAAGCGGGGCATCGCGGAAAGTAATCCAGCTAGTCACGTTCTGCGGCAGCGCGCCTACCCACCCAGGATAAGCCCACCAGTCAAAATCCTGCCCGCGGTAAGCCGCGGTCAAGGTGGGGGGCTGTTCGTTTTGATGAGTGATAATAATCGAGGGTAAGTTCTGGGTAGGGATCGTGCTTACAACTTGCAGCTGCTTGAAATTCCGCAAAGTCCAGCGTAGCGCAGGGGAATCACTTTTAATGATCACATCAATGCGGTCTGGAAAGCCAGTCTTCCATACGGAAAGATCAATAGCGGTTTTTTCAAGTAAGTTCGCCTGAATTCCAGCACTGCCTGAATCCCAAAATTCCAGGGGTGAATTGGCGCGTAGCTGGCTACCACCCCAGAGGACACTGACCAGATACAAACCTCCGGCGCCTAGAACCCCCAGGATCAGGCCATGTTTGCCACTTCGCCAGGTCCAACCCATGGACACCAAAATAGTAGTGATTGCTGCCAGAGCTAAAATTCCTGCCATCAGGATCAGGCGTGCTGCGCTACTATTCATCTGCGGGTCTGAACGCGCCAGACCGGCAAAGTTGAACCACATCAGACCTGCCAGCAAAATGATCAGTACTGCCTGACCGTAGGCAGCCCAATGTTGCCGGCTGATATCCAGATCACGTGCCAACTCCCTGGCAGCTAAACCCCAGATAGGCACCAATACCCAAACCAGGTCCAGGGTCTGGCGACCGGAGTACAAGAGCCCGTGCAACAGGCTGATCCCAGCCCAGAAGATTAAAAGCAGGTCTAACCAATCCACCCGGCGTTGGATTAGCGTCCTACCAATAATAAGTAGAGCAAATATTAAAGCCACAGGCTGGTAGAACAGCAAGCTCGCCACGATGCGTCCCGAGGGCACGGTCGGGGCGCCGGTCCATCCAGCAAGGTAATCCATTAGCGAATTCGATGCGGCTGCCAACCCCTGTGGAACCTGCATGATAAGAGTGCCTATCAGCAATAAACTAATTACCAGCACAGGAATTGCTTGCTTGAATGCTGGGAGTGAAACAGAGATATTACCAAGCGATGTATTCTCTGATGTGGATGGTTGGTGGATGAATCGGAGAAAAAGAAGAGTCATTAATCCGATGACCAGCCCTTGATAGGCTGGCGGTCCTGATAGAAGAAACAGTGCAGCCATTAGCCCGGCCAGATGGGCACGTCTTTGTTGCCACGAGACCACTGCCATTATTCCAAAGGTCAGCGCCATCGCCGGTGAGGAGACCATCCGAGAAGCAGCGACCAGTCCCGGATCCAATGCCAATCCGAATGCGAGCAGGATGGCGGCGGGCTTGCCCAGCGTATCGCGTAATAAAATGGGAACCAGTAATAATAAGCACCCCGTCAGGGCAGGTAAAAAACGCGCCAGAAAATTTGTGGGTTCCAACAAGCTGAACAATAACCCGGTGAGCATCACATAGCCTGGATAGGATGCTAGATGGAACTCTCCTACCTCAGTAACTCCCTGGGCCAATTGCCAGGCATCCAGCGCCAGGCGCGCTTCTTGATCATTCAAAGGCGCCGCGCCCAGGTTGAGAAAACGCACAAAACCCGCCAGTAATATGGCGGTAAGGAAGAATAGATGCTCTGGCTTAATTTTGTTGATTTCCATTATCTACTACGAATATCGTATACCTGGTCTGGATTTTACCAGCGATCATGGGACTGCGAAGATTATGGTATTGCCTTGTTGAAAAACTGGCTCGAGGGTGGATTCAAATTTTCTGAGAGAGTTGCTTAAATTACAGACCCGGTTGGTATTCTGGCACAATCCCTGAATATACTGCATCTCCGTATTACCCAGGATCACGTAATCGATATCCCATTTATGAAGCAACTCAAGGGTGACGAAGGCATCGCCCGATGTATAGATGGTATCGATATCCGGCTCGCGCTTGCCTTGTTCGTCATAATTGCCTCGCCACTGGCTTTCATGCAAGGACCAACCCAGGAGCGCTGGCATTCCGCTGAAGGCGCTTATGCGACCTTCGTAATTATAGGATTTTCCAGGCGCTTCCAATATCACAGGGAGTGAAGAGCTTCCATTGGCTAAAGCTTGACGAGCAACATCATTCAAATAGGCAATTGCTGCCCAATCGTCCGGGTTGTACGCGGCCAGGCTACTGGTGCCATCCAGATTGGGAGTTACTCGAAAGCCTGCCACGCGACTGTAACTGGCGAAGATAGGATAAACCATCCCTGCTGCGATAAGCACAATGACTATCGATTTGATCAGGCTGGTTGAGAGCCTTCCAAAGACTTTACTCCCATTCTGAGTGATCCACCATAATCCGTAGGCTGCGGATAATGCCATCAAGATCCAGCCCTGGTAATAGAACTTGAACACCGTATTCATGCGCGCCATAAATGTGTCGCGCAAATACACGAATTCTACCGAGAAGGTCAGTGCCAGGCCGGTGAAAATCATAACCAGCACGAATGCCTCACCCGGTAGGGTTGTGGTTGATTGTTTTTCTGGCGCCTGAATGGTCAATGCACTCTGTGAGAGCCAATAAGCAAAGTTGGAAAGGATCAATCCGATCAACAAGGTGACCAGTAAAAATAACCAGGGATTTGTCAGCCGTGCAGAAAGAATTGCGCTTAGGGCTTCATTAAAACTCAGGTTGCCTAGGATGGGTTGCAGCACGGGATCCACCTGACCGCTGGCGAGCATTTCTCGACCCAACCCGGAAGCCAGAATGGCGCTTAACAGCAAGGCAAAAAACGTCAGGCAGACGATCATGACTGTGATCCAGCTGCGCAGGCCGAGTTTTACCAGACTCGTTGTACGGTTTTGCCGGATATGTCGCACGGTCAAGGCGATCAGAAATATCAATAGGATGAAGATAAATGGTCCAAACATGACCAGATATTGGGGCAGTCGTGTGGGCGGGAGGACATACGGCAGTATCCCACCTGCCTGGGAGCGGAAAGAGGCATAGAACAAACTATATAATCCCAGGCTTGCCAGTAGCAATACCAGCGCCAGTGCCAAAGCCTGGCGAATAATCGTCCAGGCCAGCGAGCCATGCCTGAGAGCCAGGCCACTGCCATAGGCCAGGGTCGCCAGTCCTATATAAACCGGCATATCCCAGGTGTTCAAAAAACCCAATGCTCCCAAAGCCAGGGCATACAGACCAAAATCGAACCAGTCGCCTCCAAATACAGCTTGAACTGGATTCCACCATGCTCCAGGATCAGACAAAGAACTTTCTTTTAGATGATCGAAGACACGCAAGAGCAAGTTCAGACTCAGCCCGATGCCCAGGAGGACGAAGGGCAGGGCCAGTACATGCGGGTGATTATCACCCAGTAAAAAGCTGAAAAAAGGAAACTCGGTGATTGGGCTAAGCCCGAGCGGTTGGTGATCTAAATTTAAATCCTGGAGGACGCGTGAGCCGCGCCACCACCACCAGCCGCTGCTGCCCCCTGGGAACCAGGATCCAGTGATTGGATTGCCGGCCAGATCAGGGATATTGATCCAATTCCAGAAGGCTTCGGGCAGCAATCCACGGCTATACAATGACTCTAATAGCCCCTCCAGATTGCCCAGCAGTACCACAAACACTGCTCCAAGCAAACCAAAATTGGCAGCCTGTGATGAGCGCTGTGGTTTGTTTATTTCCCTGGAAGCAACCAGGTTGAATACCACCCCAAACGCCCCAATGAAAGTCAGTGCAAATAACAGCGCGTCATAAAGCTCAAAACCCACACTGGTAGGTGCCCCAGACAGGCGTGTAACCAGAGCCATCATGACATATCCGAAATAGTAATAAGAGATCGCAAATCCCGACAGCCAGACATCCACAGGTGGAAATTGAGGGCTGTTCAAGATGCCATTTAAGAATGCCATCTCCATATACTTTTCGCCGCCAGCATTCATGATCTTATCTGGCGCATAGGCGCGCAGGATTGCCCAGGCGATAAAAGCAATGGCGAAGAGTATCTCAACTCGTAAAATATGAGCTTTATGGGATTGGAAATACTCAAATATCGAACCGGACGGATGTGCGCTCTGGTGTCGCCGTTCCCATAGGATCACGAAAGTTGAAAAAACAAACACAAGCAGGATAGAAAAAATGATCCCGCCGGTATCGTTGCGTAGAAAACCGGTGGAAGCGCCCAGCCACAATAAATAAGTACTCAAGAGTAAGCCGACTGGCTTACTGAAAGCATAACCGCGCTCTGGCAGCCAGCGGAATAGGCGCAAGGTAACCGGTAGGGCTGCTAATCCCACGGTCTGGATGATCAGCCACCATACAAGGATGTGTAACCACTCCGGAAGCGCTAACATCATATGCCTTTTAAGAAGAAACCTGAGTTAAGGTGAAGCCTGGTCAATTACTTCATAAATGATCGTTTCACCTTCTTGATAAACAGTGCGCCACAAAATTCCATCCAAAGCACTGAACTTATCCAGGCCGCCATATTGCCCGCGTTGTTCAGCAAATAAAGTGTACAGACCGCGCTCTTGTTGCCCGAGGATGATATAAGCACCATTATACTTTTCCAGAAAACGTTGAGCCACAGCGTCATCCGTAGTCAGATAAAATTCATCGATCTCAGCGATACGCTCGCTGACCCAGTTTGCAGGCAACACATTGCGCTGCTGCTGCTGGTGCCATTCCCAACCGGTTACCCCAGGCAAACCAGTGTAAACGCTCATGCGCGAGCCCCAGCGATACAGATCCCGCAGGTTGGCTTCTACGATCACCGGTGAACCCTGTACGTTGTACAGCAGCCATTGGATGGCGTCATAATCCTGGCTCAGGTCCATTTCTCCCCAGCGCTCGCCGTACGTAGCGTACTCCATATAAGCCATCGAGTCCAGGGTGTGGGGGGCTGCAGGAGCCATGCGATCTTTGATCTTAGCCATACCTGCCATCAAGGGATAGAGCGCTGCCCCGCTGAGCAGAACCAGCATGCTGAACTGGAAGAAACTGCGCCAGGAGGGTTTCCAGGTGGGCAGCGCCAACCAAAGCCAGCCCAGGGCAGCGGCTGCGATGAGCGAGAAGAATGTCCAGACCTGTAAATAGAACTTGAAGACGGTGTTCATGCGTCCAATATCACCGACCAGGACGATAATTTCCACCATCAGGGTCAGGAGTAAGCCGGCGCCGACCAGGAAGAGCAGGAAGCGTTTAACGTCTGGCAATCCTGGGCGCAGGATCAATACGCCTGCCCAGGCTGCCAGGGGTAATACGAGCCAGGCGAAACCTGCCCCGAGGGCCATGGTGATAAAAATCAACGCCAATAGAAGCAGCGCCCCGGTAATCACCCAGTTTTTATAAGGCTCTAACCGTCGCAGTGCGGATAGGGGCGTGGCAGCCATCCACTGCACTGTTTCCCAGAACATCCAGGTCACAATGGGGAACAAGAATACCAGCCAGTGGGTAAAGTAGGCTGTCAGGGGGGTTCTTGTGCCCTCCCATAGATCAATTTCTGAATAACCCAGCCCATACCAGTAAGCATAAGGTTGGTAGAGCAGGTGCGCGACAAGGATCAAGCCCAGCGCGCCAAGGGCCGCGACCAGGATACGCTGGATGGAAACCGGCAACTCTAACAGCGGCGGGAAACGCCGGGCGACCCATTCTGGGAGCTGGAAGTGGACTGCCAACGGGTAAGCCACCGCCAGCGCGCCTAAAGCCAGGTAGGGGTAAAAATCCCAGGTGTTGGTGGGGCGCAGCGCGCCAATCGCCAGGCCGCCTATAAGTAAGCTGCCCAGGGCGGCAAGCCAGGAGCGCCAGCGCAACTGCCCCACGACCATGGCCAGGCACCAGCCCAAAACCAATAAGGTGATGGGCAGCGCGAAGAGATGTGCATGCGGATCGCCAAAGATCACTGTGAAGAAGGGAAACTCCGTGATTGGTTCCACATCGCCTGGGGCGGGAATGGCGCGACTTGGTAGCCAGTACCAGTCGCCCAACGCGTAGGGCAGAGATTCCCCGGCCAGACTCATAAAGAAACCCCGCACAGCCCATACCCAGCGAGTCAGGATCGCAGCATCTTCGATCACCCCGCCGGGTGCAGCCAGCCGCTGGTAACCCTGGAATATCATCCGTACGGTACCCAGGTTCCCTATTACTGCCAGACCCACTGCGCCTAACAGGCCGCTGAGGATCGAAAACCAGGGACTGATTGAGCGGGAGGCTGTCCAATCGGTGCGGTCTTGGGGTCTGCCTCGGCGCCAGCTTTCTACCAGGTTATAAACCACTCCAAATGCCCCCAGACCGAGCATGCTGAAGACGGTAGGCAGGATCAGGTTATAACCGACAGCCGGGGTGATACCCAGGAGCTTGACCAATGTACCAAGAAAAACAAACCCAAAATAGTAATAGTTAAGGTATCCGCCCGCAAACCAGGGATCATAGGGTGGAAATGCCGTACTTTTCAAAATGGCATTGAAGTAGGAGAAATCCATCGGGCGCTCGCCGCCCTTCCAGGGATGCCACAGGTCCGGGTTTCCGAAGCGGATCAATAGATCGACGCTAAAAAATGCCAGTGCCAGGAGCTCGACGATCAATAAATAGCGCCAGTTTTGTTTAAATTCATGGCTCAGGCTTCGCCGGTCCTTAACTGCCATGATTAACCCAGCCACGAGCAGTAACAAATAGATCAGAGCAATCACCAGGCGTGAATAGCTGAGCCCGATTGAGCCTGCCAGCCATGCCAGATAGGCAAAGACGAGCAATCCGGTAGTGCGCGCCAGGGCATACCCGCCATCGGGCAAGCCGGGCAAAAGGTGGCGCAGTATCGGAAAGATCGCCCAACCCAGCAAGCTGAAGCTCAAATACCAGACCAAAACAGCCAGTGGTTGAGAGCGATTCAGTAAACTTTGTGGATTGAAAAGCTCTGTCCAGGTTCCATCACTCCGTTGCTCGGCCTGCCGTTCTGTAGATAACATCAAATCCGCCGGGCGGTCTGGAAAGCGCATTGGAGCAATGCGCAGGACGCGGCTTAAATCTACGGCACTGAGAATTCCCGCCATTTGTGTGTAGTCATAATCGGCAGTCTTCTTGAAAATTAAGACCTTGGGATGGTCGTAAACCGTGAAAGCTTCTTCGGCAAATTGGTCGTTTAGCTCAAATGGTCCCAGTTTCGGATTGGATTGGAAGATCTTCACCAACTCGAAGCCCAGGTTGCCCTGGAACATGTCTGGCTCAGCCACCGCATAGCACCAGTAGATGGTCTGGTCTTCTGGGCAGCCCAACAGCTCGCGATAGTAGGTGGTCGTCAGGGGGAAGCGTTCGGGTATGCGCGGTAAACTGCCCCATTGACGGTTGGAGCTGATGGCGATGTAATCAGATTCATCCAGGATGCGAATAAAGCGCTCCAGCTTGGCGTCGTCGTCATCCCAGTACATGTTGAAATTTAATCCCTGGGGGTAGATACCACCAAAGGGATCATACCCATCCATTCGCATGGGTAACCCATCATCCCATTCACCTTCATTGGCCAGCGAATCCCCGGCAAGTTGCAGGATGGGTTGTTGCGAAATCAGAAAGACCTGTACCCGGTAGGATTGACCCGCTGTTACGGGCAGAGGTACATCCATCGGAATCTGATAATTTACAGGTAGTGTGCTGGTCGTATCCAGGTTCACTGAGCCGACCACGGTTGCCAGAGGAGAGTTCCGTTGGCTGGTATCCATCGACTCTTCACCGGGGATCAAGCCTTCCGGTGTGGTGATGCTGACAGCCAGAGTAAGAGGGCTGGAGCCGCTGGATAACACACTGATCTGATCGATCGTCAGGTTTGTCAGATACCCATCCTGAGAGGGCAGAAGCTCGGTAGCGAATGGCTGGTTAGAAAGCAACATAAATCCATCTGTGGCGAGCGCCTGGATCTCCCCACTGCCTGCCGTACTTTCAACTGCCAGATGGATATCGCCATCCACAGCTACCTGATCAGGCGTCCCATCTACACTGAGCTCTATAGAATACAGCTGTCCTTCAATTAGCTCGAGCGGAGCATCTAACTGAAGGGTATAGGGGTTGCCGCGTGAATCGGTCTGTGGAGTAAGGTTCGTAGTCAGCGTAGCACTGGCTAAAACCGCTTGCGGATCGGTAGGAACCTTTAGTGTCAGTCGTAAGGTGCGGGCATATTCACCGGGCTGGTTATCGCGCAGGTGTGGAATGTAGATTTCATTCAAAACTCCGCTGGCTCTGGCCTGAAAGGTCGCCAGCAGAGGATATCCAGGTGAAACCGGGTAGTTATAGCTTATGGGTACTAACTGGTTGACTCTGCCAGCTTCGGTCTCAATGCGCAGATTTATGGGAGCAGCTATATTTTCAAAGATCCAGCGCGACGCTGCAACACGTGTGATTGGGCGGGTATAGATACTGCTGAACCCAAAGGCATAGCCATAAGTCGCCAGCAGAACCACACCTCCGGTGATGATCGCAGCACTACGCAAAACCCCTGGCGAAATCCTCTGCCGCAAGCTGCCGCCTTTAGCCGTGTCCCATAAGGCAACCACAGCCCAACCAGCAAAAATTGCCAGCGTAGGATAGATCGGTAACTGGTAACGCATGGTTGGGTTGAGCGCCAGGGATTGCCAGGTGAAGTAAAGTCCGGTCCAGCTCCACAACAAAGCATGCCGGCGCCACTCCAGGTTTTTATGATGATATAGCATACGCAGCCCAACCCACAGGAAACCGGTCCAGGCCAGTATGCCAAGGGGTATACCCATTCCCCACAAAATCATATTCTGGCCCGAGAACCAGACATCCCGGCGCGCCCATTGCATGGCGGGCGGAAAATCTACGTCACCGCTGCTTTGTGAGCGAAGTTCTTTGAGATTGGCAACCCATTGTGGGTTTGGCTTCAACCCGAAGAAGCCCGGACCACTGAATGCGTATGGCTGGCAGACACGAAAGACCAGAATACTTAGAAACCCGGCCAGGGCCAGATACAGGATGGCGCGCGTGGCTGCCTGGCTGCGCTGTGAGCGCGGTAGACCAGCGATGCGGATCAGGACTGCCAGCGGCAATGCCAATGCTACAGGCGCTGCGTTGAGCTTGGACGCTACAGCCATGCCATAGGCTAACCCGAATCCCAGACTGGGTATGAATAATGGGTGGCGGGAAACAGTCTGCCAAATTCTGCGCAGAGAGTTGAGTTTGGGTGTTATCTCGAAATTGTCGGGAGTGATTTCCCAGGAGCGCTGATCAGAGCTGATCCTCACCGCAAAATATAATGCCAGCAGCGTGAACAGGTTGATAAAGGTATCCATCGTGAAAAAATGCGCTTGCTGGATCGGCAAAGCCATCGCTGCGTACAAAGCTGCGGCCAGGGCAGCCACGCGCCGGTCATATTGCCGGCTGCCAATTGCATAGATCAAGATGATGACCAGAAGATCGGCCACTGCCGACAAGGCGCGCCCGATGTCGGTCATTTCATTGAAGCCAGAATGTCCGTACACCCATTCCACTGCCAGTCGGGTGATGAACATGGGCAGTGTGCCGTACACATAGAATCCATGCCCGCGGTTATTCGGATTCATGGTCGAATTCGGCGTATCGAAAAATTCACTCCACCCGATCCAGATTTTTTTCTCGCCAACCGAGCCATCCGGATTAAGCGTGGTTTCTGTACGGGCGGGTGAGATGTCAGAACCAACCCACACCAGGAAGCGTTCATCAGGATGTAAGTACTGGTACTCGCCCCAATACAATCCATTCAAGCGAAAATAGGCAGCAGCAACCAGGACCAGGAGCAAGACCCAGTCCAGGATGCGTGGCAGGCGCAGTTTGCTCGCCGCGACAGAAAGTACCTCGGCCTCTGTGGTTAATGGAGCAGGTACAACGCTGCCGGATTCTGCGGCATTCGGTGGTGTTTCCTGGGCAGCGTTCGAAGATTCAGGTTCAACCATGCTAAGTTACGATCACCTGGCCTATTTATTCCCCGGGAGGAACGAAATAGAGTAAAAAGTTTTTATTTTCATACGCCGATTGATATTCCTGTACCCAGCCCTGGGGATAGGTGTGTTGTAAAGCATCCAGCCCATCCAAGTCAAGCGGGTTAACAACGAATAATTTCGGACGTGGATCCTGTCGGGTGGTCTCCAGCCTGTCGACGGACATCGCCATATCCCGGACATCCTGCCCAGCCTGGATGCCGACCAATCGTGTATCCACCCAGTGCGGGTAAGCCATCACCCAGGTTGTCTCCGGACTGCCGATTGTGGCGGCAAAATTCTCAACTACTTTCCCCATCTCGGAAGTATTCCAAGAAGATTGTGCATAGAGTTGGTAGTACTGGTTGAATACCAGGTCATAGTTAATCCCGGCGCTGATCAAAAATAAGCTGCCCCAGGCAGCGCTGATCCACCAACGCCGCGTTGTTGCATTCCCTAAGTTGCCCAGGCTTGTGATCAGGCTGTCTGCTGCCAGACCGATGATGAGGAAAACCGGCACAATGGCTCCGGAGGCGCGATTAAGGGCTGGATTTTCGGCAGGAAAAGCCAGCGACAGGATCGAAGGTAGCATCAATATCGGAATGGAGACCAGTAGAAACAGGTCCAGCCACTGGCGTTTCTGCAGCCAGCGTAGCAACAGCATGACCACACCCAGGTGGAACAAAGCCGAACTTACCAGGTCTAATGCCGGGCGATAGGGGAGAGAGATGACCCAGATCTCCCCGTTATCCCAGGCGAACATCGTGAGCGCCCGCCACAGGTTTTCAAGAAAGACCAGCCAGGCGGGACCGGATAAGGGCTGATCCAGGTTTGTCACCCGTGAGAAGGCGCGATAGTTAAACAGGCTGGGATTCTCCTGAGCAAAGCGCAGCAGTGGCAGGAAGCACACCACAGCAAGAACCCCTACAATAATCAAACCCCACACAGCCTGGCTGCGGCGTGGTCCAGAGCGGGTATGCAGCCAGAAGAGCGCCACTGCGACCAGGATGGCAAAAGGCAGGATACGAATGGGGGTGTATCCATGCAGGCCAATCCCCAGTGCGATGCCACTTAAAATGAAATCATTGCGGGTACCTCGCCTTAAGCCGCGTATCAAAAAGTACAAAGCTGGCGCTACAAAAAGCGGGTAGAGCGGAAAACGCAAGCCGACGCGGGCGATGACATTCGGCCAGTAGGCGATTCCTGCGAAAAAAGCCGCCAATAACCCGGCTCGCCAGTTGGCGATTTCTTTGCCAGTCAGGTAAATAAACGGTAATGTCAACAGCCCTGCCAGGACCGTGCCAATCTTCAGGCTGAGGTGGGTCAAACCGGTTCCCATGATAGAGGCAACTCCCGCTGTCAGGTAAAATTGAATTGCTTCACGGCCGGTGTTGCGGGAGAAAAAGATCGGGCGCGCCCCATGCAGCACATCATACACATCTTGTAGCTTTTCTGCATGATCACTGTTCATTTCGGGTGGCACTTGCTCGAGCTGGTAAATGCGGAAGAAGATCACAGTCAAGCTAACTAATGTGAATAACCACAAGCGCGGGTTCGCCAGGTTCAATGTCCAACTGTGGTGAGTTTTTGTGGCTGGTTTTTCAGCAGGCTTATTAATCCACAGCGCCGCGACAACCAGAGCGACTGTCATTAACCATAAAGCTACGTTTAAATTCGTGAATTGATTGTCGCCGAATGCTAGAAAAGCCACACTCCCGGCTGCCAGCGCAGCAATCAGTGGTACAGCGCGCACTTTCTGCAGATCAGTCTGCCAGATTGGTTCGCTTGCAGCCATAAAGAATAATTCGTTGCGCAGGTAAGCCCAGGCCAGAAGGCTGGCGGCGATACTATACAGCACCACACCGAATTGCCACGTGCGGTCCGGAGCAGGATTGAGGCTGTATTGAGCCAGGAGCGCCAGAACCAGGGCCAGCCCCCCTCGCCATGATCCCGCCTTAAGTTTTGCTGCTGGCTGAGAAGAAGTAGACTCTATCGCTTGGGGCTGAGTAAGGTCTAGGATTGTTCCAGGGAATCCAGTGGTCGAGGCAGCCTCGATGTCTTTGGACGTGGCTGGTAATCCGCTTTCTTGTGCATCCGTGAGAGACGCCTCCGCTGTACTGCTAGGCGTCGGCTGCGATTCTGAAATAGGTTCAGACTTCCCTGGAATAGGCGGGGGGGCTCCACGCCAGGGTGTAAGCAGCGCCTTGACATAGTCCAATACAGTGGGTTCTTCGCTCATGGTTTCTTTGCCAGTACAATCAGGCTCTCACCCATTCGAAGGGGAATAATACTCCATCCAAGAATTGCCTGCAAGCCCCCGGGTGCCCCAAAAACCAGCTTCTGCAGGCGAGTGGGGATTAGGGGCAGATAAGGTGCATCCCAGAAACCATCCGAAAAGACTTTGTACGGTTTGAGTTGATACTTCTGAAGATAAGCCAGCCACTCAGCAGGTGGTTTCAAGCTGATATGAGTGGCATCCTGGTAGCCGATCCAGCGCTCTTCTTTCCAATTCCGCATCGGGGAATCTAAATTAGGCGTTGCCAAGATCAATAACCCGCCTGGGGCCATGATCCTGCTCATCTCTGTAATGGCAGCTTCTGGGTTGTGTAAATGTTCGACAACATGCTTGGCAATGACGATTTGAAAGGTTTGGTCAGCAAAAGCGCTCAGGTCTTCAGCGGAGAGCAGGCTGAACAAACCATGTGGGACATTACCACGCGCTTCCTCCAGAGCTGAATGGTTGATATCTGTGCCAAAAACTTCATATTGCTCGCCAAACCAGGTGAGTAAATGGCCTAAACCGCAGCCAACCTCCAGCACCCGCCCGGACTTTGGCCCATGTCTCAGCGCCAGGCGCGCGTAGAAGCGATTCGACCACCAGTACTGGCTGTATCGTTCGAAAGATACCCTGGCGTAAGGACCGCTATGGAAATAGGTTTCATCAAAAGGATGCTCAGATGGTTCTTTCAATGTGTTGTCCTTTACGCCGGGCGATGAAGAAGGTGAAAGTGCCATCCGCAGCTTCAATGGCTTCTGTATAAGGCCGTATCAGCTTATCTGTCAGCCACAGGTTCCAGCGAGTAGGCGCCCACAACCAGCGACCAATCAAAGTGTGTGGCAGCAAACTGGGCGCACCGAAGTAGTGCCCCCATTCAAGCATGTGGAAGGCGGATGGGGGTAGATAATGCCAATAACGTTCCAACTCGAAACCGGCTTGCTGTAAGCGGGCATCCCACACTTCCGGTCCATCCGCGTGCTGAACACGGGACATCACGCGAAACCACTCGGTATATCTCTCCGCCAGACGATTTTGTCCCAGGCGCTTTAAGATACTGGCTATCGATAGCTCAGTCAAATAGGCTGGGTTGGGGACTGAGAAGATGAATGGCGCCCCAGGCTGCAAGACTCGGGCGGTCTCAGCCAACACGCTGTCGATATGGGGAATATGCTCCAATACTGAATTGCTCAGGGCGCTGGCGAAGTATCCATCCGGGATGGGCATCTTACCGCCATCTGCCTGCACCAGGCTGTGATAAGCATGGCGTGTTTTAGCTTCGTGGATTGGTCCGCTCCAGGGATCCAGACCAACCTCGATCGGGCGCTCGAAAGTTACACTGGCGAAATGCCCATCCCCACATCCGACATCCAGGGTTGGGGCAGGTAAAGGTAGATCCTGAAAGAATTTGGCTTCAACCGTGCGGGAAATGCAGCGAAAATAGGGCAGATCACGCAGGTGCAACCATAAAAGGTCGCGTTCTTTTGCGGGCAGTAGACTTTCAAAGATTTTTTCATATTCTACGGCCACGTTATCTGGTTCGGACATGCGCAGGAGCTTTTCAGGTTGGCCGCGATACGTCTCTGGATTGGATAAGACTTGGATCAAAGCTTCAGCCAGTGCCTGGCTATCACCAGCAGGAAAAATTAATCCACTGCCGGTCTGCTGGACGGGGACACGAATCCCGGGCAGGTCGGATGCGACGACAGGTGTACCGCAGCGCATGGATTCAACCTGCACCATACCATAGGCTTCAGTTTTGTTTACACTTGGCAAAACTGTTACCTCGCAGGTTTGAAAAAAGGCTGTCATATCCACCGGGGAAATTACACCCAGGAAGGTCCAGGCGTTACCCAGCCTGTCAATCAGGGGTTGCAGGCTGGCAGCGTAGGCTTCTTCTCCAAAAACATGCTGGTAAGGGCCGACGAACAGAACCCGCGCCGTTGGGAACTTTTCGATCACCTGCGGCAAGGCGCGGGCCAGCACTTCTACGCCTTTTTCGGTTGCCAGGCGCGCAGCCATGCCGATGATATGCTCATCGGGCTTCAATCCTAGGCGCTGGCGGAAGGCTGCTTCATCTGCTTGTGTGGCAGGCTCCATGACTACTGGCGGGTAAATCGGTTGGATTTTGGGCTGGAAAGACTTCAAAAAAGGGGAATGATCGACGTAATCGCGCGTCAGGCAGACGATTACATGGCTCAAGCGGGCTGTAATATGATTCGCCAGGTTGGAAACGATGTTCGCCAGGCGATTCACCAATCCATGTGGCAGTTGCATATCACATTGATAGGTTAAAACTACTGGCTTGCCCAACAAGCGAGCAAACAATGCTACGAGGGCTGCGTCCAGCTGGGGAGCATGCAAATTTACGACATCCGCCTCTCGAGCAAGTTTCCAGGCCTGAATCCACATACCCGGCATGATCACGCCTTTGCTAATGCGAAACCAGACGCGCGGCCGGATGATGCGCACACCATGGCGCACCTCTTCGGCGGGCAGATTAGAATCAAAACGTGAGGTAAGCACGGTTACCTCATGCCCACGCGCTGCAAGGGCGCGCGCCTCGCGCTCTGCATAGATCGTCAACCCCGAATAATGGGGGCGGTAGTAGGTCAGGGTAATTAAGATACGCATGCAATCAATGACGCGATTAATATTTTGGTTTGTTCCCCAGGCTGTCTCGATCAAGATCTTCCAGTAGAGAATCCGGGTTTGGGGTGGTGGGCTCTCGCCTCAACGTACGCACCCGGTTATAGATGCTGGTCAGGCTGTCCCCATCGCGCGCCAGGGCGTAGGCCCCAATGGCCCCGGTTAATACATATTGGATGGCATGCATGACCAGTGCGAAAGCCAGGGCAGTGGATGGATCCAATTTGAAGACTGCCAGTGCTCCAACCAGGGATAGCTCCAGCACTCCTACTGCTCCGGGTGAAGAGGGAGCTGCGATCCCCAGAGATACAACCCCAAGGCTGAAGGCTGCCCACAGAAACCGGGCTTGCGGGAAAAAGGCCAGCATCAGCAGATAATATTGTCCCACTGCCAGGATCCAGTTTAGCAGTACCCAACCAACCGCGCTTAGGAAGCGCTTTCCATCAGTCAGCACTTCCAGACCGGAGAACAGATCTGGTAGAAAGCTTTGGATGCGCCTGCCAATCCGCGGTATGCGATCCAGGACGCTGGTTAGAAAAGTATGCGCCCGATTGGGAAAGCAGGCCAGTAGATAAAGACCACAATACAGCACCAGTACCAGGATACCGGCTGCGAAGGCTGCAGAACGCGCCCAATTGCCTCCCACGACTAATGGAAGAGTCGCCAGGAGCAACCCAACTGCCATGCCCAGATCCATCAACCTTTCGATGATCACGCTGGGGAAAACCTGAAAAAAGCCCAGGCTTGATTTGCGGCCTAAAAAATAGGCGCGCGCCAGCTCGCCTAGCCGCAAGGGCAGTATGTTGTTGATTAGGTAGCCTTCGTTAACCGCTAGAAAGCTATCCAACCAGCTGGGGCGATCGCGCAGGAGTGTCTTCGATACCAGGCCGCGCACGACCAGCCATAATAATGTGATGGTAGCCGAGCCGGCAACAAGGCGGTAATTCGCCAATTGAAGTGCCTGGGTGACACTCTGGAAATCGGCAAAATAAAAAACCACGACCAGGGACAACAAGCTTATCCCAAGGCCGGGGATCACCTTCTTCCAGCTCCGCTCGACAGGCGGGCTGTCGGAAATCGGAGATGCGTCGATTTTAATCTTCTCCAACACGCAAGACAGCCAGGAAAGCTTCCTGGGGAATTTCGACGCTGCCCACCATCTTCATCCGCTTCTTACCGCGTTTCTGTTTCTCTAGAAGTTTTTTCTTGCGGGATATATCGCCGCCGTAACATTTCGCCAGCACGTCCTTACGCATAGCTTTTACATTGGCGCGTGAAATTACTCGCCCATCGGCATACGCCTGGATGGGAATAACAAAAAGTTGGCGAGGAATGATATCTTTTAACTTGGAAATAATTGCCTGCCCCTTGTGATAAGCCGCTTCTTTATGAACGATGGTTGCCAGGGCATCTACAGGCTCGTCGTTGACCAGGATTTCTAGCTTAACCAGATTGTCCGGGCGGTATTCTGCAAATTGATAATCCAGACTCGCATAACCACGTGTGCGAGATTTGAGTTGATCAAAGAAATCGACGATCAGCTCGGAAAGGGGAATCTCGAAATTTAATTGCACGCGATTCGGCGCGGGATATTCTTGACCGGTAAATGTTGCTCGGCGTTTGGTTGCCAGCTCCATAACAGTCCCATAAAATTCAGTCGGCGTGAAGATTTGGATCGTCATCCAGGGCTCACGGATCTCGGTGATCACCGCCTGTTCCGGCAGGTCAGCAGGCGAGTCGATTTTGATCGTCTGACCGTCATTTAATACAACTTCGTATTCCACCGATGGCGAGGTGACAATAATGTCCAGGTCATACTCGCGCTCAAGACGCTCCTGAATAATCTCCATGTGGAACATGCCCAGAAAACCACAACGAAAGCCAAAATTCAAGGCTTGAGACGTCTCCGGTTCATAGACGAGTGAAGCATCATTGAGTTGTAATTTCTCCAGGGCGTCCTTAAGATCTGCGTAGTCCTCACCCTCGACCGGATAGATTCCAGCGAAGACCATTGGCTTGACCTTTTTATAGCCCGGCAGTGGCGCTTGGGCTGGTCGTTGGGCGGTCGTGATCGTATCGCCAACCCGGCACTCGCGCACCGTTTTTAGACCGGTGGCTACATAGCCTACCTCGCCTGTCGACAGGCTGTTGGTCGGTCGTAATGTAGGTGCAAAGATACCAATCTCAACTGGCTTTAACTCTACTCCGCTGGCCATCAAGCGCAATTGTGATGTAGCTCCCAGGCTGCCGTTCATGATCCGTACGTACGCCACCACCCCTTTATAAGGATCGTAGTGAGAGTCGAAGATCAGGGCCGTAAGTGGTGAGTCGGGATCGCCTTTTGGGGGAGGCACATGCCGCACAATGGCTTCCAGCACAGCGGCAATATTGGTGCCCTCTTTGGCAGAGATACGCAGTATTTCATCAGCAGGCGTACCGAGCAGGTTGCTGATCTCCTCGGCCACCTCGTCAGGATGGGCAGAGATCAGGTCGATTTTATTGATCACCGGGATAATTTCCAGATCTGATTCAAGCGCAAAGTACAGGTTCGCCAGGGTCTGCGCTTCAATCCCCTGGGTAGCATCCACGATAAGCAATGCCCCTTCACAGGCTTCCAGCGCCCGGCTGACTTCGTAGCCGAAATCAACGTGGCCGGGGGTGTCAATCAGATTCAGCTCGAAGGATTGACCATCCAGTGCTGTATAAAGCATGCGTACCGCGGAGGCTTTGATCGTCACGCCCTTCTCGCGTTCCAGGTCCATGGTGTCCAGTACCTGTTCGGTCATATCACGGTCTGAGATCGTCCCGGTTAACTGCAACAGTCGATCTGCCAGGGTAGATTTACCATGGTCGATATGGGCGATAATACAAAAATTACGGATGTGATCTAGCTGTTCCATCAGGAGCCTATCTTTCCTGAAACCCTAGTTGTGATAGATTTTCCCCAGGCGACTCGCCCGCAGAAGCATTGTATTGTACTACTATTCAATAGCCTGCTCAATATTCTCTGTATTCACGGAAAACAGAATATCAATCAATAAATCCAGGTCTACAGGCGCTGCCTTTGGGTATCCCAGCCAGGTCAAGAATTCGACATTGCCTTTGGGCCCGAGCAATGGAGAGCGGATTAACCCCTTCACAGTGAAATCCTCTTGCTCACAAAACTCCAGAATTTCTTTCAGGATCTGGCGGTGCAGAGCAGGGTCGCGGATTACCCCTTCCCCGCGCGCTACTGCGGCTTTGCCTGCCTCAAACTGAGGTTTGATCAGGGCAATCACCTCTCCGCCTGTGTCTGTCAGCCAACTCCTGAGCACAGGCAGGAGTACTTTTAGAGATATAAAGGAAGCATCTATTGTGATCAGGCTTACTGGCTCAGGCAGCTGCTCCAGATGGCGGGCGTTGGTACGTTCCATGACGAACACACGCTGATCCTGGCGTAGTTTCCAATGCAGGATGCCATACCCCACATCGATGGCGTAAACTTTACTGGCTCCATGTTGCAACAGGCAGTCAGTAAAACCGCCTGTAGAAGCGCCGACATCCGCGCAGATTTTGCCATCCACAAGAAGCGCAAAAGTGTGCAATGCTGCTGCCAACTTTTCCCCGCCGCGTGAGACGTAGGCTGGGCCAATGTCCACATCCAGATGGGCATTCTGTGGCACCGTTGAGGCTGGTTTGAGCATAACCTGACCATTGACTCTTACCTGACCCGCCATGACTAGGCGTTGGGCTAATGAGCGGCTCTCAACCAGCCCGCGCTCCACCAGAAGCAAATCCAAACGTGATTTCACCATAAGTTTATTTTATCATTCGCCAGCCTGACCGAACTGATAACTAAGATGATCTAGTAAGAGAATAGCAGTCTATGCTATCATAACCACATGCTGCGTGCCCTGCTGAAAACGATGCGCCCCCGCCAGTGGACCAAGAACCTGGTGATTTTTGCTGCCCTGGTATTTGATAAGCAGCTAGTAGATCCCCAGGCTGGCTTGCGTACCCTGGCAGGATTTGTGATCTTCTGCCTGGTCTCTGGTGTTGTTTATATCCTGAATGATCTGGCAGATATCGAAGCTGACCGCAAGCATCCTGAAAAAAGTCGCCGTCCGCTGGCCTCAGGAAAATTATCAACGACAGTTGCTTTAACAGCCGCCATGATCGTGTTGGCTCTGGCTTTACCAGCCGGTTGGTTGCTCTCTGAGGACTTTGCCCTCATTACCCTTGGGTATTTTGTCCTGAACCTGGCTTATTCAAAATGGCTGAAACATATCCCGCTGGTAGATGTGCTGACAATTGCCATGGGATTTGTTCTGCGTGTGGCTGCTGGAGTACTTCTTATCGATGTAGCGCGCTTTTCTCCCTGGCTATATGTGGTGATAACGCTAGGTGCATTGTACCTGGGTTTTGGAAAACGCCGTGCCGAGCTGGCCTTACTGGCAGAGATGGCAAATTCCCATCGCCCTGTACTGGATGGTTACACAATCCCCCTTCTAGATCAATTTATCACCATCGTCTCTGCCACTACAATTATCGCCTATAGCCTGTATACCTTTTCAGCGCCTAATTTACCTGAAAATCATGCCATGATGTTGACCATCCCGTTCGTGCTGTATGGCATCTTTCGTTATCTGTACCTGATCCAGGTTACTTACCAGGCAGGGGCGCCGGAGGAAGTGCTGCTATCCGATCGCCCGCTGCAAATTTCGATTGTCTTCTGGGGCTTATCAGTGCTGGTTATCTTTTATCTTCTCTAACTAGCGGTTAAGTAATACGCCAAAAGAAACTTAACCTAACCTAACTTGTTCTAGGCGTTTTACTCAAGTAATTCGCTGGTTGATAGCCTGATTTGTTAAGGTACTTGTGGCGAATTACATAGTTTACCCGAAGGAAATTCATGCCAGCTTTTTCTGCCCGTGCACCCGGAAAAATAATCTTCTTCGGTGAGCATGCAGTCGTTTATGGTCGCCCGGCAATTGCTGTGCCAGTGGAGCAAGTCCAGGCGCGCGCGGTGGTGATACCCGATCCGATCGCCCCGCGTGGTCGTGTGTGGATTCAAGCCCCCGATATAAATCTTGATTGTGCGTTGGGCGAGCTGCCAGAAGATAATGCCCTGCGCCAACTGATCCAGCTCCTGCAAGCGCATTTCAAAATCGATCATTTACCGGCTTGTACCTTACGGGTAAGTTCCAGTATCCCCGTAGCGGCGGGATTAGGCTCAGGAGCAGCCATCTCCGTCGCTTGCCTGAGGGCTCTGTCAGCATTCCTGGGTGCGCCCTTAGTGGTTGAGCATGTTTCCGCCCTGGCGTATGAGATCGAAAAAATATATCACGGCACACCCTCAGGAATTGATAATACGGTCGTTGCCTACGCTCAACCGGTGTACTTCGTTCATGGACAGCCGATTGAATTCTTGAGCATCAGGCAGCCCTTGACCCTGGTGATCGGTGATACCGGGCGGAGCAGCCCTACCTCTGGGCCGGTAGGTGCTTTGCGCCAGGCTTGGCTTGAGAATTCACAGCCTTATGAAGCTCTGTTCGATCGCGCCGGCGAGATTGCTAGGTCAGCGCGCGCAGACCTCGAGGCCGGGACCATATCGCACCTGGGGAGGTTAATGGATGAGAATCACGCCCTGCTGGTGCAAATGGGTGTCTCCAGCCCTGAACTGGACCACCTAGTGTCAGCTGCACGCGTGGCTGGAGCATCGGGAGCTAAACTATCAGGGGGTGGTTGGGGCGGAAATATGATTGCTCTCGTCGAGCCTGAGCTGGCTGAGCAAGTTTCTACAGCCTTGCTAGAGTCTGGTGCATCGCATACGCTGATCACTCAAGTTAGACCTTAGATCTATAGGTAAGATAAGCATTTCGTAAACAAAAGACCGGATGTCGTAGCCATTGACGCCCGGTCTTATCAACTCAATCCTCAAAATTGATTGGGTGTAAGTTAATGGTGGATGTGCGGCACCAACCAGAAAGCTGCATCCTCGCGAGGCGACCCATCAGCTTTGACCATCAGGATGAACTTCACCTTTTGCCCTGCCAGTCTGGAGAGGTCCACATCCACATCAGTGGTTGTCTCATCATAATTCTCATCCCAGCGACCGAGATCAAGAACTGGGCCATCACCAATCTGGTATTTCAACTGGAAGATCACCTGACAGCGCTCATATCCATCTAGACAGCCAACTGTGGCGCGGAAATGGTCTCCAGCCTGGACGTTGTATGCAGGGAATTTACCTTGAATTAAGCCATCGGTAATCGCTTCTGGTTGTGTCCACAAGGCTGGTTCATTTTCAATCCGATTTTCAAGAGCAGGATCATCTAAACGAATGACGAATCCATCCTCGTCATCTTCGTCGCCTGGGCAGCTCAACTCTGTGGTCTTGTTACTCCATTCAGCCGCGCAGTAGTTGAGCACAAAATCATAAACGATGCCAATCGCATTCTCGTTGACCTCAATTTCAACCGTCAGAGGATTTTTGGCAGTACTACCAGTGCCAAAACGCACATCGTCAGGTGTTTTGAAGAGCCATTCACCTGTGTATTCTCCTTCATTTTCAGGGGAAAGCATTTCAATAGATACATTGATCGTCTCGCCTGGGTTGACCTTGGAGGGAATGCGGAAAGCCTGACCTTCCATGCGCGTGCCATCGTCGAAAACTACACTATAATCGCGCGTCCATGCACAAGTACCGATGTTTTTTACTTTCCAAGTTTTTGTGAAGCGTGTGCTTGGAGCCAGAACTGTCCCATCGGGGATTGTAATATCCTCAATCAGCTGGGCCCAGTTACAACGCGTTACCTCGCTGCTATCTGATGAGCTGGAGCCTCCCGAACCACCCACACTGACGGTAGGCACTTGCAATGTTGGTGGCAGGGCCGTGGTGGGCAGCAAGCGCGGAGTTGGTGATGGGGTGGGGCTGTAAATGGAGAGGGGTGTATTGGTCGCCACGAACTGATTGGTGGGAGTGGGCGTAAGAGGTTGTTGCGTTTCGGTCGCTTGCGCCGCTAGTGTCGAGCTTGGGATGATGAGTATCGGAGGCATAGTTGCGTTCAGGGCTTGGTCGGTTTGCAAAACAGCCATCGTGCTGGCTGCAATGGCTGCAACGGTCTCATCGCTGCTCGTTATCGTCTGCTCGGCAGGATTTGAGAGCAACACAGCACTCAATACCGCCATTCCAAGGATGCCAATTAAGGCGACACCGGCGATAATGATTACCAATGTGCGGCTGAGTGGGAATTGGTCCATGAGATGTACTCCTTTTTACCCTTAAATTTTACACGACATTCCAGGATAAAGACTGGTCAAGATTGTCAGGTGTTGGAGATCACTCCTAGACAGTCCAGGAAATTCGATAGATAATGGATCAGTAGATGGTCCTGAAGCTAATGGGAGGATCTAAGACCTTCATGGTACAACGTATCATATTCCTGAAATTAGGCGGTTCGCTGATCACCGAAAAAGCGCGGCCTGCCACATCTCGTATTGAGGTGCTGGGCAGGCTGGCAAAAGAAATCGCTGCTGCTGTGCACGACCAGCCTGGCCTTGGCCTGGTGCTTGGACATGGTTCTGGCTCTTATGGCCATGTGCCAGCCCAGGTATATGGCACGCGCCAAGGAGTATTCACTCCCGTAGAATGGTTGGGCTTTGCGGAGGTTTGGCGGCAGGCGAATGCTCTCAACCGGCTGGTGATGGATGCACTTTTAGATAAAGGATTGCCAGTAATGAGCTTTGCGCCATCCGCGATGGTATTGGCCCGTTCCGGGCAAATTCTGCGCTGGGAACCCTCCAACCTGCAACGGACTGTTGAAAAAGGATTGATTCCCGTCGTATATGGAGATGTCGTATTTGATCAGATGCTGGGTGGGACAATCCTATCGACGGAAGATTTGTTCGATTATCTGGCGCCAATTTTCAAACCCCAACGCATACTACTGGCAGGTATTGAACCTGGTGTGTGGGGGGATTTCCCTGCCTGTACCCACATCCTGCCTGAGATCAATTCCAGTAACATCGGCACACTCCAACCCAATCTGGCTGGGTCTGTGGCGACCGATGTCACCGGAGGAATGGCAAGTAAAGTCCATCAGAGCTTGGGGTTGTGTCAACGAATCACCGGCTTACAGGTGTCCATTTTTAGCGGGGAGAAACCTGGTGTTCTCGAAGCAGCATTAAGGGGAGCATACCCTGGTTCGCGCATCCAGGCTTGAATCCCTGATTGCAGATCAAATCACAAGCCACGTGCCTGCCGCCAGGTTTTGATCTGGGCCGTGTGCTCAGGAACATGCTTAAAACTATCGCTGGCAATCCACTCCCACAGCGGGTAACCGCGCAGCCATGTAAACGCCTCGAGATCATTTAATTCTTTGTCAGTAAACTCAGCCACCCGGCGCAGGGTCTGCTTGCGCACGGCGAGAAGATCTTCCAACGCTGCTTCCAGTGGGCGTTCTTTGCGTTCGTTGTACCAGCTCAAGTTCATGGCATCCACATCCCTCTCGGAATCGAAATGCACCGTGTTGGGCTTCTTCCCGGAGCGAGCTTGCCAGAGCAGCTTGACCAATTCAGCCTCCCAGGCGCACAAATGCGTCAGGATGTCTTTAATCGACCAATCCCCATTTACACCCGGTTCTTGCATTTCTTCCGGGGACAGCCCGTCAATGGCAGCCATTAATTGCTGGTGTTCTTCATTCAAGTGGGCGATGATTTCAGATTGATTCATTGCTTATGCTCCTTACAGCCCAGCCAACCAATCCAACACGATCTGGTTAAACTCAGCGGGCTGTTCCATGTTCAGCAAATGTCCGGCCCCTTTTATTTCTGCCATTGAACCATTGGGCAATACAGCGGCCAGTTCCTGGGCTGCCTCAAGGGGAATAATCTGGTCATGATCGCCGTGGATGACCAGGCCTGGGACATCCAGGTTCGATAGCATCGCAGTTGAATCCAGGCGCGCCAGCATACCCAGTTGGGCATTGATCACCCCTTCGATTGATGTATGCTCCATGATGCGGCGCACTTCCAGCACCAGATCAGGATCCTCAGCATAAGTCTGTGGAGCAAACAGCTTGGGCAGCATACCGTCCACGGTGGGTTGAATGGTGCCGGCTTGTTGGACAGCCGCGACTGCCTGGCGGCGCCCATCCTTTCCAGCGGTGGTGTCGCTGCCGGCGCGTGTGGCTGTGAGCAGCAAGCCTGCCAGGCGCTCTGGATAGCGGCGGGCGAAAGCCATTGCCACGTAACCACCCATTGAAAGTCCACCCAGTACGATGGGCTGGTCAATTTGCAATGCCTCCAGCAAGGCGAGGATATCATCAGCCAGCAGCTCCATACTGTACGGGCCAGGAGTGGCTTCGCTATCGCCGTGCCCGCGCAGATCAGGGGCTATCACTCGGTAGTGTGCTGAAAGTTGCGCTACTTGAGCACCCCAGATTGCCCGGCTTAACGGAAAGCCATGCACCACCACCAATGGGCGACCCTGTCCAAAATCATCATATGCCATGCGGAAATGCTCGAATTCGATCATCATGTTGCTCCTTTTTCAACCGGTGTAAGAATCTCCTCGATAGTTTGGAAACCAGCTTTGCAAGACCGTCTCAATCTCGCTCAGCCCGTGCACGGTGCAGTACCCGGCTCCCTGGCGCTGCTCTTTACTCAGTGGATTGAACCATATCGCGCTTAAGCCAGCCTGTACCGCCCCCTGGACATCACTGCTATAGCTATCCCCAATCATCACCATATGATTGGGAGGGCTTTTTAGGCGCTTAATGATGGCTTGAAAATATTCAGCTTGTGGTTTTTGAAAACCGAGGTTGCGGGCGCAAAAGATCTGCTCAATCCATGTGTCTAAGCCACCGCGTTTCAGGGCTGCGCGTATCTGATCTTCGTCAGAATCCGCGGCATTGGTCGCCACAGCCAGATGATAGCGGGCAGACAGACTCGCCAGGCTGGCAGCAGCTCCCGGTACGGCGGCGACGCGTGGCCAGCTGGTCATCGGCCCGCGCACTTTGGGATAGACGCGCATCAGTGTGTCTCCCCAGTCGAACAGCAGCCATATGTGAATTTTAGAATTGTGTTTTTCTTCGTTCAACCGTTGGCTTTCAGGTCTTCGAGTAGATACCACTCTGCGGCTGGGGTAACTTGCTCGGCGGGAGCAGGGCCGGTATCCCCATCCCATTCAGGTTTGGTATCAGCCGTCACAAGGGGAATAACGCTCATATCGTGGTCGCACACAATCTGGCATGAAAGGCGCGCTTCGCCGAGCAGCCCGGTTTCTGATAGGCGGATGTATTCTGCCTGGGTCATTGTTTCCGGCTCGCCTGCCTCAAACTTCACCCGACAGGTGGTGCAGCGAGCGTTTCCTCCGCAGCGATGCCCGAGGGCGACGCCGCTTTCTTCAATGGCTAAAACCAGTCTTTTACCTTGTGCTACATCCAAAGTTTTTCCGGAAATTGTTAGCTTTGGCATTTCGGGATTGCTCCTTTTAAATCTGGCCTGGCAATCTGATTATATGCGATCTATAGGGTTAGGTACTATCGGCTGGAGAAATTAATGCTTTTCTAACGCGAATTGGCCTAAGAATCGAAGCTTTGATATTGACAATTAATGTCTAATATAGTATATTTATGAATAGTTTATATATAAACCATTTTCGGGAGATCCCAAATGAATTTATCTCCATCCACACGAAATACAAAAAGGTCCATTGTCGCCTGGCAGCGTCTCACGCGCGTTTACCAACAGATAGCCCGGCGAGAACGGGAGGTGTTGCTTGCTTTTCATCTCACCACAGCTCAATTCGATGTGCTATCGCATGTGTGGCGCGCACCCGGCATGAGCCAACAGGCATTGGCAGAACGTTTGTTGGTGACCAAAGGCAATATCTGTGGATTGATTGATCGCTTGGAGATTTCCGGGTTGGTTGAGCGCAGGCCCGCACCGCAGGATCGTCGCTCTCACCATTTGTATCTAACGGAGACTGGTGCATTGACTTTCCAGCAGGCAGCCCCCGCGCTTGAACAAGAGCTTGAACACCTTTTCCGAGGACTGTCTGAAGATGAGTTGCACAGCCTTTCTGGCGTATTCAATCGACTTGAACAATATATCAGCCTACAAAATACCATTCCCATGGAGACTGAACAATGACTGATCTGATTAACGGTATCCACCACATTACTGCAATAGCCAGCGACCCGCAGCGGAATCTGGATTTCTATACCCGGGTGCTTGGACTGCGCATGATCAAATTGACGGTTAATTTTGACGACCCAGCTACTTACCATTTCTATTTTGCTGATGAGAGCGGTTCGCCTGGCACGGTTTTGACCTTTTTCCCATTTCCATCTGCTCGCCGAGGGCAAGTAGGCGCCGGTCAGGTAGGCGTGATTTCCTTTGCTGTGCCAGCGAACTCTCTGGATGAGTGGCAGAGAAGGTTGGCGGGTTTGAATGTCTCGAGCCTAGGCATCCAGGAGCGATTTGGTGAACAGGTGCTCCCATTTCAAGATCCAGATGGTTTACGCCTGAAATTAGTTGGCGTGCCTTATGAAAGGCAGATACCGGCCTGGGAGGCTGGTCCCCTGCCAGTAGATATGGCAATCCGCGGTTTTCACGGCGCTACCTTATTGGTGGGAAATCTGGATGGTTCCGCCCGCCTGCTGGAACAGGTTTTTGGCTTTGAGCGTTTACACGAGACAGGCTCTCATCTGCGCTTGAAAGCCTCCCACGCTCAACTAGGCAATCATATCGACCTGATACTTACTGACCAGGCAGGTCTGGGAGGGGCTGGTACGAATCATCATATCGCATGGCGTACGCCGGGCGATGCTGATCAATTGGCCTGGCTCAAAAAGCTGCGCAGCCTGGGTTACCATGTGACCCCGGTTCAGGACCGGCAATATTTCCATTCGATATATTTCCGCGAGGATTCTAAGATCCTGTATGAGATTGCCACCGACGGGCCTGGTTTTACAATCGATGAGAGCATCGAAAGCCTGGGTAGCCAGTTACGCCTGCCACCCTGGTTCGAAGCTGATCGCGAAACCATCCAGGCCCAACTACCAACTCTGCAGTTGCCTGTCACGGTCAACCAATAATACTTCGTGATAGTGAAAACTGCTCAGCTGTTGGTTTAAAAACATGCTGAGCAGTTTTTATTCATGGAGAGCCACACATATTTACAGGTCAAATTCACGTGCTATGCCAGCTATGGCGCGCAAATGTTCTGCAGGAGTGCTGAAACCGCAGCCCATGGTGTTGATGGAGAGATGAGTTGCCCCTGCCTGGCGCCATTCGTGTGCCAGGGATTGCCGGACTTTTGTGTCAGCAGAGTCATACTGCAAGCGTGCTTCGATACCAAAGTCACTCCACGGACGCCCGGCTTCATCCAGGAAATGCGCAAGCTTCTCCAGGGATGGTTTTGCCTGGGATGCCTGACGGTAGTTAGGCATCCAACCATCACCCAGGCGTGCTGTGCGTCGCAAGACTGGCTCTACATGGCCGCCAAACCAGATTGGGATTGGGCGCTGGACAGGTAATGGATTCAAGCCAGCATCACTGATCTTGTGATATTTTCCATTGAAGGTTACCAGTGGCTCCGTCCACAATGCACGCAGCACTTGTACCTGTTCTTCAATGCGTTTGCCGCGATCATGAAAATTTTCATTCAGCGCTTCATACTCGATCTCATTCCAACCTAATCCAACTCCCAGGCGCAACCGCCCAGCGCTTAGGATGTCCAGTGTCGCAGTTTGTTTGGCGACCAGGGCTGTCTGGCGCTGCGGGAGGATCAGAATGCCGGTGGTAAATTCGATGCGCTGCGTGAAGCCCGCCATGTAACTGAACAGGCTGAACGGCTCCAGGAAAGCTGACTGGTGCGTGTAAGGACCATTCAGCCCGCCAGGGCGTTGTGGATTGGCTCCCAATACGTGATCATAGACCAGGATATGCGTGAAACCCAATCCTTCAGCGGTCTGAGCGTAATCTCGGATCGCAGCGGGGTCGTTGCCATACTCAGTCTGCGGATATACCATTCCAATGCGCATTGTTCACCTCCAGGGTCAGTGATTGGGATTTAATCCAGAATTATCTCATCCAGGCTGCGTTTGGGGACATGATGCACTTCGTCTGCATCGCGCCAGTATTGGATATTTCCATCTGGACCAACTTCTTCGAGTACCACTTGCTCGCGCGGCGAGCCCAAGGCAACGACATACAGGATCTCGTAACGCTCCGGTATCCTTAAAGCAGCCCGTAGCGGCTCTTTCTTTACGGAACCCAGGATACAACCACCTAAGCCACGCTCGGTCGCGCCAAGCAGGATGCTTTGAGCGGCGATCCCTGGATCGACACCAAATACCTGGCGGATCTTAGTATCCCCCAGGATGATGATATAGGCTGCCGGACGTTCACCTTCAGTAGGTCCCGGCCAGTCTTTGAGATAGCCAGCCCAGGCCAGTTGGGCGAAAACCTGGGCGTTAGATTCAGCCTCGTAGACCAGCCGGTATTTCAAAGGCTGGGCATTGCTTGCTGAGGCTGATATGCGCGCCAGGTCTACCAATTCACGCAGCGTGTTTATGGAAATTGCCTGGTCTTGATAAAAACGACGGTAACTGCGATTCTTCACGATCAGATTGTATAGCATGGTTTGCTCCTAATTGGATAAGGCAGCCAATTGGGCCTTCAGCTTGGCCGCGGTTTCCTGGTAGCCGGTTAATTTATCACGCTCCTTGTTCACCACGGCTGGGGGAGCTTTCTGAGCAAAAGGTGATGAAAGTAATTCTTCCAGACGCTGAATCTGTATGGTTATACTCTCTAGGTCTTTCTCCAGGCGTGAGCGCTCTTCGCTCACATCCACAAGGCCAGCCAGTGGTAAGAAGACTTCTACAGGGCCAACAACCAATGCAATATGCCCTGCCGGTTTTCCGGGCACCTGCGACACGATTTGCAATTGCTGTGGATCGAGCTGCGCCAGGCTGGCGATCGAAGCGGCCTGGTCTTGGAGCATGCGGCTCTGCTCTCCACCGGCCAGGATAGCTGGAATACGACGCCCCGGTTTCACGTTTTTCTCGGCTCGCAGATTGCGAATGGCGCGCACGATCTCCTGCACCAGGTTAAACTCGTTGATCTTACTGGCTTCCCAGGCTTCCACGGGGCGTGGCTCTGGCCAGGCAGCCACTATCAAGGCCGCTTCCCAGCCACCCGCTGGAGCTGCTTCGGGGATAAGGCGCTGGGCGGTGGCTTTGAGGTGCCCCCACAGCTCCTCGGTGATAAATGGTATGAAGGGGTGTAAAAGGCGCAGGGTCTGGTCCAGGACGCGCACCAGGCCATAAGCAGTCAGGCGTGCACGTGCGCCACCTTGTTCCAGCTGCAGCTTGGCGATCTCCACGTACCAGTCGGCGAAATCGCCCCACATGAAGTCATAGATCTGCCGACCGGCTTCACCATACTGATAATTCCGGAAAAGACGTTCCACATCCCTTACCAGCGCCTGCAGGCGCGCCCAGATCCATGAATCTGCCAGTGTCCAATCATTCGCTTCCGGGCTATCAGGCAACACGGGCTCGCCCAATTGCGCCTGACCTAATGCGCCAATCACGAAGCGGGCTGCATTCCATAGCTTGTTGGCGAAATTACGGCTGGCTTCCACCTTCTTCAGGACCACGTTGATATCCTGGCCCGGCGTGGAGCCGACCAGCAGGGAAAAGCGCAGGGCATCGGTGCCCATTTCGTCCATCACTTCCAGCGGGTCGATCACATTGGCATAGCTTTTGCTCATCTTGCGCCCGTGCTCGTCGCGGATCAATCCATGCAGGTACACGGTGTGGAAGGGGATTTGTCCGGTGAATTCCAATCCATCCATGATCATGCGCGCTACCCAGAAGAACAGGATATCGTAGCCTGTTTCCATGATCGAGGTCGGATAGAAGTACTTATAATCTGGGGTTTCCTCTGGCCAGCCGAGCGTCGAAAACGGCCACAAACCGGATGAAAACCAGGTATCCAACACGTCGGGGTCTTGTTCCAGCTGAGTTCCGCCACACTGCGGGCAGCTTGTGGGGTCCTGGCGAGTCACAATCATTTCTCCACAGTCACCACAATACCAGACCGGTATGCGGTGACCCCACCAAAGCTGGCGCGAGATGCACCAGTCCTCAATATTTTCCAACCAGTTATAGTACACGCGCGTGAAATGCTCGGGCACAATGCGGATCTTGCCTTCTCGCACTACTTCAAGGGCTTTCTCCGCTAGAGGCTGGATGCGCACGAACCATTGTGTGGACACCATGGGCTCAACGATTTCACCGCCGCGCTGCGAGCGTGGCACGTTCAGCATATAGGGTTCTTCTTTGATCACTAATCCGGCAGCGCGCATGTCTTCCCATAGATTTTGGCGTGCTTCAAAGCGGTCCTGACCCGCATATTTGCCGCCGTTCTCGTTGACCCTGGCAGCCGTGTCCAGCACTGAGATCAGTTCCAGCCCATGCCGCTGCCTGATCAGGTAATCATTCGGGTCGTGCCCGGGGGTGATTTTCAGCGCCCCGGTCCCAAATTCACGATCCACATAATCATCTGCGATCACCGGGATCTCGCGACCCAGGATCGGCACGAGTACCGTTTTCCCCACAAAGCCCGCATATCGTGGGTCTTCCGGGTGCACTGCCACAGCCGTATCACCCAGGATCGTCTCGGGTCGAGTGGTCGCCACCGGGATGAAATGACCTGAGCCGTCTGCCAGCACGTATTTGAAGTAATACAGCTTTCCGGCCTCCTCTGAGTATTCCACTTCCAGGTCTGAGACCGCCGTCTTCAGACCCGGGGACCAGTTGATCAGGCGTGGGCCGCGATAGATCAATCCTTTTTCGTACAGGCGCACGAAGGCTTCGCGCACTGCCTTGGATAGACCATTGTCCAGCGTGAAGCGCTCACGATCCCAATCACACGATGCACCCAGACGGCGTATCTGCTGGGTGATCAAGCCGCCATACTTTTCTTTCCAGGCCCAGGTACGCTCCAGGAAAGCCTCACGCCCGATTTCTTCGCGTGTCAGACCTTCCTTCGCCAGCGCTTTTTCGATCTGCAGCTGTGTGGCGATGCCGGCATGGTCAGACCCGGGCACCCACAGGCTGGGTATGCCTTTCATTCGATGATAGCGGATCATCAGGTCTTCCATGGAAACGAACATGGCATGTCCCAGGTGTAGTTCTCCGGTCACGTTGGGAGGGGGGATGGAGATGACGAAAGGTTTGATGTTCGGATCGAACCTGGGTGAGCTGGGATCATTGGATGGCTTAAAAAAACCAATGGCCTCCCACCAGGCATAGATGCGCTGCTCAGTGGTTGAAAAATCGTAGGTTTTGGGGAGTTGTTCTTCGCTCATGTTCGTCTCCATTCCGCATTGATCACTAGAGTCCATTGGGGGTTCTTAAATTAAAAACCCTCCGTCCACCTGAGGACGAAAGGCATTCCTTCCGCGGTACCACCTCAATTCACCGTTGGTATCCGGTGCTCTCACTCCTGACATAGACCGAGATTTGTGTCTGGATCAGGGTTGCGCGCTAACGGGCTTACCCGTGCCGTTCTACTCTGCAAAATGGTTTCTGCATTTCTTCGGCAGTTTTTCCAGGCGACCTTCGGTGGGGTACAACAGTGGCGTCTCTCAGCGCTTCCAACGCCTTTTCTGGTAACTGAGGATTACCACCTACTCCTCCTGGAGATGTATATTTAATTGTCACCAATTATACTCCCAGTATTAGTATTTCGCCATGATACTCATTTTATTTTAATATATTATGTAAAATTTACTTGCCTTTTACACCTCATTGTGCTATCCTTCACTCGCTTAATTCGTCTCCCTGTCTAGCGATTGCCCGACGAATTGGGGAACATAACCAGGAAAGCTTCTATTTTAAACCTATGATCCAACGCGAACGAATTGCTGATAATGTATATTCTTTTCAGAGTGACGTATATGCTCAAGTCACTGCTGGTGCTATTATCGGGCCCAATTGGGCAGTGGTAATTGATACCCTGGCGATGCCCGATGAGACTCTGGAAATCCGTGATTTTATCGAACAGGAATTATCGGTGCCTGTTCGCTATATTATCAACACCCACAGCCATGCGGATCATTGTTGGGGAAATTGCTTCTTCCCTGGAACTACAGTGATCGCGCACGCCTTGTGCCGAGAGCTATTAGAGACCAAAGGCAAGAGCGCCTTGGAAGAATATAAACGCCAGAATTCAGCTTTCCGCAATGTAAAACTGGTATTGCCTCAGGTCACCTTCTCAGATGGCACACTTAATCTTCGGGTCGGTAAGAAAACTCTGACCATGTTGCCCTTACCAGGCCACAGTGCAGATAACCTGGCAGTACTGGTCGAGGAAGATCGCGTGCTCTTCGCCGGGGATGCTGCCATGTCTCTACCTTACATCGTAGATGGTAATATCGATGATCTGGTAGCCTCGCTTAAAAAGGTGGGCAAGATGGGCCTGGAGAATATTGTCCAAGGGCATGGAGATATTATCCTGCGTGGCGAGATTGAAAATTTTGTCAAAGATAATTTGAATTACCTCTCCAATATCCGTAAAGCGGTGCGTAAAGCTTCTAAACGCAAATTTCCTCAAGATTTGTTGGATGAAGTAACGATTGAAATGTGCGGAAAGAGCCGCGTATTAATCGGGGGTCTGGCGGGTGAGCTGCATCGCCGTAATTTACGTGCCTTGTACAAGCAGCTATATGGTGAAATTCCGACCAGTTCAGAAGACGATGATGAATACTACGAGGAAGAAGTAGACTTCGACGAAGAATAAAATAGCGCTCGTGCAAAAAGCTTGAGCGCTGTATTTGTGAATTTTCGAATAGATTGGTTCAGGAATGTGAGGCTGCGTTTGCTGCAGCCTTTTTTCGTTTGGCGCGCAGTCCAACCAGGCGCTCATTGCCTCTTATCAGGCGTTGAATATTTGGGCGCAGCGCAATGGCCAGCAGGATGCCGGCTAATATGCCGTAGAGCACATATATCCAGGGTGATATACCTATCCAGGCCAGGTAAGCAAACACGAATATGGCGATCACTGCTGTGCTCAGGGTTGCCAGGGAAGCATAGCCAATAAAATAAAGGATCACACCAGCAACAGGTACGATCACTAGGACACTTGGCGCCCACAGACCAAAGGCTCCGCCGGCGCTCGGCGCTCCACCTGCCCCGCCCCGTAAACGCCAGCCTCCATTCGGTGACCGTTCACCCAAGAAGATTGAATAATTGTGTCCTACAATGGCCAGGACTGGAGCCAGCACATGCACCCATGCCAAATCAGGCAGCACAGCCCGCGCCAACCAGGCTGCTGAGGCGCTTTTTAAAAAATCCATGATGGTTGTAAATAAACCCGCCCAGAATCCTGCCGCCCGCATGGCATTGGTTCCCCCGGTACGCCCACTCTCAATCTGCCGGATATCTTTACCGGTGCTAAGACGGACAATGAGTAGCCCAAAAGGGATTGAACCAATCAAATAAGCTAGCACAAGAATACCAGCCACAATTCCATACTGCATAGATCTTACACCCTCCCGATTGAGTAAATAAACAGCAATAATATTAACCCCATTGATTGTGATTTGGTTACTTTCATTCAATAAATATCTGAATTTCTTGATAACGGTTTTCCATCAGCAAATAACCGCGACAATTCCATTTTTCCACAATCCGGCTGCAAATCAAAGATACAACCTCGGGATAAAACGATTCCGTTAAGTCTGTCTCTGAAGGATATTCGGGACCTGAAGGGTGAGAATGGAAGATCCCAATCAGCTCCATTTCAGCCTGGTCTATCCATTCAAATACCGCCAGTTGATCGCGCCCATCCATGCGATACCGTACCGGGCTATGCAGGATATTCTCTATATTGAATACTTGCTGAGCTTCCCAGCTTAATGTCTCCGGGTAGGTTTTGCCGGCGATCAACCCGCAGGCCTCATTGGGTAGATTTGCTTCTAAATGAGCGTAGATGTGTTCCCAAAGTGATTTTGGGAGGCAGAAAATTCCCGGTTTAGTCAGCTTCATCGCAGCCAAAAAGCCGCAATCCAGAAAAAAACCAGCACAATAATCGGTTCCAGGATGCTCTGGCGAAGCGCCTTACCTTCTAATAATTCACTGGTCAGACGGATAAGGCTGTAAGCTGGCCCTAACATCACAAGTCCAAAACTCACCGGAGAGATGGGCCAATAATGCAACGCCGCTGCCGCCTGGCTGATGAGTAAGGCAATGATTGCAGATTCTACGAACGCCCAGCGATTTGTTTGCAGCCGGATAGAGCGCAGACTGACTAACCAGGAACCTAATGTCACCGCAGGAATGAATTGGAATAAACGCAACTCCTCAAAACGTAAGGCTACCAACAGAGCCAGGAATAAGGCAAATGATACGGCAGTAAGCGCAGCGGCAGCCAGGGGCTGCCGATTATCTTCTGGGTCTACGACTATAAATTCAGCTAGCACGACCAGCATCAACAACCCTCCACCCAGTCCGATCCCCAACCACCAGGTCAGGTTCATCGGCAGGTCGAAAAGTGGTAAGCCAATCACCCAGGCAGTTAGGGCCGGGACCAACCAGTGCTCAAGCGTGGAGGTTTTTCCCAGACGGGGATGTTGGCGAAGTAGCCAATCGACACCACTGGCAGTCAAACCCGCTACCAGCAGGGCAGTAAACGTCTCGATATTGATTGAAATCTGGAAGAAGAAGCCTGGTAATTGCAGCTCAACCTGTTGGGATGGCAAGTTAACCTGGCGAGCCAGGGTATACGCCAGAAGGATCGTGGCAGCCAGGATAGAAATACGGTCCAGATTAGGAAGATAGCGCGATCTAACCACGCAGTGCATTGTACTCTGCTCTATGCTATCGATCAAGCGTGCAGTACGTGAGTAACTGGATAAAAACGTGATATATTCGCTTGTGGACTGGCTCTGGTGATAATCAAATAATGCTTGACGTTTCATTCCGATCAGCTTAGCATTGGTATTCAAGAACAGGGATCAGTTATTTTTTTCAAGCAGAGGTTTCATATGCGAATTGGGATGATGGTCGATGTCTATAAACCGCATGTCAGCGGAATTACGACCTATGTCTCGATTAATAAGGCTTACCTGGAAAAACACGGGCATCAGGTTTTCGTCTTTACCTTCGGCGACCTGGATTATGCAGATGATGAATCCAATATTATCCGCTCGCCGGGTTTGCCGATTTTGGATACCGGATACTATGTAAGTCTGAAATATAGTAAATCTGCTCGCCGCTTGCTTGCCACTATGGATGTCGTACATGTGCACCATCCATTTGTCAGTGGAACGATCGCATTGCGCTATTGTAAATCGCGCGGCATCCCCATCATTTTCACCAATCACACGCGCTATGATTTATATGTTCAGGCCTATTTGCCCATCTTGCCGGATATAGTTGGAACAACCGCGCTCGAAACCTATCTACCGATGTTTTGCCGGGCAGTCGATCTGACCATTTCTCCTTCCCCAGGTATGCGCGATGTGTTGCTGAAATTTGGGGTGACTTCGCAGGTGGATGTCGTCCCTAATGGTGTTGACCTCACCCCATATCAGCAGCAAGTTGATCCAATCGACCGGACGAGCCTGGGTTTCAATGCCGATGATGTCGTGTTAGTTTACATCGGTCGCTTAGGCCCAGAAAAAAACTTGATCTTTCTTGTGCGTTCTTTTGCCGGGTTGGTTCAGGCTTATGAGAATGTGCGCCTGCTTATGGTAGGAGACGGCCCGGAACGTGATAACCTGGAAGATCGGGTGAATTTAATGGGACTGCAAGATAAGGTGCGCTTCACGGGTATGGTGCCATATGCAGATATTCCACGTTATCTGGCCGCCTGTGATGCTTTTGTGACAGCTTCGATTACCGAGGTCCACCCCTTTACAGTGATTGAAGCGATGGCTTCAGGTCTACCGGTCCTGGGAATAAGTTCCCCAGGTGTGGGTGATACAGTGACGGATGGCCTGACGGGTTATCTCATTCCCGAGGAAGATCTGGCATCCTTCACAGCAAAATTGGTGCGGTTGGTGACGGAGCACGATGAGCGACGCAAGATGGGAGAAAATGCCAGAGACTCTGTTTCCAGTTTCGCTTTGGAGAATACAGTAAAGATGATGATTGAGCGATACCAGCAGGTGGTCGCTCATTCGCGTAATCAAAAACGCGGTGTACGCGCACGGTACACACGCTTTTTGGACAGCCTTGGATTATGACTAAAGCTCGCCAGACGCTCGGTAAATGGGGTGAGACGGCGGCAGTAAACTACCTGCTCTCGCAGGGGTACGATTTATTGGAGAAAAATTTCCGCACACCTTATGGTGAGTTGGACTTGATTGTCCAATCTGGCTCGGGTGAGAACACTGATTTGGTATTTGTCGAAGTCAAAACTCGCTCAAGCCCCCGTTTTGGACTGCCAGAGATCTCTGTTAACCAACGTAAACAAGTCCACTTGATTGCGGCTGCAGAAAACTATTTGAGTTTACAAAAAGATCCACCCCAAACCTGGCGCATTGATGTGATCGCTATTGAACGTACAACATGGGGCATGGATCCTGAAATTACCCATTTTGAAAATGCTGTCACCGATCCCGACTGAATCGCCAAACCATGCGCAGGATTTGCCGCCTTTGGTGGTCGTTCTCGGCCCTACTGCGGTGGGCAAGACTGAGATAGCTATTCAACTGGCAGAGCGCCTGCATGGTGAGATCATCTCTGTCGATTCGCGTTTGTTCTATCGCGGTATGGAAATCGGCACGGCGAAACCGTCTGCCCAAGAGTTACAGCGTGTTCCTCACCATCTAATCGATATCGTGGATCCAGAGCAGAGTTTGAGCCTGGCAGTCTTCCAATCGCTAGCCCGGTCTGCTATCTCTGAGATACGCCAGCGCGGTCATTTGCCATTTCTGGTGGGGGGTACCGGGCAGTACCTGCGCGCTGTCACCGAAAGGTGGTTGCCACCTGCAGTAATGTCTTCGCCGCGCTTGCGAGAGGCGTTGCAGAACTGGGGAGAAGCAATTGGCGCCCAGGCTTTGCACCAGCGTCTGGCGCTGATCGATCCAATAGCAGCTCAGAATATCGATTATCGTAATCTTCGCCGCACTATACGCGCCATAGAAGTGATTTTCAGTACCGGGCAACGATTTTCAACCCAACGCCGGCGTGGACCGCTTACCGACCGGGTATTGCAGATAGGATTGACGCGCCCTCGCCCCGAACTGTATCAACGTATCGATGTGCGCATTGAAGCGATGTTCAGGGCGGGTTTCGTAGACGAAGTGCGCAGGCTGTTGGCAGCAGGATATCCGCCAGATCTACCAGCCTTCTCGGCGATTGGATACCGGGAGGTGATTGCTCACCTGCAGGGTCAAATCCCATTGGCCGAGGTTGAGCAGGAAATTCGCCGTGCCACGCGCATGTATGTACGCCGCCAGGCGAACTGGTTCAAGCCAGATGATCCGGCTATTCACTGGTTTATGGTCGGTGAGAATACAGTTGCCGAGATCGAATTCCACCTGCGCGCGTGGCTGAATAGGATGGAATGATCTAAATCGACTGAATTTTATCTGCAAAATTTTATCTGTAAAAGGTTGACAGTTCATTTAATTATATCTATACTTTAAACACCAACTTTCCCCGCATAGAGTCGATTCGCCAACTGAATAGGATATAGGAGGAGGAAATGGAAGCTAGGCCATGGCTCGGGAGGTACGATCAGGGAGTTCCCCAGAAGATCGAATACCCCCCCATACCGCTGTTTCAGCTACTAGCTGAATCTGCGAAGAAGTATCCGAATACACCTTGTACGATTTTTAAGGGAGCAGAGATTACCTATCGAGAGATGGATGAGCTGACCGATCGTCTGGCGGCGGGTTTGGCTGATCTTGGGGTAAAGAAAGGCGATCGTGTTGGATTATTTATGCCCAACACCCCGCAATTTGTAATAGCTTATTTTGCAATACTCAAACTGGGCGCGATTGTGGTGGCAATCAACCCACTTTACACCCCGCGGGAGATCGAACACCAGGTCAAAGATGCGGGGATTGAAGTAATGCTTGTGATGAGCAACTTCTATAATACGATCAAAACCGCCCAACCCAACACCTCTATTCGCACTGTGGTGGTTTCCAACCTCAAAGAAGCCTTACCTCCTGTGCTGGCTTTTCTGTTCTCCTTGACGAAGGAAAAGAAGGGTGGATTCCGGGTCCAGTTAGCGCAGGGTGACCATTGGATGCAGGACCTGATCTCTCGCCATTCGGCAGCTGACCGGCCAAAAGTTGAAGTCACCGCTGAAGATACGGCGCTCTTTCAATACAGCGGTGGTACAACCGGCATTTCCAAAGGGGCGATTGCCTCACACCGCAATCTCGTTGCCAACGCCTTGCAAATCCGCTCCTGGATGAAGGATGCTCAAGATGGCAAGGAAGTTGTTTTAATGGCAATCCCATTGTTCCATGTCTATGGCATGGTGGCTGGAATGTTATTTGCCATTCGTACAGGCGCTTCGATGGTGATGGTGCCCAACCCGCGCGACTTGAAGGATGTGCTGAGTAACATTCAGAAATATAAGACCACCATCTTCCCGGGTGTGCCTACCCTGTACAATGCCATTAACAATCACCCTGATGTGCTGGCGGGAAAGTACCAGCTTGGATCGATCAAAGCCTGCATATCCGGCTCAGCCCCGTTGATGCGCGACACAAAGGAGAAATTCGAAGCGCTTACCGGGGGAGTGGTTTTCGAAGGCTATGGCCTCTCTGAAGCGCCAACTGCAACCCACTGTAATCCGCTCAAAGGTGAGAATCGCACGGGTTCGATTGGTTTACCATTGCCAGATGTGGATGCGCGTATTGTCAGCCTGGACGATGAGGTGACTGCTCTAGGACCGGGTGAGATCGGTGAGCTGGTCGTCCAGGGCCCGCAGGTTTTTAAAGGCTATCATAATATGCCTACCGAAACGGAAAATGCGCTGCGGGAAGGTTGGCTGCACACAGGTGATATTGCGCGTATGGATGAAGATGGTTATTTCTATATTGTGGATCGCAAGAAGGAGCTGATCAAACCGGGTGGCTACCAGGTTTGGCCACGCGAAGTCGAAGAAGTGATCATTGCCCATCCCAAAGTGCTGGATGTTGGCGTGGCGGGCATTCCCGATCCCTACCGGGGCGAGACGGTGAAAGCATGGGTGGTGGTTAAACCTGGTGAAACTCTCACCGAACAGGAAGTTCGCGATTGGTGTAAGGAGCACCTGGCAGTCTTCAAAGTGCCAACGCATGTGGAGTTCCGCTCAGAATTGCCCAAGACCACTGTGGGCAAGATCTTACGCCGCGAGCTGGTGCGCCAGCACAAAGAACAGCAACCCACATCTTGAGCAGATTTAGCTCAGGATGGCCTGTGGGGTTCCGGAATTGCCCTTCCGGAACCCTTTTCTATGAGGGTGTATGAAAGCTGCGTTTTTTGATGTGGATGGCACGCTTACCACGACACGTGTGTGGAAAGGCTACCTGGCATATTTTAGACAGCACCGCATGAAACGGGGAACTCATCTCTGGTTTCTAATCTTGCATTACCCGTTATATTTCATCCGTCGAGCGCGTTTGATATCGGAGATCACCTTTCGCACGATCTGGGCCAATGATTTAGCCTGGTACCTGCGTGGGGTGAGCCTTCAAGATTCAACTGCAATCTGGGATTGGATTGTGAGTGAGTATTTGCCACCTTATTGGCGTCAAGATATGCGCGCTGTGCTCGAATCCCATCGGGCGGCTGGCGACCTGGTGATGTTGGTCTCTTCAGGACCGCAACCCTTGATTGAACGTATTGGGCAAGAGCTTGGGGCAGAGCTATCTATTGGGACACGCCAGGAACAGAAAGATGGGCGTTACACCGGACGCAGCCTTAAGCCGGTGTGTATCGATGAATCCAAGCCCGAGCTGGCAAAGCAGGCTTTAGCCGAGCACAATTTAGTGATTGACCTGGCTGCCAGTACTGCTTACGCTGATTCGGTGTCTGATTTGCGCTTACTGGAGATGGTAGGGAATCCAGCAGCGGTCTACCCTGAGGCTGCCCTGGAGACAATCGCCAGGCAACGGCAATGGCGAATTTTTCCCCCATAATAACCCAGAGAATTAGCCTAGAAAATCTAAAATTGCAGGGGTAATGTCCGTCAAATCTTGCAGGTCTGCAGCAAAGCGCTGCCTGAGACCTGGATCACCAATCAGCAAAGCCGGCACTGGATTGTGGGTGTGACGGCGGGTGCTCAAATCTTCCAGATTGCCATGGTCAGAGGTGATCAATATTAGCCCATCCTGGGCTAGCCCATCCTGGTGATCCCAGCTTTCCAATAAGCCGCCTAAAACCCCATCTATTGTTTCCAGGATACTGATAGCAGCCTCCATATCCTGACGGTGACCGCCCATATCGCTCAGCCAATACTCGAAGAAAGCCAGATCAAAATTCCGGGAAAGTTGGGCTAGTTTAACCCCGGCTTGATATGGGGAAATTAGGGGGATGCCATCGATTTTCAGATGCTGTTGCCATCCTGCACCCGTGAAATCTGCTGCCAACGCCGCACCCGCCCGCAGATCAGGTTCGGTAAGTAATGCTATACCAGCAGAGGTGATTGCCAGAGGAATGGCAGAATAGATCCGTTTTCCGGAATCAATGCCCGCAAAATAACCAGGTGGGTATGCATTCAGCAAGCTGGTTTGCTTGCCTTTCTGTACCAGTTGGCTAAATAGATTCCCATTGCGCAGGTGCGAGGCGATTGCCGGGTTGGGCTTGGGACCGTAATGCTCTCCGATCGCCTGGGGGATATTAATCCCTGTCAGCAGGGTTGCTTGACCCGTAGCAGATTGAGGCAAACCTGCTACCCCCAGACCAGCGTCCAACGCCAGGAGAGTGGCATACGGTGTGACCAGTTCCCTGCTGTCGTTCAAGGCACTGGCGGTGAGACGCCGCCCACCCAGCAGCTTCGTGAGATAGGGTAGATTGGCCTGGACAAAGGGATTGGATTGTGGATTGTCAGAGCCTAAGCCGACTCCATCCAAGAATAAAAATAGGATTCGCATAGATTAATTCTTCAACCGATAAGTAAACCAGGCTGATGGGCGCGCTCCGCGATCTTCTCCATTAACTCGTTCTATACACTCTAAGTATTGGGCAAGCATTTCCAGCTCACTGGGTTTTATCCCCGCGTTTTCTTGCTCGCTGGTGCTATAAAATCCATACATCAGGTAGGTTCCATCGGGTGCCAGAAATCGGACTAATTGTTGTACATAGGCTAATTTCCCGGCTCGATCAAGATTGTGGAAACAGCCAATATCCAGCACCAGATCAAACGGTCCGTGAATATTATCTAAATGGGTGACATCCCCCTGATATAACTCCACCGCTACACCGGCTTGGCGCGCTTTTTTGCGTCCCTTTTTAATTGCCGGGCCGATATAGTCCACACCGGTCACCTCCCAGCCTGCTTTTGCAATGGTGATGGCGTTGGTCCCGGTCCCACACCCCAGGTCCAGGGCGCGCCCGGGTGGATTGGATGCGATGAAAGCTACCAGCTCTGGGGGGGTGATGCCTGTATCCCAGGGCGGTTTACCGATGTACAACCACTGAAAAAACCAGCGCCGGCGCAGGTTGCGCAATAAAGATTTGATCGTCATCAGCGGCCTTCCAGGGTGCGTTCAATCAGTTCTTCATCCAGGCTGCCTACCATACGCTGGATCTCCTTGCCTTGTGCATCAAAAAACAAGAAGGTGGGTGTGACCAGCACACCAAATTCGCCTGCGAGGGCTCGACCGGCTGAGGATTGGATATCTACCCGAACGACATCCAGATGTCCGCTGTATTGCTCTTCGAGCCTATCCACGACAGGCTTCAATGCAATACAAGCGGCTCAATAAGGGGACTGCATTTCAATCAAGACGGGAGTACCCCGGCCTACCTGGCTCAAGATCTGTTCGCGGCTGGCATCTGTGCCTGGTTGAGGTCGTAAAAAACTCCAGCCTGCCAGCAATACAATAGCCAGCAAACCGACCAGTAGAATTTTCTGGACGGAAAAGCCACGCCGGAGGATCAAGAAGGCGCTGGTTACCAGGAGTAACGCGCTGATAATCGCAAAGGAATATTGATTTAACAGTTGCACAGGCTGATTGTACTCGAAAAGCAACTTGCTCGTCACGTTGGCTTGCACCAGCGCAGTCGATCTGATTGTGATAAATGTCATGATAAAATGTCAGACAAATAACTTGTCTCCGTATTGGATTATTGCTATAATCTTGGAGATATTGCCCAAAAACGCTATCAGATAAACGAGACAAATTTGAATCTATTACACTGCGTTTGCCAATCAGATCTTGCCAAACCCTATCCACCGGATAAGTTATCAGATCATGGATTGATTCGTCGAACGAAATTTAAAGGGCTGTGCTTGGCGTATCTGATGAATCAGGCTGAGGCAAAGATCTGGGGAGCTAAACGCGCGTAACAGGGATTTGAGCCACTCTCAAATCCCTGTTTTTTATTAATCGGCTTTTGATCACCTTACCGAAGCAAGTATGGCAACGATAGGATGAAAAGAAATACTTCAAATTTTTCCTTTGCACAAATTATTGATGCTGCCCTACCGGTGTTTGCTGGTCTGGCTGCCCTGGGAATTGGAGCAATCATGTTACTGGCCCTGGGAGCTAACCCGATCCAGGCCTACTCAGCCTTACTTCAAGGTGCTTTCGGAAGCTGGAATGCCATCGCCGAAACCACTGTAAAAGCAGTACCACTCCTGCTGGTAGGCCTGGGGATTTGTATCGCCTTCCGGGCCAGTGTTATCAACATTGGTGGGGAAGGACAGATGATCATCGGGGCTCTGGCGGCCACTACAATCGGCCTTGTCTTCACCGATTGGCCCGGCTGGCTGGTAATTATTATGGCAATGGTAACTGGTTTCCTGGGTGGGGCCATCTGGGGGGCTATCCCGGGATATCTAAAAGCGTATTTCCGGGTAAACGAGATTCTTAGTACTGTGATGATGAATGCCATCGCGGTAAATCTAATGAACTATCTCCTGCGCGGCCCCATGATCGATCCATCACAGGCCGAGCTGGCATCCAAAATACCCCAAACTGCGCGTTTGCTGCAAGCTTTCCACTTGCCACGCCTGGTCCCCACACGCTTGCATCTAGGTGTTCTGATTGCTGTCATTCTGGCAATTGTTGTCTATGTGCTGTTATTTCACACCACCCTGGGCTATCGCATCCGCGCCGTGGGGCATAACCCGGATGCAGCGCGCTATGGCGGCATCCGGGTCCGCCGCCAGGTTGTAATCGCCTTACTGCTTAGCGGGGCGTTTGCAGGTCTGGCAGGAGCGATCCAGGTGTATGGCCTGAACTACCGTATGATCACGGATGGTTCTGCCAGCGGATTCACCGGCAGCGCTGGCTTCAATGGGATTGTGGCGGCGCTTTTTGGGCAATTACATCCATTGGGGACCGTCCCGGCATCCTTTGTCTTTGGAGCTCTGCTGGTAGGTGCAAACAGCTTGCAACGGGCAATGCAGGTGCCTTCGGCTTTTATCACTGCACTCAACGGATTGGTAGTGGTCTTTGTCGTTAGCAGTGAGATCTGGCGGCGCAGGCGGCAACACCGTCGCCGGTTGGAAATTGCCCGCTCAGAGCCAGAAACCTTAGAGCCAGCTTTCGCCACTCCGACGGAGAAGCAATCGTGATAGAAAACTTTTTTTCACTCACCGTACTGGTTGGAATTCTGGCTTCAGGTATTCGCCTGGCAACCCCGTACCTGTATGCCTCGCTCGGTGAAACGTTCGGTCAACGCAGTGGCGTATTAAACCTGGGTGTGGAAGGACAGATGTTACTGGGTGCTTTTGCTGCTTTTTATGTCACCTACACAACTGGCAACCTGTTTTTTGGTGTGCTGGCTGCCCTGGTGGTGGGGGCATTGATGGGCCTGGCAATGGCTTTTGTTACTGTAAATTTGCAGGCTGAGCAAGGCATCAGTGGAATTGGTTTTTACTTGTTCGGTCTGGGCATGAGCGATCTCCTGTTCCAAAAGCTGCTGGGGACAGTGGAAACTGTCAGCGGTTTCCCGGCATTGCATATTCCCTTTCTTTCTGATATTCCAATAATTGGTGAGATTTTCTTCCAGCAAGGACTGTTGGTGTATATCGCTTACCTGCTGGTTCCGCTAAGCTGGTTTATCTTGCACAAAACGACATTAGGTCTGAAGATCCGTGCTGTAGGCGAAAACCCCCAGGCAGCCGACTCCTTGGGAGTCAACGTGGCTGCAGTCCGTTATTTCACGATTATCCAGGGAGGCGCGCTGTCCGGTCTGGCAGGCGCTTCCCTATCGATCGGCTTGTTGAATGTCTTTCAACAGAATATGACCAGCGGGCAGGGCTTTATCGCTGTCGCGCTGGTTTACTTCGGAGGCTGGCGTCCCGTGGGTGTCTTATTGGGAGCGCTGCTCTTCAGCATGGTCAATGCTTTACAACTATGGATTCAGGTTCTGGGCATTCAGATTCCGTCGGATTTCGCGGTGATGATGCCTTATGTGCTTACCATTCTGGCGCTGGTAGTAGCAGTCCAGCGTGTCCGCCCTCCACGAGCGCTTTCGAAAACCTTTGAGCGCGAATCATAAGGATCTACTGCATTGGATGGGCGGTTATTTAATCAGACCGTGAGCTTGAATTGAGGAGGTGCCAGTCGGATAATTATTTGCTCGAAGGTTCATAACCATCCAATTTCGAATTTTCACATATACAGGAGAATGAAGATGTCTGCTCGTATTAAAATGTTCGTCTTTCTGGTTCTAATTGCAATGTTGGCAACAGCCTGCGCTACTCCAACAGCCGCTCCCACTGAAGCGCCGGTTGTACCCGTTGAGACGGAAGCCCCAGTGAGCGCCGAGCCTTTCCGGGTGGCGATGATTATGCCCAGCGCCATCAATGATCTGGCTTTCAGCCAGAGCATCATCGATGCTGTCAAGATCATCCAAACCGAAATGGGCGGTGAGGCAGGTTTCCAGTTTGTATTTTCTGAGAACATGTTTGTTGTGGATGACGCCGCCGCCGCGATCCGTGATTATGCCTCCCAGGAATATGACCTGGTGATTGCCCATGGCTCGCAGTATGGCAGCTCATTGCGTGAAATTGCTCCGGATTTTCCTGAAGTAAGCTTTGCGCATGGAACTACGGTGGATACCTTCGTAGACGAGGGCATCACTAACGTATTTGCTTATGAAGCTGCTTCGAATCAAGGCGGTTATGTCCAGGGTGTTGTAGCAGCCATGCTGTCCCAGAGCAACGTAATTGGCGTGGTTGGGCCAATTGAAACCGGCGATGCCAAGCTGTACGTGGATGGCTTTGTCGCCGGTGTCAAGGCTACCAAGCCAGATGCCCAGGTAAATGTAAACTATATCGGATCCTTCTCCGATGTAGCCCTGGCAGCAGAATCTGCCAATACCCATATCGCCGCTGGCGCAGATGTCATGACTGGCTCCGCCCAGATGGTGGTCGGCGCGATTGGCGTCGCCAAGGAGAATGGCGTTCTGTGGTTCGGGACACAGTCTGAACAGACCTCACTGGCGCCGGATATTGTCGTCGCCAGCCAGGTTTACAACTGGACGGTTGTGCTACGTGACATTATCAGCCAGATCAAGGCAGGCACGCTGGGTGGTACAGCCTACAACATCACCCTGGAAAATAATGGCCTGGTGATCAAATTCAACCCGGATTATGCACTGCCTGAGGATGTCCGCCAGGCAGCCGATGCGACTGTCCAGGGGATCATTGACGGTAGTATTCAACCCTAGGTGTTTCGATCAGGCCGCACCTGCACAAACAGGTGCGGCCTGACTTCAACCGTAGAAACAGGAGCCAGTATGGGGCAGCCTATTCAGCCAATCCTTAAGCGTGAACGCATTCAAACCTTAGAAATGCGCGGCATTGTAAAACGCTTCCCGGGCGTCCTCGCCAATGACCAGGTCGATTTTGAAGTGCGGGCAGGCGAGGTGCATGCTCTCCTGGGAGAGAATGGGGCTGGTAAAAGCACCCTGATGAAAATTTTATATGGTCTTTACGGGCCAGATGAGGGCGAGATCTTGATCAACGGTAAGCCGGTACAGATCCACTCGCCTGTGGACGCCATCCAGCTAGGGATTGGTATGATCCACCAGCATTTCATGTTGGTAGATACTCTTACGGTTGCTGAAAATGTTGCCTTAGGGCTGCCGAGTTCGCGCGGATTGCTCACTGATCTGACTCAGGTATCTGAGCGAATTAAAGAATTGGCCAAAATTTATGGTCTGTATGTGGACCCCAACGCCTATATTTGGCAGTTGGCGGTAGGCCAGCGCCAGCGCGTCGAAATCATCAAAGCCTTGTATCGTGGGGCGGACCTCTTGATCCTTGATGAACCCACCGCGGTCCTGACCCCACAGGAAGTGGATGAATTTTTTGTCACCATCCGGCAGATGGTGTCTGAAGGTCATGCGATTATTTTCATTTCGCACAAATTGCATGAAGTTCTGGCGATCAGCCAAAAAGTGACTGTGTTGCGAGACGGTAAACAGGTTGCCAGTCGCCCTACAGCCGGGGCAACTAAATCAGACCTGGCGCAGTTGATGGTAGGTCGCGAAGTGCGCATGATTCCCGACAAGAAAGCCGTCATTCAAGGCGAAGTACTGCTTGAAATGTACGACCTACAGGCTCAGAGTGATCTGGGCACGGCTGGTTTGCGCGGTGTTGATCTCCAGGTTCACGGCGGTGAAATTATGGGCCTGGCGGGAGTATCTGGCAATGGTCAGCGAGAGCTGGCTCAAGTGATTTGTGGCTTGCGACCCGCTACGGGCGGGCAGGTAATCCTTGAAGGCGAGAATGTACTCGGCCTAACACCAGGCCAGCTGACACATAAAATGATGGCGTATATCCCTGAAGAACGCATGAAGGATGGCATGGTTCAGGAGTTCTCTATTAGTGAGAATATGATCCTGCGCGAGCACAACCGAGAGCCGTTTGCCCGGCGTGGCTTGATGCGCCACCGAGTCATTGGGATGTACGCTGATAAGCTGATCAATTTCTTCCGCATTAAGACGCCTTCCAGAGATACCCAGGCTCGCCACCTGTCTGGCGGCAATATTCAGAAAGTCGTTTTAGCGCGCGAACTTTCGCGCTTACCACGTGTCCTGATCGCTGCCCAGCCGACCCGTGGCCTGGATATTGGCGCTACCGAATATGTGCATGCGCGCTTATTGGAAGAACGTGAAAAAGGCACTGCTATTTTGCTCATCTCTGAAGATCTGGATGAGATATTGGCTCTCTCCGATCGTATCGCAGTCATTTACGAAGGCCGGATTATGGATGTAATTGATCGAGAAGGCGCCACATCTGAACGTCTGGGCTTGCTCATGGCGGGCGTGCGTGAGAATGTAGTGGCTGCCTGAACGACGCGCCTTGCCTGCTGCTATCTCGATAGTGCCCCATTGTGTGGAATCGAAAATTGTCAATCCATGAAGCCGGGGAGAGGCACCCTGGCTGATAACCACTCGCGGTCAGGTTGGAGTAAATTAAAAGTCTCTTTGACAAGGATGCCTTAATATCTTACAATTCTCAACTGTCTGATTTCACCATCTGAGGAAGGGTAAATAATGAAAGAGTACACCACTGAGTTCATCCGCAACATCGCCCTGGTCTCCCACGGTAGCGCAGGCAAGACGATGTTGGCTGAAGCTTTGTTGCATTATACGGGGGCAACCACCCGCCTGGGCAGAATTGAGGATGGGACAACGGCTTCGGATTTTGAAGAAGAAGAAATTCGGCGTGGCATTTCATTGTCGACTACCATTGTGCCCGTAGAATACCGTGATTACAAGTTAAATTTGCTGGATACCCCTGGTTATATGGATTTTGTTGGTGAGGTCATATCTGCCCTGCGTGTGGCGGATAGCGCATTGGTGCTTGTAGACGCGGTTAGTGGTGCGGAGGTAGGTACCGAAATCGCCTTGAACTATTGTGACCAGTTCAACTTGCGCCGTTTCGTCTTCATTAACAAAATGAATCGCGATAATGCCAATTTTCGCAAAGCGTTGGAATCGGTCCAGACAGTCAGCGAGAAGCGTTTACTGCCGCTGCAATTACCCTGGGGCGAGAGTGCGTCCTTTAAAGGCATCATCGATCTGATCACTATGAAAGCCTATACCGGCGCAGGAAAGATGGCTCAGGATATTCCTGCTGAATTGATGGATGACGCTGAAAGCGCCCGCATGGAATTGATCGAAGCCGCTGCTGAAGGCGAAGATGCTCTTTTGGAAAAATATCTGGAAGGTGAGGAACTGACGGAAACTGAAGTCTCTCGTGGCTTGTGCAAAGTATTAGAAGCCGGCACTTTTGTCCCAGTTCTTGTGGGGGCTGTAGGGGCAGAGATTGGCCTCGTGCGCTTGATGGATGCTATGATCGACTTTCTGCCATCGCCGAAAGATGTTCCATTGGCAGTGGCGCAAGGTAAAGAAGGCGAAGAAAGCCTGCCGGCAGTTGATAGCGGTCCACTGGCTGCATATGTCTGGAAAACCACCGCTGATCCGTTTGTTGGAAAAATTACTTATTTCCGGGTTTATTCAGGGGTGATTAACTCTGATACCCGTGTTTGGAACCAGACCAAAGCCGCCGAAGAGCGCCTGGGAACCTTGCATGCTTTGCGTGGTAAAGAACAGATCTCCGTTAAAGTCGTGCACGCCGGTGATATTGCTACAGTGTCAAAGCTTTCAGTGACCTCGACTGGGGACACCCTGTGCGATAAAACCCACCCGCTGAAACTGCCCGTGCCGCAATATCCACATGCGCTCTATCAGGTGGCAGTGCACCCTAAATCACAGGCCGATTCAGCCAAGATTAGCCCCACCCTGACTCGTCTGGTGGAAGAGGATATGACTCTATCCTGGCACAATGAGCCAAGTACCAACCAGACCATCCTGCTTGGCATGGGTGACCAGCATATCGATGTGGCCATCCGCAAAGCAGAAGGCAAATTCCAGACCTACCTGCAAACAGAATTGCCCAAGGTACCTTATCAGGAAACGATCACCAAGCAAGGCCAGGCTACTTATCGCCACAAGAAGCAAACGGGCGGCTCGGGTCAATTTGGTGAGGTTGCCATGCGCGTTGAACCACTCAAGGACGAGGATTATGCCTTCTCCAATGATGTTTTTGGTGGGTCGGTTTCCAACAGCTATATGCCAGCGATCGAGAAAGGTATCAAAAGTGTGATGAAAGAAGGCGCCATCGCTGGATACCCCTTGAAGAATGTGAAAGTATCTGTGTATGACGGTAAAGAGCATCCGGTAGATTCCAAGCCTGTAGCTTTCGAAATTGCTGGACGCGAGGCTTTCAAATTAGCAGTAAGAGATGCTGGCCCCGTTTTGCTTGAGCCGATCATGAATGTGCGTATTATTGTTCCGGAAGCTAACATGGGTGATATTCTGGGTGATCTCAACACCCGTCGCGCCCGTGTACAGGGTATGGACACTGAAAAAGGCCGCTCGGTGGTTACTGCTCAAGTGCCACTGGCAGAAATGCAGCGCTATACCACCGACCTGCGCTCAATTACGGGCGGGCGCGGTGTATTTACCCTGGAACTTTCACACTATGAGGTCGTTCCTGCACACTTGCAGCAGGAGATAATTAATGTCCGCCAGAAAGAATTGGCAGACAAGAAAGATGAGTAAATCTTTCTACAACCACACAGGACAACACCCCGAGGTTTATTGCCCCGGGGTGTTGTTTATGGATGGGATGTCCTGTTCTGCCAGATGTAGCTGGATAAATAACCACGGCGCCAGACCAGTAACCCACAAACCTACCAGGGCATATCTTATGTAGCGCAGTATATACGGCAATAGGCTTTCGCCACGCGGAAAGACTGCCCCCAGACCAAACCACAATACCGCAACCCCTATTACACCCAGAATAAAGCGTACCAATCGTTTCCAAGCCAGGCCACGCGGGCTGAAACCACCATGACGATTGATCCACAGACTACCGGCTGCCAGACCAAATAAGGCGCCGGCATTGGTTATTAAGCCAGACATCGCCATCGGATCCGGGGGATCGCCGCCAGAGGGGTTTGAGGTAGCATTTGCTAACCATTCTGCTGGCATCTGCCAGTCAGCATTCAAGACACGGGCAATAAAGCCTATCCCCAGCAGTATCAAGGAGCCTACAAAGACGGTCACAATCTGTTTCGTAAATGTCTGTCGTTTCAACCATTGTAGGGCAGGTTTTTCTAGGAGGATTAGCAACCAGAGCAGTAGAGCGCCAATCAGCCAGCCAGCCAAAACATCGCTGATAAAATGCACGCCTAATAAGACGCGGGAGACGCCGATTAGAAAAATTATTAGCATTACCAAAATCAGGATTGCAGGTTGGCGGCTGGAGGCTGCCAGAGCGCCCCAGAAAACAGTTGCGTGCTGGGCATGCCCGGAGGGTAGACCAAAGGAGCTTTCTGTGCGGAACGCCAGAATTTGCGGGTCGATCCAGTAGGGACGTGGTTGAGCGAAAAACAGCTTCAACGCGTAGTTCAAACCCCCACTGATCATCAGGTAGAGACCTACCCGTAATCCAATTGTGGTGCTGAAGCTCCAATAAATGACCGGGGCTACGAATAGGAAGAATTCTTCATCACCCAGGCGAGTGATCGCTTCAGCCGCACCTGCCAGCCCGCCGGCTATCGCTTGAAAAGCCAGCATCCAATTGACTTGCTCTAATAACAGGATATCTAGCATATCTCCTCCTCGGTTGTTGCGCTGAGAATATCCGGCTGAGCCAGATGGCTGCCCTGTGCAGCCGGCGAGAAAAACCAGATGGCAATCACGGATATCGTGATCAAAACCAGGCTGACGATGTACATGCTGGGTGGCGAAAATTGGTAGAATACCCCTGCCAGGAAAGCTGCCAGGATCACCGCTATTGAGCCGACTGTCTCGGTAACCCCATAAGTAAATCCAATATTAGATGGGTGCACCAGATGGGTGGTTTGAGCGACCATCAATGAACGCGCAATCTTAAAACCACCCAGGAGAAAATATGCCATACCAAACCAGAATAGGCTGTTACCCTGCCAGAGCAGGAAGGCAAAGACGCCCATTGCCAGTTGCCCGATCACAATTCCCCGACGAGGTTCCAGGCGCCCAACCAGAAGGCTTAGCAGGAAAACCCCGATCCCCATAAACGAGGCTAATCTTCCGATGACTTCGATCGAAAGACCTATTTCATTGCGCAGATAATTCTGCGAGAGTGGTTGCGGCAGGTGCAGGGCCAGGACTGTGAAAAATAGAACCCCCAGATATGTCAGTAAGCGCCTGTCTTTCAATACACTCAAGCGTGTATGGCTAGGCAGGCGTGCTTCCACCGGTTGCGGCTTGATAAATGCGATCACAAGAGCTGCTATCACAAAGATACCCGCCGCATAATAAAAAATTATCCGCAGACCATATTGCTCACCCAGCATGCCGCCCAACCAGGGACCAATCACCATCCCCAGATTGAAGCTAACTGAAACGATCATAATAGCCTGTCCGACGCTTAGCTTGCCGCGTGCCGCGGTGGCATAGGAATAGAGCGGCGACATAACGAAGAAAGTCATTCCGTACAAGAACAGACCGATCACGAATGTGTTCAAGGTATTGGCCAGCGCCATAAAGCTGGCGGCGAAAATTCCTAATCCCCAGGAGAGCCAGATTAATGGGCGGCGCCCGATTTTGTCCGCCATATAACCAGCAGGAATATGGGCTATTGCCATGGCTGCGCTAAAACCGCTTAAGATGGCGCCGATCTCCACAGGGTTGGCGCCTAACTCTTGCAAGTAGAGTGGTTGCAAGAACAGGAACATGCCTTCCCCGATACCCCATATGAACATCGAAACTGCAAGCAGGATCAGGTTGATACTCATACACTTGTATTGACGACCGCTTCAATAAAGTGAATCACACGCTCGAAGACAATCTGCCGTGGGGGCTCACGTACCACCACATGCCCGCTGTTTTCCACCCAGAACATTTCTTTTTGCTGGCTGCCCAGATGCTGGAAAATCTGAGGCATATTATCGGGCAAAACCCCGCGATCATCCTTGGAATGCACCAATAGCGTGGGAGCCTTTACGCTGGGCAGCACACTGCGCAAGACCTCTAGCAGGTCGCGGAGCTCTGCCACAGAACGCGTGGGATAGGTAGGATAATCGACATGGTCAAGGGCAGCCTGCGGATAGTGCCAATCTGGCTCACCTTTGTCAATATTTGGCTTGAAGTAGTGCAATAACTCGAGATACTGCATGCGCCAATCCGGGCGTAGAGCATAAGGGGTGGAGATTCCCACCACACCAGCCAGAGGATAAGCAGGCTGGTATGCTTGCGAGGCCAGGATCAGCGAAAGCACGCCACCCATCGATAAACCCATGGCAAAGATGCTCGGAGGTGTATGGTTATCATTGTGTGGCTCAACACACAGGTAGCTTTCCAGTAGACGGTAGCCTTCTTCCACCGAAGCCAGCCAGTCTGGCCAGCGAGTGCGCAGCATATCTTCTGGCCTGGTTGCGTGCCCTGCCAACCGCACACCGATTACTGTATGCCCATCGTGCGCAAGATATTCTCCCATCCAACGCATTTCCTTGGGCGAACCGGTAAAGCCATGCACCAGTAAACATCCGACAGGATGCTGTGCTTTACCATTTGGGTTGCCGGGGAAGAAAAATGGCTCGGCGGTTGGAATGAGGCGTGGGGCAGGCGTGGTTGGCATTGGTTTTCTTATCCGATCTGCTGGAGCTGGCGTGGCAGATCGCTAAGCGACTCTGCCCCCCGGTCTGTGATCACCATATCATCTTCAATGCGCACGCCATTTTTACCGGGTAAGTAGATTCCTGGTTCGATCGTGAAAGTCATGCCAGGTTCGAGGATCAATGCATTGCCACTGCGGATATAGGGAGGTTCGTGAGTTTCCATGCCCAGTCCGTGACCTGTGCGGTGAATAAAAAATTCTCCATAGCCAGCTTTTTCGATCACCTGGCGCGCAGCCTGGTCCACACTGCCCGCACTCACGCCAGGTGCAGCGATTTCCCGAGCAACAGCATTGGCTTCACACACAACTTCAACTATATGGGTAAGTTCAGGATCGACATCACCGATGGCAAAGGTGCGCGTCAGATCGGAGAAATAACCATTCGTGCTGGCACCCCAGTCAATGACCAGTAGATCACCAGGGACGAGCAGACGATTGGTAGGTGTGGCGTGTGGGTTGGCTCCATTTGGTCCTGCGGAAACGATCGGGTTAAAGGGTAGCTCAGCATCCGATCCATTGCGATATATCTGCATGGTCAGCTCAGCCGCGATCTCCCGCTCACTCATTCCTGGCTTAATTACGCTCAAGGTTGCCAGGACGGCTTTTTGGGCAATTTGCACAGCTGCACGCATCTGCTCTATCTCGTAGGCGTCTTTTTGCATGCGCAAACGTGCCAGGATGGTATCGGCTGCCTCAAACAATGTTTCACCGCCAGCCGCCTGTAGCAGGCTTAATTCCAAAAAGCGCATTCGACCGGACTCTACACCCACCTTGCGAGGTTTCAGGACTGCTGCCAGCATAGCCTGGCGGAACACATCTGGCCAGGTGTCTGGGTCCTCATTATAAGGAAATGCTTGCACTGGAAATGGCAGCAAGTCGATTTTGCCTGCTTCTAATTCGGGTAATACCAGCACTGGCGGGCTATGGGGAACAAAGAGCAACACAACTGGACGTTCGCTCAGATGGAAGTTTAAGCCGGTCAGATAGGTGAGCGTTGGGCCAGGGTTCAGGGCCAACGCCTCTAGACCTTCCTGGTTGAGCAACATAGCCAGCCTGGCCTGTCGGGTGAGCAGTCGTTCATTAGCGGGAAGATTGTTCATGGTGAAACCTCGCCGGTAAGATTTGTTGATTGATATGGAATTCTAAGCCGATTATAGCCTGATCCACACTGGGCTGGTAGCCTGGATAGGAAATACCAACTCTCCCCATTTCTAGTAAAAGCCTCGTGAATTAAAGGCATGATAGAATTAGTGATCAGGCTTGTAGTTTCCGCTAAAGGTCATCAAGATGTACGAATTGCCTCTATTTCCGCTGAATACGGTCTTATTCCCGGGGACGCCTCTGCAGCTGCACATCTTTGAAGAGCGTTACAAACAGATGATCGGGGAATGCATCGCCCAGGAAAAACCGTTCGGGGTGGTATTGATCCGCCAGGGGGTCGAAGCTCTGGGTACTCTGGCGGACCCGCACCGTATTGGTTGTTCAGCGAATATTATTGATGTTCAGCGTCTCGATAATGGGCATTTGAACATCACTGCGGTTGGCAAAGACCGCTTCCGGATTCTTACCCTGAATAACCAATCGCAGCCCTATCTTCTGGGCATGGTTGATAATTATCCCATTGTGGAACAAGCTCCGGAGACCCTGCAACCTCTTGCCGAGCGATTGTTAGCTCGCCTGGATCGTTATCTGCGTTTATTGGTGGATGCGGGCATGATTGAATTAGATCCAAGTCATCTGCCGGACAACCCTCTGTTGTTGGCGTACCTCGCTGCAGCGTTGCTGCAGGTCCCGCCGATCCAAAAACAACAATTACTTTCTATTCATGATGCCCAAAGCTTAATGGATCGTCTGACAAACATTTATAATCGGGAAGTGGCTCTCGCCCGCCGGCTCTTAACGGACAGCGGAAGTCAACAAGGCTTATTCTCATTGAATTAACCCTGTGTCCTGTATTGAAAATTATATATAGGAAAATTGAGCGCCAGCTCCATCTAGAGGATAGTTACTAAGTAATGAAGGTTATTCGCATTGAACCACAACATGGACAGGAATCTGTTTGGGATTATCCTCGGCCTCCGCGCCTGGAATTGACCTCTCGTCATATCCAAATTGTATTTCATCAAGTTTTACTGTCTGAGACCTTTTCTGCTTACCGGGTGTTGGAAACCAGTCATCCACCGGTTTACTATATTCCACCAGCAGACATCCAGATGGCTTATTTAAAACCGTCCCTTGGAGCGTCTTTCTGTGAATGGAAAGGCAGCGCCAACTACTATGATGTCCAGATTGGTGATAAGTTCGCACACCGAGCAGCCTGGTACTACCCAGATCCAACCCCGGCGTTTGCCGCCATCCGGAATTATGTGGCATTTTATGCCGGGAGGATGGATTTGTGCACCGTCGATGGGGAGCAGGTCATTCCCCAACCAGGTGCTTTTTACGGTGGCTGGATCACCAAAGATGTTGTGGGTCCGTTCAAAGGTGAACCTGGCACACTGGGGTGGTAATCATCCCCGGCGCCATAAAATTGTTGATTTCGGGAGGTTAACATGACACTACCATCGGAAACCGAATTGATCCTTCCGGATATGCCTCGCTTGCGCCCCAGGTTGAGCATGCTGGAGCGGGACGACTGCCTGAAGATCCATCAAGCGTCGCTCAAGATTCTGCACCATACCGGGGTGGAGGTCTTTAGCGATCAAGGGCTGGAGCTTTTACAGGCCGCAGGCGCCGCCGTCGATGGCAAGCGCGTGCGGTTCCCGCCCTCCCTGGTGGAATGGGCGTTGGCTTCAGCGCCTGGACCGTTTACTTTATATCAGCGTGGTAGCCGCGAAGCGGCATTTCACCTGGATGGTACCCAGGTTGTGTTTGGACCGGGCTCGGATACCCTGAATTATCTGGATCCACGCACGGACCAGCGGCGTCCATTTTTGCTGGCAGATATCGCCGACTGCATGCGCGTCTGCGATGCCTTGCCTGAAATCAGCTTTGTGATGTCGGTGGGCGTGCCCGAAGACGCCCCTCCAGAGCGTTATTATCGCTATCAGTTCGCTACAATGCTGCGTAATACATCCAAGCCTACCGTCTTTGTGTGCAACGACCTGGCCGATATCCAGGCCATCGGGGCTATGGCCGCAGCCGTTGCGGGAGGTTGGGAGAAGCTGAAGCAATATCCCACTCTGCTGCTCTATTCCGAGCCCAGCACGCCTTTGCAACATTCTATTGAGGCGACTGAAAAAACTCTCTTCTGCGCAGAAAAATCAATTCCGGTTACCCACTCACCTGCGCCGATGATGGGCGGCACTGCCCCCATCACTTTAGCTGGAGCGGTGGCGCTGGGCAATGCTGAGATGCTCAGTGGGCTGGTGATGCACCAGCTCAAGAACCCCGGAGCTCCTTTTCTATATGGTCATGGCGTCCATCACATGGATATGCGCGAAATGATCAGTGTCTATGGCGCTCCCGAATTTCAGCTGGCGCGCGTCATGGCAGCCGAGATGGGCCGCTTCTATGGTTTACCGGTATGGGGTTATGCAGCCCACAGCGACAGTAAAGCGATTGATGGGCAGGCAGCGGCTGACGCCCAATTCTCAGTCCTGGTAGCCTTACTGGCACGCACTAACCTTAATCACGATGTGGGCTATCTGGATGCCGGCCTCACTAACTCCCCGGAGATGATGGTTCTGGCAAATGAAATCATTTCCCAAAGTCGGGCTTTTGTGGAAGGTGTGCGCCTGGACCCCGAATACCTGGCTCTAGATGTGATTGATCGGGTTGGTCCAGGCGGCGAATTTATGAGCGATGAGCACACCCTCGCCCACTGGCGCGAACTGTGGATGCCCAAACTATTTGATCGCTCACGATTGGCGCGTTGGGAAGCGCGCGGCAGTAAAAATATTAATACTCGCATGAAAGAAGCAACACTGGCGATCATTGATAACCACCATCCACAACCTTTACCACTTGAGATTGATCAGACTATCGAAGGTATTCTGAATAGCTAAACACTGAGCTCGGAGATCACCGAAAATCATGTCTGAGACAATATCACCTGAACCTCAAGAAACGATTGTCACCAGTGTGTGTGGTATCTGCCCGGCGGGCTGTGGGGTGAACGTTTACCTGACCGATGGGGTGATCACCCGCATCGCGCCGCTTAAAGATCATCCACAGGGCCTGGTCTGCCCACGCGGGATGTGCACTCCAGAAATTGTGTACTCTCCAGACCGGGTGCTTTATCCTCAGCGGAGGGTTGGCCCGCGTGGTTCCGGTCAATTTGAACGGATTACCTGGGACCAGGCTTATGATATCTGGATCGAAGGCTTGAACCGCATCGCTCAGCAGTTTGGCCCGGAAGCGGTCTGTGTCTATACTGGGCGCGGTAACTTTGAGTTTGGCCTGAACGAGCACTTTGCGCCGAGCGGTCCAGTGGAATCTTCTGCCAATGCAGTCCTCTTCCCATGGGGCTCGCCTAATACCACGGGTGTAGGCTCCCTATGTTATGTATCTTATGGGATGGTGGCTTCCAAGGCTTGTTTTGGTGATTATCAACGCAACATCAGCGAAGATGTCGATCAGGCAGATTTGATCTTGATCTGGGGCGATAATCCGATCACCGATTCTTCCCCCATTAACCTAAAGCGACTCAAAGCTGCCAAACGGCGTGGCGCCCGCCTGATTGCGATCGATCACCGCCGGAGTGAAACGGTCCAATCCACTCACTGTGAGTGGGTGGGTATCCGGCCGGGTACGGATGGGGCACTGGCTTTAGGCGCGCTGCATGTGGTGATTGCTGAGGACCTGTACGATCACGATTTCGTGGAAAAATGGGTGCTGGGGTTTGAAGAACTTAAAGCTTATGTGCGCGACTTCACTCCCGATAAAGTAGAGGCAATCACCCGTGTGCCAGCAGATACGGTGCGCGACCTTGCGCGCTCAATTGCCCGGGCCAAAGGCTGCTCGATTCTCACCTATACTGGTTTGGAGTATTCCAACACCGGTCTGCAGGCCATCCGCGCAGTATGGATTTTGCAGGCTCTCACAGGGCATTTTGATGCGCCTGGAGGTAAAGTGGTCAGGATGCACGAGCGCCTGCGGTTAAACCGCCTGACAACCGAGCCGCCTGAAAATGCTCCACTTCCCATCGGCGCTCGGGAATTCCCTATCTATTATGAGCTGCGCAACGAGGCCCATGGGGCGATGCTGCCCAAGGCCATCCTGGAAGATGATCCCTACCCATTAAGAGGCTTGATTGTGGCTGGATCGTCGATCCTTACTTCCTGGCCCAACCCGGACCTGTGGCGCAAGGCTTTTAGCAAGCTGGATCTGCTGGTCGTGATCAATCGCTTCCCCACAGCCGACAGTCAGTACGCCGACCTGCTGCTGCCTGCCACGACCATGTTTGAGATTGAGTCCTATATGATCTATGATGGGCTCGTGCAGCTGCGCCAACGGGTTATTCCTCCCGTGGGCGAGGCGCGCAATGATTATCTGATCTTTGCTGAGCTGGCTCAGCGACTGG
>Ga0105106_10000029_pt1 | contig 73235 bp, 60 predicted proteins | sample PPLLaktember2015_5_FD_79109 | JGI IMG/M metagenome (GOLD analysis project Ga0105106, IMG submission 79109) | Freshwater sediment microbial communities from Prairie Pothole Lake near Jamestown, North Dakota, USA - PPLs Lake P8 Core (1) Depth... | ecosystem: Environmental > Aquatic > Freshwater >... | reverse complement strand
TTGAAGGCGAAGAAGAAGTCAGCAGCATCCATCTAAAAGATTACATCCACGAACATAGCGCTCAGCTGGCAGCTGATGCCTGCATCTGGGAATTTGGCGGGGTGGATCATCGCGAGGTGCCTATCCAATATCTGGGTCTGCGCGGTATCTGCTACGTGGAATTATCCGTGGAGACAGCTTCCACAGATGTTCATTCAGGCCTGGGTGGCTCGATCTTCCCAAATGCAGCCTGGCGATTGGTCTGGGCGTTGAACACGCTCAAAGGGCCAGATGAGCGCATCCGCATTCCGGGTTATTATGATGATGTTGATCCACCGAGCGCTCGAGATCGAGAATTGATGGCTCAACTACCCGAAGTTGCGGAGGAATATAAAACACGTTATGGGGTAGACCACTTCTTAAAAGGGCTGACCGGCGGTATTGACCTGCATATCGCCGAAGTCTTTGAACCCACCTGCACCATCTGTGGGCTGACATCCGGTTATCAGGGTCCAGGCTCAAAAACCGTTTTGCCAGCACGCGCATCTGCCAAAGTTGATTTCCGCCTGGTTCCGCACCAGACTCCTGAGCGGGTGCTCAACCTGCTGCGCGCCCATCTGGATGCGGAAGGCTTTCCGGATGTGCAGATTAACTTCCTAGGTGGCGAGCCTGCCGGACGTACCGATCCTGATGATCCCTTCGTCAAACTGGTTGTAGAATCAGCCACACCAGTTTACGGCGTACCCATGCAGGTCGTGCCACTCACTGGTGGGTCTGGACCCAACCATCCCTTCATCGAAGTATTAAAGGTACCCGTAGTTTCTGCCGGAATAGGACACCCCGGCACGAAAGCGCATGCTCCGAATGAGAACGTGCGCGTGGACCTGTATCAAAAAGGCGCCAAACACATCGCCCGGATCATTAAGGGATTTGCACATGAAATGTAGCGCCTAAGACGTTGCAACCTTCGCCGGTGATCAACGTAGATCAAATCAAATGCGCAACGTTTTTTCAGTATTGGTAATCGATAGTAACCGCTGAGGAGGAGATAGCATGAAACTGTTACTGCGTTGGTTCGTGATTATGGTTGCCCTGGTTATTGCTGCAAATGTCGTCCCTGGCATTCGGGTAGAGGGCGCCAATGGTTGGGTTACTTTCGCGATTCTGGCCCTTGTACTGGGTCTGATCAATGCCCTGGTTAAACCCATCCTGGTGTTCTTATCCTGTGGGTTTATCTTCTTAACCATGGGCTTATTCCTGCTGGTGATCAACGCCATCGTTTTATGGCTGACATCCTGGGTCTCTGTGAACTGGCTGGGGATTGGCTTCTATGTAGATGGCTTTGTCCCTGCATTGCTAGGATCGATTATTGTCAGCCTGGTGACCCTGCTGCTGGGTGGATTATTCAAAGACGATTAAGAAACTTTCACCAAAGTTAGGATTATACAACCGCCCCCAGGTGTTGATTGCACCTTGAGGGCGGTTGTGTTGATATGGATAAAATTTGGGCTCAGGATTTCAGACACATAAACTGAAACGGTTCAAGTCGAATATCCTGAGTTGGAAATGGTTGGTGAGTAAACAGATCTTCGTATTGTGATCCTAATCCATACAAACGCAGCAGGTTGGCTGGTAAAGAATGGGGTTCTTCGTTGAAATTTGCGAAGACCAGAATACGCTCGGCTGCATGACTTCGCACGAAGCCCAACACATGTGGTGAATCGGTGCGGATTACCTGCATCTCTCCGCCGGAAAAGGCTGCGTGCGATTTGCGCAATTGGATGAACTGCTGTAAACCTGAGAAGATACGCCCTTCAATACTTTCTGGATCATGCCGGCGAGAAATTTTTTCCCAATCCGAAATAGGACGGTGCACCCAGCGACTGTCATGCATCTTGGCAGGGTCATTGCGGTAAGCATAATCATTCAAAGTGCAAACTTCATCTCCCAGATAAAAAAGAGGGATCCCCCCGATCATAAGAATAACAGCATGGATCAGCAAAATGCGCTGGATTGCTAACTGCACCTCGTGTTCAGTTTCCTCTAACAGCGCTTTCTCCAGCCCTGCCAGAGAGGCACAGGTGCCCGAGATGCGCGCATCGCCGGTGGCTGGATTCTCCTGAAAGGGCAGGCCACGGGCGAAACTACCCGGGAAGCGACCCGTGTAAAAGTTGTTCAAAAACTGGCGATGGTTAAATCCATTCACCCCCAGACGGGCAGCATCATCATCCGAAAAGGTCCACCCAATATCATCGTGGCAGCGCACATAATTTACCCAGGCGCATTGGGGTTTGATCTGAAAGCGCTCAGCCAGGGCTTGCGAGAGCAGGTTCACATCTCGGGTTGCCAGGGTATTCCACAACAAAGCCATCAAGAGCGGATTATAAGAAACCTGGCATTCATCCGGATGGATGTAACGCACAACCTCATCCGGGTGCACAATCGCCTCGGATTTAAAGATCAACGCTGGGGCGGCAATCTGAGCCACAGCATTAAATGCCTGGATCAGCAGGTGCGCCTCGGGCAAGTTTTCGCAGCTGGTGCCTAATTCTTTCCAGATAAATGCCACTGCATCCAGGCGCAGCACCTCGACGCCAGTATTCGCCAGGAAGAGCATCTCTTCTGCCATGCGATTGAAAACCACTGGATTCGCATAGTTCAGATCCCACTGGTAAGCATGGAAAGTAGTCCATACCCAACGATTAATCTCCGGGCGGTAGGTGAATGTTCCCGGGTGCTCATCAGGGAAAATCTCACGCAAGGTGGCTTCATAAGCATCCGGCATGGTACGGTCGGGGAACATACGATAGTAAGCCTGGTATTCCGGGTCACCTGCGAGGGCTTTGAGCGCCCAATCGTGTTCATCGGACGTGTGGTTAAAGACCAGATCAACCACCAGGCTGATACCTTCACGGCGCAAATCACTCGCCAATTCAGCCAGCTCGGGCATGCTGCCTAAAGTTGGATTTACCTCCCGATAGCTGCTGACAGCATAACCGCCATCATTGTCTCCTTGTGGGGCGCGAAAAAGTGGCATCAAATGCAGATAGGTTAAACCCAGCTCTTTAAAGTAAGGAATCTTTGACCGTATACCCGCCAAATTACCGGCGAATAGATCGACATAACAGACACCTCCAACCATTTGATTGGAGTGGAACCAGAGTGGATCAGCTTCACGTTCGACATCCAGGCTGCGCAGTAAAGTCGGGCGGGCGATAGCCATACGCGCCAGGGTGTCAGTCAGCTCCTGCAAATGATAGAAAAAATCATACCGGTCAGCATAAAGATGATAATAAAGACCGAAGAGGCGTGGAAAGTGCTGCTCCAGACGCTGGAAAAATAAGCTCCAGACTTCGGGTTGGCTGGAAATTTCTGCCTCGTGATCCTGGCGCAGGCGCTGAGTTACACGCTGGTACGAACGTTGGGTTTCTATTTCAAGCTGATCTAAGGACAGCATATCACGCTCCTTGAGCCTGCAGAAAATCAGCAACCTGCTGCGCATAAGGTAAAGCTGGGATTGCACCTCTGTGGGTGGTGGTGAGGGCGCCGACCGCATTGCCGTAACGGCAAATCTGTTGCAAGATAGCTTCGTCTTGCCAGGCATTGGGATAATCAATCAAGCCTTTAAGCAAGCCTGCCACAAATCCATCTCCGGCGCCGGTTGTATCCACAACTTCGACTGAAAAACTAGTCACCAATCCTTTGAAGCGAGAAGTGAAATACCAGCAGCCTGCCCGGCCATCAGTAACTACCAGGAGCGCCAGCCCAGAATGCCAGAGTTTGCTTACTCCCGCATCCAAATGCTCTTCCCCCGACAGAAAGACCAGTTCTTCGCGGCTGATCTTGATCACACGCGCCTGACTCCAAATTTCCAGGATACCTTGGCGAGCTGCGGATTCATCTGACCAAAGATTCAAGCGCAAGTTTGGATCATAAGTCACCAATAATCCTGCCTGATGGGCAATTTGCAGCGCTTTACGGGTTGCTGAACGGCTCGGTTCAGAGATCAGGCTGATTGAGCCAAAATGGAAAATCTGTGCGCTCTGGATCAGAGCTTGATCGATTTCGTCCGGACGAAAGAGCATATCTGCGCTGGGGTGACGATAGAACATAAAATCGCGGTCGCCATCTGCCTTGAGTGAAATAAAGGCCAGGGCCGTACGCGCTTCACTGGAAAAGACCAGACCTTGCGTATTTACCCCATTCTCGTCCAGGATCTGAGCCAGAAAATGACCAAAGGCATCGTCGCCCACCTTGCCCATAAAAGCACTGGATACTCCCAGGCGTGCCAGACCTACCGCCACATTGGCAGGTGCGCCCCCTGGAGCCTTTTTAAATGCCGGTGCTTCCAACAGGGTAACCCCTGTAACAGTCGGCACAAAATCAATCAACAACTCCCCACAGGTGATGACCTTTGGCATAATCAATTATCCCTAAATCAAGCAATTGAATTTGAATTACGGTAGAAAATAGTATAACAGCATCCTAGAGTTCCGGGAAAAATTTTCAAATTGAAACTTTTCCACGCTTGATGCGTAAGTTGATTATAATTAATCCGAGCATCTTGTTCGGCTCTGGCTGGTAAGGAGAAAAGCTATGCGCAGCAATATCTTTTGGGGCACGCTTATTGTTATCGTCGGTGGTGTGTTTCTCCTAGAAAATCTCGGAATACTCAATGTCAATATCTGGAATCTGCTCTGGCCGTTCTTTTTAATTGCCATGGGAGCCTGGATCATCCTAGGGCGCTTCTTTCCTAACCGCGCGGCTATTGAACATGCTGTCATCTCTCTGGACGGTGCGCGAAAAGCACAGGTAACTATCCAGCATGGCGCCGGGCGTTTGACCATTCGCTCAGGTGATAACTCGGTCAATCTGATCGAAGGCGATTTTGGGGGTGGTCTGGAAGCAGTCGAGCGCATGATTGGCGAAGTGAAAGAAGTCACCATGAAGCCACGTATCGATGGGCTCGTTTTTCCCTGGGGACCTGACCAGGCCTTGAATTGGGATTTTCGTTTAGCACCCAATATTCCCCTGGAATTAAAGCTGGAGACCGGTGCTAACGATGCTTTTGCCGACCTGACCAGCCTGCTGGTTGAACGTCTCAGCCTGAAATCTGGGGCCAGTTCAACTCACATCATGCTGCCTGCCAATGCGGGCGATACACGGGTAAACATCGAGACAGGCGTCACCTCTGTACGTCTCACGATCCCGCCACATGTTGCCGGGCGCATCCACTACTCGGGTGGTCTCTCGAGCATTCAGATCGATTCCGGACGCTTCCCCAAAAGCGGTAATTCCTATCAGTCGCCGGATTTTGACACGGCTTCGAATAAGGTTGAAATCAAGATCGACACGGGGATGGGCTCAGTCATCATCGACTAATCTGAAGGAGCGCTCTTTGAACCAGAAGAAACGCAAGACAGCCGAAGGCATCCTGTACACCGATATGTACCAATTCACTATGGCTCAGCTGTACTACCGCATGGGTTTACATGAGAAACCGGTGCAATTCGACCATTACTTCCGCAATTATCCGGATTATGGGACCCATAAAGCTGGTTATTGTGTAATGGCCGGGTTGGAGTGGCTACTGGATTGGATGCAAGAAACGCGCTTTCAGGAAGATGAGATTGAGTATTTACGCAGCCAAAAGACACGAACAGGAACACGAATATTTGCCGATGATTTTTTGGAATGGCTAAGCAAGTACGGTGATTTCTCAGGTCTTAACCTCTTTGCAATCCCCGAAGGGCGTGTTGTGCATCCTAACATTCCCCTGACGGTGGTACGCGGCTCGCTGGCAATGGCCCAGATCCTGGAGACGGCGCTGCTTAACCAGTTGAATTACCAGACCCTGATCGCTACCAAAGCAGCGCGTATCCGCGAGATTGGACGCGGGCAGATCATGATGGAGTTTGGCCTGCGGCGAGCCCAGGAACGCGGCGGGAATGCCGGCGCACGCGCCGCTATGATTGGCGGGGCAGATTACAGCTCCAATGTCGGTGTTTCGGCTCTGTTGGGATGCCAGCCCAAAGGCACTCACGCCCACAGCATGGTGCAATTATTTATGGCCATGGGCATGACTGAGCTGGACGCCTTCCGCGCTTATGCAGACGTTTACCCTGATGATTGTATGTTGCTAGTAGATACAATCAACACCCTGGAAAGCGGCATTCCTAATGCCATAACTGTATTTCAGGAATTACGCGCCAAAGGTCACCAACCTGTAGGGGTGCGCCTGGACTCGGGCGACCTGGCATACTTAAGCATCCAGGCTTCCCGGCAGTTAGATGAGGCCGGCTTTCCGGAAACATCAATTGTCCTGTCAAACAATCTGGATGAGTTAATTATCTGGCAAATCATCACCCAAATTCAAGAAGAAGCCCCGCGCTATAGTGTGGATGCTGACCACCTGGTAAAGCGCCTGGTATATGGTGTTGGGACACGTTTGATCACATCCTGGGGTGAACCGGCTTTAGGCGGTGTGTACAAGCTGGTAGCAGTCCATCACGATAACCACTGGTTGCCGGCTATCAAAATTTCCGAATCGCCCGAAAAGACACCTAACCCAGGCTATAAAAACGTCTGGCGACTCTACGACCGGCGTGGAAAAGCCACCGCTGATTTACTCAGCCTGCAAGATGAAAACCCACGCAGCATGGAACGTATGGTCTTGCGGCATGCCACCGATCAAACCAAATTCCGCATCCTTGAGCAGCGTGCACTCTCTGAGATAGAACCGTTGCTGGTCCAGTATCTTAACGAAGGACAGTTAGTAGCAGAATTACCTGACTTAGAAGCCATGCGCGCCCGCCGCATCGCCGATGTGGAGCGGCTTGATGCAGGCGTTCGGCGTTTGATGTACCCGCATATTTATCATGTCTCGTTAACCCAGCAGCTGTGGGATTTAAAACAAGAATTGATTCGCTCAGCATTACATGTAGACGACCTGCAACACTTACCTGTCAACCCGGAAGCAGACCATCGCGTATAATCCTGGCTTGAATTCATAAGGAGTATCGAATGTTTAAATGGCTCGAATCACGTTTATTATGGGGATCTCTACTCATCCTGGGCGGCGTGTTGTTCCTGTTACAAAACCTGGGAATCTTTGAGCTAGGGGGGGTCTTCTGGGGGCTGTTATTTGGGCTGGCAGGGATATTCTTCCTGTCAATTTTCTTCCAAAACCGGACGAACTGGTGGAGCATTATCCCGGGCTTTACCCTGCTCGGAATCGCCGGACAGATCATCCTGGACCAAGTGGCGCCGCGATTGGGTGAAATCGCCGGGGGTTCGATCGTGCTGGGGGCAATAGGATTGAGCTTTTTATTTGTTTATCTATCTGATCGCCAAAATTGGTGGGCGATCATCCCAATGGGAGTCTTAGTTACCCTGGCTGTAATCAGTACCCTGGATCAAATCTTAGCTTTAGATATGGGCGGATTCTTTTTTCTCGGCCTGGGAGCTACCTTTGCCCTCGTAGCCTTCCTGCCCAAGGAAGTGGATACTCGCTGGGCGTGGATCCCGGCGGTCATCCTGGTTGTCTTGGGTATCTTTATCTTCGCGGCTACAGAAGCCTTGCTAAATTATCTTTGGCCACTGGCGCTGATCCTGGTAGGCGTTTACCTGATCTACCGTTCGATGCGTGTGCGCAGGGTAGGATAACGCACTATGAATCGCAACCTGTACCGCAGCCATAATGACTCAATGATCGGTGGGGTATGTGGCGGCCTGGGTGAATACCTGGGCATAGACGCTACTTTCGTGCGGCTGTTCTTCGTGCTGTTGGCGCTGGCAGGTAATGGAATAGGGGTGCTCATCTATCTGCTGCTGTGGATCATCCTTCCGTTAGATCACCCTACACGCCGGAAAAAGGATCGCCTGAGTGATACGGTGCGCGCCGGTACAGAGGAGATTGCCGACCAGGCACGCGCGGTAGGGGAGGACATCAAAAACATCGTCGTCCGCCCTCATCCCAACGCCAGCCTGATCATTGGTGGTGCTTTAATCTTGCTGGGGATTTTTTATTTGCTGGATAACTTGCAGCTTGAATGGCTTCGCTGGCTTAATTACGATCTTGTATGGCCCTTGCTTCTGATCCTGGCTGGCTTCGCCATCCTTCTGCGCCGTTCCAAAGGAGACTGACATGAGCAATTCCACGAAACAATCTGCACGCAGGGAAATCAACCTGGTTGGACCGATGATCTTGATCGGTGTAGGTGTGATCTTTCTGCTTTCCAATCTGGGCATCTTGTCTGGTGGCGTCTGGGAGTGGGTATCGACACTATGGCCGGTCCTATTGATCTTGATCGGCCTGGAGAGTATCCTCAACCGGCGCGGGCTGGTCGGGGCAACGGTGATGATCTGCCTGGGTGCTATCTTTTTGATGGCTAATTTTGGGCTATTGGCGATCGATATCTGGAGTCTGGTGCTGCAGTTCTGGCCAATTCTGCTGATCGCCATCGGGTTCGATATTATCATCGGACGGCGGTCGATCCTGCTGGCCTTGCTGGGTGTGCTGGTCGTGATCGTAATTCTGGTTGGAGCAGTGTGGTTTTCAGGTTTCAATACTTCCGGATCACAACTTACAGCCGCAAATATCAGCCAATCTCTAGAAGGTGCTTCCCAAGCCAATGTTCAGATCAATACTGGAGTTGGGGAAATCCATATCACTGCGCTGGCGGCTGGAGCTGATTTAATCCAGGGCACCGTACCCCAAGGCTCTGGTTTTGACATACGCCAGGAATTTTCTGCCAGCGGCGAAGTGGCTGAATATCGTCTGTGGCAAACCGGCACTACAGCCTGGATCTTTCCTGCGCCTCGCAACCGTATTCGTTGGGATTTGCAATTGAATCCCGAAACGGTCCAAAACCTGGACCTCAATCTAGGGGTTGGACAGGCGGAGCTTGATTTCAAAGATTTTTCTATTGAAAACCTTCAAGTAGAGACTGCCATTGGGAATACTTATCTGATTTTACCCGCTGAAGGAGATTGCCAGGTGCAGGTAGAAGGTGCAATTGGCAAACTGACGGTGGTCATCCCACAGGCGAGCGGTGTACAGCTGCAAGCTTCTTCAGGCCTCGGGACCACCAACGTACCAGACGATTACATTCGTGAAGGGAGTGGTTATCGCTCACCCAACTATGACCAGGCTGAATACCAGATAAATCTGACCATTTCAAATGCAATAGGATTAATTGAGATCATCACCGAACCCTGATCGCTAACAATATAGCGCGGTTTTCTCGCCGGTAAATCTATCACAGAAAAACGGCTGGCTCTTCCATGGACGCCAGCCGTTCATATTTAAATCAACCGGTTCTCCCTACATCTGTGCGTGATTGGTTCGCCTGGGATTCATCCAGTCGTTCAAACCATCTCCAAGCAAATTCCAGGCGATCCCGAAAAGCACTAAAGCCAGTGTAATAGGCACAAATACCCACCAATACATCAAAGGATTCCCATAAGAGCCGATGATCCAATGCCGCCCCTGGGCAAGAATTTCCCCCCAGGGAGATTCACCGCCCATACCAATAAAAGTAAGGGTAGCCTGAATTAAGACGATACCGCCAATATTGGCAGTCGTCAACACAATGATCGGAGCAATCGTATTGGGCAAAATATGGCGGATCAGAATCCGCCACCAGCGGACGCCAGTCGCCTGGGCAGCAATCACATAGTCCGCCTGCCGGACGGTCATCACCAGCGTATTGACCAACCGCGCAGTCGGCATCCAGGAAAAGAGCACTAATGCCATCCAGACCGGGCTGACATGTGAAAAGACAAAATCCAATGGATGTGGAGGTAGTGGAGTATCGATTGTCTGGGGGAGACCATCGTTAAAATATATATGCACCGCTGAGAACTGCATGGCGATGAAATATAAATGATCGAACAACGCGACGCCGACAATCAGCGGAAAAGCCAAAAAAGCGTCAGTTATCCGCAAAATCAGACTTTGCACCCAGCCCGAAAAAAAGGCGCCCAGTCCACCGATAAACATACCGAGCAACGCCGCTCCTAAAGCGGCTGTCAAACCAAAATTCAATGCTGAGCGTGCCCCCCAGACAAGCGCATAAAACACATCCAGGTGCATGTTACGAACCGATGTGGCAACTGTTCCAAGCCAGGCTGTAGAGCTCGGCGGTTGGGGTTTGTAGTCCTTGACATCCGTTACACGCTGGAAAGGTGTATTACCGCTTGCCTCCTCGGGGGGCGCCAAAACCGGGGCCGCCAGGGCAATTCCTGCAAAAAATGCCAGGAGCAACAGAGCCAGAATATTCTGCCAGCGGGTAAAATATCTACGCCCTCGCATGGATTTCCTTTTGCTCGCGGATGCGCGGATCCAGCAAGCCTTGCGCCACATCCAGCCCAAACATGATCAGCGAAACAACCAGCACGCTATACACCCCAAAACCCAATACCGGCGCGGCATCAGGTGTGCCGCCGACCGAGAGTAACAATTCGGAAACTCCCTTGAATCCAAAAACAATCTCTACAACCATCACGCCAGTAAACAGTGTAGCTGCTGAGAGGGCGCTACTTGCCAGAGCAGGGGCTGTGGTATTGCGAAAAGCATGCCCCCAGACAAGACCGCGGTTTGGCACGCCGCGCGCTTTTGCTGCCACTATATATTCTTTTTGCAGTTCCTCGAGCATCAAGGCGCGCGTGATGCGACCCAGGGTTGCCCAATGAACCATGCTGAGGGTTATCACTGGTAGCACCAGATGGCGCAGGGCATCCAGGGTGATATCCAAACGACGATTCAACAGCCCGTCCAGCGTCAGCAAACCTGTATAAGAATTCCAGCTATCGTCGTAGATCACCTGCGATAACGAAAGGCTTAACCGCTCCGGCGGAAACCAGCGTAAGACAACGTAAAATATTGCCATTAACACCAGGGCGGAAATAAAAGCAGGTAATGAAGTAGCTGTAAATGCTGCCAGTCGGAAAGCACGGTCAACTTTTCGCCCCTGCTGCCAGGCTGCCCAACCGCCGGAGAACAGCCCCAGAGGTATGAAAAACAACAATGAATAAAGCGTCAGCTCTAATGTGGCTGGTGTACGGCGCAGCAAGGAAGGCAATACATCTTCGCCCAGGGTCGGGCTGTAACCCCACTGACCTTGCACCAGGCTCTTCAGCCACAAGGCATATTGAATCGGATAAGGATCATCCAGATGATACATCTTTATCCGCATGTTGATCAGGTTTTGGTAATGTTCTGGGGACTTTATCTGCAAGTTAGGTGGCAAATACAGCTCAGCGCGCACTTCCGGTGGGGTGAGTATAATAAAGCCGTACAAAACTGCGGTAACAATCAACAGTGTGACCGGTATGACCAACATGCGAGCAAGTAAATAACGTAGATAATCTGCCATGTGCCCTTTAAAGATCAAATCAATGCGGATTTAACAAATCTTGGGACATTATAATTACTAAGCAGCTGGAAATGACGTTCAGATTTTCACAAGCTTAAAAAACAAAACCGATAATCGGAAACACTGGGCTTATCTTATCAGATCCTTGCACTGTTTTTCTTTCAAGCATTGGCTTATCTCGATAACTGGATTCGTTGACGGGTAGAACAATGCTTTTTTTCTACAACCTGTGGCAATGCCTGCTCATAGACCTGGGCCTGAAAAAAAACCACCAGTCCGCGGGTTTTCTCGCTGGAAAATCTACCACGAAAGAACGGCTGGCTCTTCCATAGACGCCAGCCGTTCTTATTTAATTCAACCGGTTCCCCCTACACCTGCGCGTGATTGGTCCGCCGGGGATTCAGCCAGTCGTTCAAACCATCTCCCAATAAATTCCAGGCAATACCGAATAGAATTAATGCTAAAGTAATTGGCACAAATACCCACCAATAGGTCAGCGGATTACCACCAGTTCCAATGATCCAATGCCGGCCCTGAGCCAGGATTTGCCCCCATGCCGATTCGCCGCCCATACCAATAAAAGTCAGAGTAGCCTGGACCAGGACCATTCCGCCAATGTTAGCCGTGGCTAAGACGATGATAGGAGCAATCGTATTGGGCAAGATATGGCGTAAAAGAACACGCAGCCAGCGTACCCCGGTCGCCTGGGCAGCAATAACATATTCCGCCTGCCGGACGGTCATCACCAGCGAGTTCACCAAACGCGCAGTTGGCATCCAGGAGAAGAGCACCAACGCCAACCAGACCGGGTTGATCTGGGCAAAGAAGACCTGCAGGGGGAGTGGATCGCCTGTCGCTTGAGACACCCCATCGATGACGATCACCTGCACAGACGAAAGCCGCTCGGCAATCAGATACAATTGATTAAACAGCGCCACGCCGACAATCAACGGGAAAGCCAGAAAAGCATCCGTGATGCGTAAAATCAAGCTTTGCACCCACCCCGAAAAAAAGGCGCCCAGCCCACCGACAAACATACCGATTAAGGCCGCCCCTAAAGCGGCTGTCAAACCAAATTTGAATGCTGACCGTGCGCCCCAAACGAGCGTATAAAACACATCCAGATGCAGGTTACGAACCGATGTGGCAACTGTCCCAAGCCAGGCTTTGGAACTGGGCGGTTGGGGTTTGTAGTCTTTTACATCCGTTACTCGTTGGAAGGGCGTATCGCCGCTGCCATCCTCGGGAGGCGCCAGAACTGGAGCTGCCAGGGCTATCCCGGCATATATCGCCAGGAGCAACAAGGCCAGGATATTCTGCCAGCGGATGAAATATCTACGCGCGTGCATGGATTTCCTTTTGCTCGCGGATGCGCGGATCCAGCAAACCTTGCGCTACATCCAGACCAAACATGATCAGCAAAACAACCAGGACGCTATAAACCCCAAATCCCAAGACTGGCGCTGCATCAGCGGTACCGCTGACCGAGAGTAACAATTCAGAAACTCCCTTGAATCCAAAAATAATCTCTACAACCATCACGCCGGTAAACAGTGTAGCAGCCGACAGAGCGCTGCTCGCCAGAGCGGGGGCTGTGGTATTGCGAAAAGCATGCCCCCAGACCAGGCCACGGTTAGGGACGCCGCGTGCTTTCGCGGCCACGATATAATCCTTTTGCAGCTCCTCGATCATCAATGCCCGCGTAATGCGCCCCAGGGTTGCCCAATGGGCCATACTGAGGGTAATAACTGGTAGCACCAGGTGGCGCAGGGCATCCAGAGTGATATCCAGACGACGATTCAATAGCCCATCCAGCGTCAGCAAGCCGGTATACGAATTCCAGCTTTTTTCGTAGATCACTTGCGAATAAGAAAGACTTAAGCGCTCGGGCGGAAACCAGTGCAAGACAACGTAAAAAATTGCCATTAGCACAAGGGCTGAAATAAAAGTGGGCAACGAAGTAGCTGTAAACGCCGCCAACCGGAAAGTACGGTCAACTTTTCGCCCCTGTTGCCAGGCTGCCCAACCGCCGGAGAACAGCCCCAGAGGTATAAAAAACAACAGTGAATAGAGCGTCAGTTCTAACGTAGCCGGCGTACGGCGCAGCAATGAAGGCAATACATCTTCGCCCAGGGTCGGGCTATAGCCCCACTCCCCTTGCACCAGGCTCTTGAGCCACAGCGCATATTGAATCGGATAAGGATCATTCAGATGGTACATCTCAATCCTTATCTCGATCATACGCTGGTAACGCTCTGGTGTGACATTTGACGGCAGGCGAGACGGCATATATAACTCCGCACGCGTGACAGCTGGAGTGAGCATAATGAAGCCATATAACACCGCTGTGATGATCAACATCGTGAGCGGGATCATTAACAAACGCCCTGCCAGATAACGTAGGAATTCCACCGCTTTCCCCTTCGCTCTCCCTTCCTGTGACATATTGTACAATTATCCCACCATTATGCATACTCATATCCTGCAACCAGTGTTCAATATTGGTCGGACTTACCCACCTGGCCGGAGGATGGCTATTTCACTTGACTTTAGAACTAATGTTCGATAAAATAAAAATGACATACCAGAACTTCTCTCAAAAAAGGTGGGCTGGGGTGTTTTTCGGCGGCTGCGCCGCCGAAAAACACCCCCTCACCCAATTTTGAGATAGCTTCTAATAATAGGGGTTACGCAGTTCAGGGGGAATCGCCTACCAAGTGCGTAAGTCCTAAATAATTTGATTGACTGGCGGGTGAGACCATGCGCCTTCTTTTTCACAACTTGTGGCAGCGCTTGCTCGTGGACCTGGGCCTGCGCAAAAATACAGGGCCACGGATATTCTCCCTGGATGAAGCCTTGCTGCGCACCGTCCAGGACCTGGCCGAGCTGGAGCAGCGCCCAGAGGAAGAAATCACATCCGAACTGATGGCCTACGCGCTGGAACGACGGATGGCCAATGAATCCAGCCTGACAGCCTGGGAAGCGCTCAGCCCGCGCGAACAGCAAGTGGCTGCGCTGGCCTGCCTGGGCTATACCAACCGTCAAATTGCCTTCCGGCTGGTGCTTTCACCAGATACTGTTAAATCCCATGTGCGCAGCATCTTACGCAAGTTCAACATCCACAGCAAGACCCAATTGCGCCAGGCGCTGGCCGATTGGGATTTTAGCGCCTGGGAGAATAGCCTGCAGTAAGGCAGGCTACCCCTTTATTACCTCTCGCCCGCCTGTTCAAGCCCTCTCATCCCTGGGGTTAACCCCCTGCTTCCCCCTCATTTCACCTGCATACGTGATTGTAGCGCCCAGTTAAGTGCGCTATGCTGAAGGCATGCACAATCACAATGCAATCGAACTTCCTTCTGGGCGCTTTTCCTTGTTAATTGCCCCCGACCGGGCTCTGGAGCGCTTGTTGGACCCGGTCGCCAGCCTGGCCTGGCTGGGTCCATTGCGCATACTGGATGGGGGTAATCGTTTTAATGTGTATCACGTGGCGCGCCATCTCGAGCGGCGCAGGCCAGCCCATGCCGCCCCGGAGATCGACCTGCACAGTATCCTGGCGAACATCCAGGTGGCGCGCGCCTTCACCTGCTACCAGGTAGTGGCGCTGCTGAGCGATACGCCGGCCACACCGGCCCCCACCCTGGTGCTGGATATGCTGGCAACCTTTGCCGATGAAACCGTACGCTTCGATGAGCGCCGCCGGCTGCTTTCCGCCTGCCTGCTGGAGCTGCATCGCCTGAGTCGCTTGGCGCCGCTGGGGGTAAGCGTACGCCTGCCACACCCCGAGAAGAAGGAGTGCGTCCGCCTGCTAGCGGCCCTGGAGGCCGCCGCCGACCAGGTCTGGCGTTACGAGCTACCAGTTCCCCAATCACCGCCACGCCTGTTTTAGAGGGAGGAAATATGGGCCGCACACTGCCATCCATCACCAATGTGTTTCTGCAAGAGCAAGAGTCGTTTGCACGCTTCCGGCGCGCTTTGCGGCGCAGCGACCAGCTTATCCTGGATGATCTATTCGCCGCCGCCCACCAGCATCTGGCTGCCGCCGCCTACGCTTCGCACGCCTTGCCTTTCGAGGTGTTTTTGCTGGCCATGCTCCTGGAAGAACACAAAGAAGTACTGCGCCTGCACAACCAGCTAGAGGGCCTGCTGGGAACCTTGCATGCCTGAGTTGGACGGCTGGTTACTGGACCTGTACCCCAGCCCGGACGAAGGCCTGGTTCTGTGGCTGCTAACAGGAGAGGGGCGTCGCCGCCTGCGCCAGGTCTTCCCGGTCACATTTTATGCAGCCGGGCCAGGGCCGCAGCTGCGGGAATTATGGCGTTTCCTGCGAGCACATCCTGCCCGCCTGCACCTGGCGCGCCAGGAGCGGCGCGATCTATTCCTGAGCAAGCCGCAGATTGTCCTGGCGGTTACCACTGCCCAGCCTGGCGACCAGCCGCGCCTGTTCCAGCAAGCCGCTGCAGCCTTTCCTGAGCTGACTTATTATGACGCCGACCTGCCTATCTCCTTGCGCCACGCCGCGCTGTACGGCACCTTCCCCCTGGCTCACTGCCAGGTGAGCGTGAATACCAATGACAATGTTACGGGGATCAGGGTACTGAATTCACCCTGGGAGACTGACCCCGAGATCCCGCCCCTGCGCAGCCTGTTCATTGAGCCAGATGTGGACCCCGCCCACGCCCCACCCACCTGCCTGCATATTCGCAGCGAGCGCGCCAGCTACCGCCTGCCGCTCAGCCCGCCCCGCCCCCTGCTCATAAACCTGCGCGCCATCCTGGAGCGCCACGATCCCGATTTACTGCTAACCTATTGGGGCGATACCTGGCTGCTGCCTTACCTGCTGGAGCAGTCAGATCAGCTGCAACTGCCCCTGCCCCTTAATCGCGACCCGGCACAGCAGGTAATTCGCAAAGAAGCGCGCAGTTATTTCGCCTACGGGCAGGTGATTTACCGCGGCCAGCAGGTGCATCTCTATGGGCGCTGGCACGTAGATGGCTGTAATGCAGTCTTATTCCACGAATACGGCATGGAGGGGGTTTTTGAATTAGGGCGCGTTACTGCCCTGCCCATCCAGACCGTGGCGCGCGTCTCGCCCGGCACCGGCATCTCCGCCATGCAAATGATCACTGCTCTGCGCCTGGGGGTGCTGGTGCCCTGGCACAAGCAGCAGGCCGAACAGCCCCAATCGGCGCTGAACCTACTGCACGCCGACCAGGGCGGGTTGGTGTACCAACCCACCATCGGGCTGCACCGCGATGTGGCAGAGATCGATTTTATCTCCATGTACCCCAGCATCATGGCGCATTTTAATATCTCGCCTGAAACGGTAGGAGCGGAGAAAGTCGACGCCCAGCGAGTTCCCGAGCTGGAGCTGATGATCTCGCACAGCCAGCCAGGATTGGTGCCGCAGACGCTCCAGCCCTTGCTGGATAAGCGCTTGAAGCTCAAAGCGCGCTTGGCCGGCCTGCCTGCCTGGGACCCGCGGCGCACGGCTTACAAGGCGCGCTCTACGGCCCATAAATGGCTGTTGGTGACCTGCTTTGGCTACCTGGGCTACAAGAACGCCCGCTTTGGGCGTATCGAGGCTCATGAAGCGGTCACCGCCTACGGGCGCGAGGCCCTGCTGCGCGCCAAGGAAGCCGCCGAAGACCTGGGCTATACGGTGCTGCATATGTACGTGGACGGCTTATGGGTGCGCAAGGACGGCGAGCGCCAGGCGGCGGACTTCCAACCCCTGCTGGAAGAGATTCTTGCGCGCACCGGGCTGCCTATCGCCCTGGATGGGGTTTACCGCTGGGTGGCTTTTTTGCCCTCCCGCGTAGACCGGCGCGTCCCGGTGCCCAACCGCTATTTCGGGTTGTTCCAGGATGGATCGTTCAAGCTGCGCGGCATCGAAGCCCGCCGCCATGATACGCCGCGCTTTATCAAAGACGTGCAGATGGAAATGCTGGAGCTGATGGGTAAAGCGCCCCAGCCGGTGGACAGCCTGCCGGCTCAGGTAACCCTGCTGCGCCGCCGCCTGAGCGAGCTGCGCAGTGGGCGCGTGCCGCTGGAGCGGCTGTTGGTAACCCAGACACTTAGCCGCACCCTGGAAGAATACCGCTCGCCCTCACCCGTGGCGCGTGCCATGGCCCAACTGCTGGCTTGCGGCAAGTCCATGCGCCCCGGGCAGCGCGTGCGCTTCCTGTTCACGCGCGGCGAGCCGGGTGTGCAGGCCTGGGATGCCCCCGCCGTTGGGCCGGTGATCCCTGACCTGGGGCGTTATATCACTCTGCTGGTGCGCGCCGCCAGCTCGATTGTGGGATCGGTGGGGGTGGATGAGCAGACCTTGCGCTGGTGGCTGTTCAGCAACGCCGGTTATGGCAGCCGGCCGGGGGTGCTGCCGCCTGTCCCGTTAGATCGCCTGGGTAGTATCAGTCTACCTCTGTGGATGGCTTTGCCAGTACAAGCTGGAGGTTAGTAAAAAAACATAAAGTGGTAGCTATAGTAATTCGCTATAAGTAGCTTAACAAATCGGACTCTCAACCAGCGAATTACATGAGTAAAACGCCTGGAAAAAAGTTAGGTTTGGTTAAGTTTCTTTTGGCGTTTTACTTATCCTGACCTACAAAGAGAGCAAATGGATGGGTTCAATCTTGTTTGAGTGCTTTAAACTGGATAGATCGTATGCCACCTGTAAATTCATCCAAAATTCTGGCGTCGTACCAAGCGCCATTGCTAAACGCAAGGCAGTGTCCGGAGTGACTCCACGCTTTCCGCGGACAATTTCATTAATCCGCTGAAGTGGTACACCCAGGTGATGCGCAAAAGCAACCTGGCTTAATCCCATTGGCTTTAAGAATTCCTCCAGCAATATCTCTCCTGGATGAGTTGTAACACGGTTTTCGGGTAGCATGGTTACCTCGACTTTTTCAATCTAGTGATAATCGATGATCTTGACTTGATGTGCATGTTCGCCTTGCCAACGAAAGATAATCCGCCATTGATCATTGATCCTGATACTATAAAACCCGCCAAGATTGCCTTGCAATCTTTCTAATCGGTTCCCTGGCGGTACACGTAAGTCAGTTATTTTCACTGCTGCTGCAAGCATATCTAGTTTTCTAAGCGCTGGTGTGATAATTGAATTTGGGAAGCGACGCGTATGGTGTGTCAAGCGTCCATGATACAGGTCTTCGGTAGCTGCATCACCAAAACTAATAATCAAACCAAACCCCTTGAATGATTATAACAAATACATGCTTTCCGTGCAAGCATGTATTTGTTATTGATATTATAGAACTTACGTACTCGTTTTGAAAGTTGGATGAACCGCATATCGCAAGTAGTGCTAATCCACATGCTGCAAACGGCGGATCTCCTGAACAGTAGTGGACAGGAAAAAGCCATACAACAAAACGATGACTCCAATTACGAACAGATCATAGACCCCAAACGTACCGACCGAGGTGTTCCACTGCGGGTTGCTGGAGAAAAACAGGACTGTATTGGCGATGATCGCCAGCATGCGCACCTCGGTAGGGCCGAGCTTTCCATAAGAGATCTTAAAAACGCCATCCACGCAAGTACGGATATACACCAGGACCGACATTAGCAGGTAGCCCACCAGCGCCAGCAAGGCCAGATCCAGGCGCACATAGGGAGAAAGGCCTAGTCCGATGAAAACCAGGGTCTCACTCACCGCGTCGAGAGAATGATCGATAAAAAAGCCATAGATCGGGCGTTGGATCTTGCGATAGCGCGCCAGAGTGCCGTCCAGGCTGTCGCCAAACCAGTTGATAAAAAAGCCCAAGCTGGCCAGCCATAAAAAAGCGGGGTTCCAACGCGTGAGCAGGTAGCTGACAAAGATCAGCACTGAACCCATCAGGCCCAGGGTGGTCAGCTTGTCTGGCGTAACCCAGGCGGGCATATGACGAGCGAAGAATTGCAGGGCAGGCCGCTCCAGGGGACCAAGCAGGATATCATTCACTCGCTGGTGGTTCTTGATGTCTTGCATGGACTGGTCTTTCACAGTTGCCTCCCTTAACCTTGTGCGGTGAGTTCAGGCCCGCATTTCAGCCATGGCCTCCGGCCAAACCGGGTAAAACATCGCCCATTGGTATGGGGCTTGCCGAATTGCATCTTCGGCAATGCGCAGGACTCGCTCTGCATTCAGCAAAATCTCCTGATGCCGGTCAGGATGGGGTGTCATCTCGATCGGCTCAGAAATATCGATCTGATAGCGCCCGTCTTGATTTTGAGAGGCGCTGGTCAGCGCCACTGGCACGCCCGTCTTAAGCGCCAACAAAATATGCATGACCGGCAAAGCTGCCGGGCGTCCAAAGAAGCGCGGTCGGTATTTTGAATCTGGCAAAGGACGATCCAGCCCGGTCACAATCGTGTCCTTCGCTTCCAGACGTTGGATAGCATGTCGCAAGGTGTTGGTTGAAGACGGAATAATCTCAATCCCAGACTCGGCGCGCAGCTTATTCTGCCATTGGTAGCCTCCGCCTGGATTGGCAACCCCCAAAGCGACAGCCTTCAAACCGCGCCGTCCCACAGCATGGATTGCCAGGTCAAAATTACTCAGGTGAATGCCTACCACGACCAGGCCCTGTTTGGGATTTTGGCGATCCTCTAAGAACTGGCTAAAGCGCGCAGAAAAATCGACCCTGGTATAAATTTTTGAAAAATCCTGCAAGTGATGGTAGAGATCATATAAACAACGGGCGGTGTGAATGTAGGTATCGTGCACGGCTTGATCTAATGCAGCAGAATCCGCCTGGCAGCCGCTCACCACCCATTGATTTGCGCGCACTGCCCGCACCATTTCCAGGTGATTACGGCCAGCCATCCAACCTCCGGCTGCATCTGCCAGCTTGAACCCGGCGCTCGGTGGCAAACTGCGACTCAACCAGAGGGCAAATCCAACTCCTAGCGTGCCGTTTAGTAGATCCTGGAAACCTATCGCCATGATTGCCTGTACGGATTTCTGAGGTTGGTTGAATGTCCCGAGAATTAACCCAGCGTCATTACAAATTTAACCACTGGACAGCCGATTTGGGTAGTTCAGCTAATGAGCCGGTGCGTAGCGTGCAATCCGGAAGTGATTCGATAAAGGTACGCCCATAGCGCTTGGTCAGGATACGTTGATCCAAAATGACCACCACCCCACGGTCATATTGGGTGCGAATCAGGCGTCCAAATCCCTGACGGAAGCGCAGGATCGCCTCCGGTAATGAATACTGTGAGAAGGGATCCTCAAAGGTTTCGGAACGCGCTGCCACGATTGGATCGGAAGGTACAGCAAAAGGTAATTTGACGATTACCAAGATAGAAAGAGCATCCCCTGGGACATCCACACCCTCCCAGAAGGCGCGCGTACCCAGCAACACGGCACGCTCGCTGGTACGGAATGATTCTAATAAGGAATGTGGTGAGGCGCCCTCGCCCTGCTCGTAGATCACAATATCATCCCGCCCCAAAATAGGCGCAATGGCCCTGGAGGTTTTACGCAGCTGGTCATAAGAGGTGAATAAAACCAGCGCCCGCCCGCCGGTGGCTTTACACAGGCGGATGATGGCGCTTTCCACCGCACGTTGGTGCCCCTGGCGATCTGAAGGCTCGGGAATATCATTGACTACGTACACCAGGGCGGCGGTTTCGTAGTCAAAGGGTGAGCCAAGCGCCAGCTCGTCGGCATCTTCCGCAAACAAGCGCCCGCGCAAGTAATCAAATTCCCCGGCTGCGGTGAGGGTGGCAGAAGTCAGGATAACCGATTCTTTTTCATGCCACAAGAATCGCTGCATCAGCGGACCGATATGAAGTGGAGCGACATTCAAGGTCTGGCGCATCCCGTTTGGCTGGGCTTCTACCCAGTAGATACGATCCTCTACGGGGCTGAAGACCAGACCATTCATCTGTTCTTGTATTTCATGCAGGCGCCGGTAAAGGTTAGCCAGGCTACCGTACAATTCAGCATCTGCTTCTGGCAATTCATTGGACAGCTCGGCAATTCCTTTCGCCAGACGACCAATCTGCTCCAATAATGGCCCGATGATGTGGTCGGCTTCATCCCAGGCCAATTCCACGTCTCCCCAGGCAGGCTGCGTACGCGTGGCTGGCAGGATGCGCTCCTGGTGGGAATATGCGCCTACCGCGCGGCCTTCACGGATATCAACCAGGAAGCGGTCCAGCGCCTGGAAAAACTGGCGTGCCAGGGTTTCGAAGCTGAAAGCGTAATCTGTGGCTTGTTGGATCATCTGGTTCAAAACTGCCAGCTCAGACGGCGCAATAAAGCTCTGGGTCGCCGACATCACCCAACCGAGTAAGCCAGTCTTTGGCCCGCCCAGCTCGCGCAGCAAGCGCTCGACGTCCGCCAGAGTCATCCTGAAACTTAAGGCGTTGGTGGTCGCATCTTCCAGATGGTGTGCTTCATCCACGATCAGGTAATCAAATTCCGGCAGTACACGGTTGCCCGTGGCCACATCTGCCAGCAACAGAGCGTGATTTACGATCAGAATATGCGCGCTTTGGGCAGCCTGGCGCACGCGATAAAAGGGACAGATCCCACCGGAAGATTTCAGACACATCTCAGCCGAGCAGGCTTCGTCTTCTGCGGAGATCCTGCGCCAGACTTCGCGTTCTGCCGGTCCATTGAGGTTGATCTCACTCCGGTCACCGGTTTGGGTGCCGTTTAACCAGACCAACACCTTTGCCAGAACCCGCATCTCATCTTCATTTGAGGGACCGCGCCGGCGTAAGCTCTCCAGGCGGCGCGGGCACAGATAATTACTGCGCCCTTTCAATACCACAGCACGTAAATCAACCCCCAGGGCCGCACGCAGATCAGGAATATCCTTATTGATCAATTGATCTTGCAGGTTGATGGTGTTGGTAGAGATCACAACCCGGCGCTGATTGTGCATGGCCCATAGCGCCGCTGGGATCAGATAAGCCATGCTTTTGCCAGTGCCGGTGCCGGCTTCTACCATTAAGTGGCGCCCATCGGATAATGCCTGTGTAACCGCCTCCAGCATGCCTACTTGCTGTGGGCGATGTTCATAATGGGGAAAATGCTTGGAGAACAGACCACCCGGAGCAAGAATAGAGACCACTTCTTCTATGTCCAGTGGTCGCGACTCACGAACCGGCATCAATGGCGGTAATGAGCGATCGATGCGAGAAGTAAACAAAGGGCCATCATAGCGATGGCGTACCGAGCTGGGCGAAACGACTTCGTGTGAGCGCTGGCCCAAAGCCCGGCGCAGGGGCAAATACCCAAACCAATCTACCCCTTCTGCCAAACGCACGATCTCCGCCAATAATGGTAGAGGTAGTTCAAGAGCATATTGGTACAAACGCTGAAAAACCAGTCGCGTTGTCTGGGCATCTTGCATGGCGCGGTGCGCACCAGTAACCGGTACGCCCAACGCCTGAGCCAAAGCGGACAGGTTGTAACGACCAGCGTTCGGGAGTAAAACCGAGGCCAGATCATAAGTATCCAGCAAGTCATTGCGGTGCAAGATTCCATAGCGGCGCAGGAAACCCACATCAAAACCGACATTGTGCCCGATAATGGGTGCATCGCCGATAAATTGTTGGAGATCAGGCAAGACCTCACGGATGGCTGGTTTATCCACAACCATCGAGTCAGTGATACCAGTCAGTTGGGTGATGAAAGGAGGAATGCGCCGTCCTGGGTGAAGCAAGGTTTGCCACTCCCCCTCGACCCGGCGATCATTAAAGCGGACCGCAGCGATCTCGATGATCGCATCATTCTCTGCACTCAGGCCAGTTGTTTCGATATCCAGGGCAACGATGGAATCCATTGGCAGGATTATACCATCCGGGGTGAACCTGCCCGAGCATGGTCCGGTAAACATAGTGGTACACTTTGCTCATCTCAATACCAGCCTGCCCACAATCGAGGTCAAAATGATTGCAGATGTCGCCCGCCGTGTGCGTGAAAATATCCAGAAAGTGATCGTTGGCAAGGATGAAGCCATACAACTAACCCTGGCTGCCGTTTTGTGCGAAGGAAATGTGCTTCTGGAAGATGTGCCAGGGATTGGCAAGACCACCCTAGCGCGCGCCCTCGCCATTTCTTTGGGGTGTAGTTTTCGCCGCATCCAATTTACTCCCGATCTTTTACCTACAGATGTAACCGGGTTGAACTGGTTCAACCAGAAGGCGCAGGCTTTCGAATTCAAGCCCGGCCCGATTATGAGCCAGGTACTGCTGGCAGATGAGATCAACCGCGCCACACCCCGTACCCAATCGGCCTTACTGGAGGCCATGCAGGAACGCCAGGTGACCATCGATGGCGTGACACGCCCTCTACCGCGCCCATTCATGGTTCTGGCTACCCAAAATCCGGTTGAATTGGAAGGAACATTCCCACTTCCTGAAGCGCAAATCGATCGCTTTTTATTACGCGTGGTGTTGGGTTACCCCAATGAAGTAGAAGAAAATGCCATGGTCGAGCGCTTCCGGGTGAACGATCCGTTGCCCGACTTGCAAGCCGTCACCAATCCTGAAGAAATCCTGGCATTACAAGCGGAGCGCAGGCTTATCAGGGTGGAGGAGAGTCTGCGTGGCTATATCGTAAAAATCGCCCGCGCTACCCGCCAGCACCCTGAAATTGAGCTCGGCGCAAGCCCGCGCGCCACATTGGCTCTCTACCAGGCAGCTCAAGCCTGGGCAGCTATCCAGGGACGAGATTATGTTATCCCGGACGATATCAAGACACTGGCACCATCCGTGTTGACTCATCGCATGATGATTGCTCCCCAGGCGCAACTGCGCGGAAGGCGTCCCGAGGAAGTCATCACTGGAATTGTAGAAAGCGTGGCAGTGCCTGTGGAGGAATGACATGACTCCCAATTATTGGTGGTCATTCCTGGTGATCGTCGCCCTGTTAGGGATCTACTTGCAAATCTATTTACTCTCCGCTTTCGCGCTGATGTTAGGCGCGATCAGCGGCGTGGCGCGTTGGTGGTCCAGGCGTGCGTTGAAGGATGTTATTTACCAGCGCGAGCCTTTTTACCGGCGCGCGTTCCCCGGCGAGATTGTTCCGCTAACGATTAAAACTGAAAATCGTAAATTCCTGCCACTTTCATGGCTGTTGATCAAGGATCCCTGGCCCAAGGCAGTGGGTCCAGAGCTAGAAAGCCAGCTTACTCCTACCCACCTGGCCGACAAAGGACTCTTAATAAACATTTTCAGCCTGCGCTGGTATGAGCGCGCGCGCCGACACTACCAACTACTCTATCGCAAACGTGGTGTTTATCAGCTCGGTCCAGCGCGACTGGAAAGCGGCGACTTGTTCGGTATTTTCAACCAAACTGATGAGAATGGCCCCGTTGATCAGATCACTGTATTTCCCACACTTTTGGAGCTTTCAGAATTGCATTTGCCGTCCGGGGATCCTTTCGGTGAACGCCGGGCCCGGCGTAAGCTGCACGAAGATCCAAACTTGAGCATGGGTGTGCGCGATTATCTGCCCGATGATGATTTCCGGCGTATACATTGGCCAGCTACTGCACATACTGGAGAATTGCAGGTCAAAATTTACCAACCGGTTACTGCTCAACTGATGAGTGTATGCCTGAATGTCTCTACTTTTAAGTATTACTGGCAAGGAGTCGATCCCAATTTGTTCGAGCACCTGGTCAGTGCTGCTGCACGCCTGGTAGAGCAAGCCTTACAGGATGGCTACCGGGTGGGGATGGTATCGAATGGATGCCTGATGCATTCAGACCAGCCCTTTCGCATCCCCCCAGGCCGCTCGCCCGATCAGCTCGGGCGGCTGCTAGGCGCCCTGGCTGCTGTCACTCCATTTGTCACTGCTCCCTTTGAACGCCTGCTGCTGCGGGAGGTGAATAAACTTCCTCCAGGAACGCTGCTCTTGATCTTGACCAGTGTGCTGACCCCAGATTTGAGCGAAAATCTGCTGCGCTTAAAGCGTCATGGGAGACAAATTAGCATGCTGGTTTTCAGCCGCAAGCCGCCTCTCCCCATTCCTGGCATCCGCATGCGTTACATCCCCTATGAGGATTAGTATGGGAAATAATGCTGCTGCTAACCAGGGTGAGCTGCGCAATAAACCACAGGTCTGGTCAGATGTGGCTGCCTTGCTGTTGATCATCGTGGAGGTAAGCTGGTTACTACCCTGGTATTCAGGTGTCATCGAAATCAGCTATACCACCACCACTCTGCGCACTTTCCTGGTACTGGGTGGAAATATGCTCCAGGCTTATATCTTAACCCGGTTAGTGGATAATCTACGCCTGAAACGCAACATCCAGCAGATATTCCTGTTAATCCTGTTTTTGTTGAATATGGCTCTGGCAACCAGATTGCTGCTAGGCCCAGCCGTACCCAACCCACTTTTGGGACTGATGCGGCTTGATCCGGGAGCAGTGCTGGTAGTTCTGGCTGGCGCGTGGCTATGGTGGCGTGGAATCAGCCTGGCTCAAGGCATTATCAGTCCTGATACTGCCTGGCAGCGCTTCTGGTTTGGAATCTGGATGCTTGTGGCTTACCTGTTGGTGGTGACGCGCGTCACACGCATACAGCCAGGCATCATTCCTTTCATTATATTTCTTAGTGCTGGATTGTTAGCCCTGATCGTTGCTCGGATCGCTTACATAAGCCTGTATCATGGCTCTGTGCGCAACCCATTTGGCCGGAAATGGGTTGCGATTATCACCGTTTCTGTGAGCAGCAGTATTCTCCTGGCAGCTTTCATTGCCAGCCTGCTGACGGGGCAGTATAAACCTGTATTAGAGCAGCTCACAGGGGCACTGCGATGGGTTGTGGCAGGTATCATCTTTCTGGCTTCCATTCCAGGCCTGATCCTGGCGTATATCCTTACGCCGCTGCTGGAGGCAGTGCAGGCATTAGTGCAGCGTTCGGCAACGCCTGTGCCCACCCTAACCCCAGATATACTGCTTACACCCATTGCTCCGCTGGACCAGCTCGCAGCACCCGAACCGCTGGTCATCCCGCCCTGGCTCGTAGCCGTCATCTTCTGGACGCTTGTGCTGCTCATCACAGCCGCCATTTATGGACGGGTGCGCAGTCTCACCTTTTGGAAATCCACGCGCAGCTACGAAGATCCCGAAGCACTCTTGGGGCGCAATGAACTGTGGCGTAAATTACGCCAGAGCGCACGCCAACAATTACAGGAAGCTGAGGACCGGCTGCGCAACTTACGCTCCCGACGCGCGATACAGGTAGCTTATATCCGGCGCATCTATGGCGAGCTGATGGACTTAGTAGATGCACTCGAACACCCCCGCCCGGTTGGCTTAACCCCCCTGGAGTATTTACCTTCTATCCAGAAACTACTGCCGGTTGTACATTCCGATCTAGAATTGCTCACCCAGGCCTATGTTCGCGTGCGGTACGGAGAGTTACCAGAAACTACCAGCGAAATTTCACAACTTGAACAAGCCTGGCAACGGATCTCCACAGAGGGAGCCCGGCAAAAGAAGTTGATCCAGGCAAGCCATAAACAGCTTATGGATGAACAACCTCACCATTCAGTATAAACAAAACCCGGCTTTATCACCAGCAATCAGGTGGACAAGCCGGGTTTCAGCTTCGATAGGGTTGGGGGTTTATACCGTGACCATGCTTTGAGCATCTTTACGGCGAGTAAACCACTTTTGGAGCTCAACGAACCACAGCAGGCTGGTGCTCAACGCCAGGCAGATCAAGATCTCTCGCAGAGGCAAAGCCATGGTTCCGAACCAGGGCTGCAAGAAAGGCACATACACTACTGCAAATTGCAGGATTGTGGTCACCCCAACTGCCCAGACCATTGCCCGATTGGAAAACAAACCGATGGTTGCCAGCGAATCGCGGTTGGAACGGATCGCCATCACATAACCCATTTCGGATAGCGTCAGGGTAGTAAAGACCATCGTCTGCCAGTAGGGGCTGTCCATACGCCAGTAGATATATCCGACTACGAAAGAGATCAAGCCCATCGCCAGACCCACCCACATAATATTGGCGCCCAGACCACGAGCGAAGATGTTTTCATTGGGCGGGTAAGGTGGGCGGCGCATAATGTTGCGTTCTGATTTTTCAACCCCCAGCGCCAGGCCAGGCAGGCCATCGGTCACCAGATTGATCCACAAGATTTGCAGTGGCAAGAGTGGTAATGGCATCCCAAAGAAAGGCGCCAGGAGCATCACCCAGATCTCACCTACGTTTGAGGTCATTGTATACTGGATGAATTTCCGGATATTATCATAAATCGTACGCCCTTCCTCCACCGCTGAAACGATCGTGGCGAAGTTATCGTCGAGCAAGACCATATCCGCAGCTTCTTTGGTGACATCCGTACCGGTAATACCCATTGCTACACCGATATCGGCCCTTTTTAAGGCGGGAGCATCGTTGACGCCATCCCCAGTCATTGCGGCTATGTGACCCAGTCTTTGCAAGGCAGAGACGATGCGGAGTTTATGCTCAGGCGATACACGGGCAAAAACCGAGACTCGACTGGCCACATCTTCCAACTGGGCATCATCCATTTTCTCCAGTTCCTGACCAGTAACTACTTCGCTTTGCTGGGAAATCCCCAATTCGTTCGCGATATAGCGCGCCGTCAAGGGATGGTCTCCGGTAATCATGATCGGACGGATACCTGCTGTACGGCAGGTATTTACCGCGTCTTTCACCTCTGCCCGAGCAGGGTCAATCATTCCTACCAGCCCCACGAAAGTTAGCTCGTTCTCGACGCTATCTGCATCGACCGTCGCGGGCAATTCATCCAACATACGCGCAGCGACACCCAAAACCCGGATACCCTGTTGCGCCAGGCGCGCATTGGACTTTTCAATGCGTTCACACCATGATTCATCCAATGCCTCAGTGTGATCGTTCACCCATACCTGCTTGGTGATGCCCAATAACCCATCCACTGAGCCTTTGGTAAAGGAGATATACGGTTCCTCGCCAATACGCCCTTCCCAACTCCAGATTGAGCGCAGGGAAGGCGCCAGTTCCTCAATGCTTTCTGGCATGCGATGAACGGTAGTCATTCTCTTGCGTTCAGATTCGAATGGGACCTCTGCCACACGTGGCAAAGCGGCTTCCAGGGTAGTCTTGGGCAAGCCCATGCGCGTAGCAGCCACGATGAGAGCAGCCTCCGTTGGATCTCCAACCAACACGTAGCGTTGGGGTGATTCTTCATCACATTCAATCAGTGCATCGTTGCACAATGCGCCACCGGAAACCAACAGCGTTAGAGCTGGAAAATCACGCAGCATTGCTTGCTGCTCTTCACTGGGTTCGCCGGCAAAACATACTTCGCTGGTATTGTTTAGATAATTGCGCCGGTCTTCTTCGGTCAGATCCAGCTGATGCTCAGCAAAATCCAGGATCGTTACTGTCATGCGGTTTTCCGTGAGGGTACCGGTCTTGTCTGAACAGATCACCGTCACCGAGCCTAGGGTTTCAACAGCCGGCAGCTTGCGGATTAAGGCTTTACGTCGCAACATACGCCGGGCGCCGAGCGTCAGTGCAATCGTTACAACAGCCGGCAGGCCCTCTGGTACAGCAGCCACTGCCATCGATATGGAAGTCAACAGTAAGACGCGTAATTCTTCACCGCGGAAATAGCCCAGGATAAATACAATCACCACCAGGACGCCAGCGGCGATGGATAAACCTTTGCCAAGCTGGTCGAGGCGTTTTTGTAAGGGAGTTTGATCCTGTCCAGCAGATTGGAGCAATTCGGCAATTCCACCTAACTCCGTGTTCATCCCGGTATTGGTCACTACTCCCGTGCCACGTCCATAAGTTACAACCGTTCCCATATAGGCCATATTCTTCCGGTCACCGATCCCCAAATCCGGCTTGTGGATCGGATCGGTGATCTTCACCACCGGTTCAGACTCACCCGTCAGGGCAGCTTCCTGAACACGCAGGTTTATACTTTCCACCAGGCGGCAATCTGCCGGAACAAGGTTACCGGCTTCTAGTAGCACGATATCCCCCGGGACCAGTTTGGGGGCTGGAAGCTCCTGGATATGCCCATTGCGGCGTAAGCGCACGTTGGGTACAGCCAATTTTTTCAGGGCTTCCATTGCCTTCTCGGCCTGGTATTCCTGGCGAAAACCCAACAGTCCATTGAGAATCACGATGGCAATAATGGCGATTGCGTCTTTGAGATCCCCCACAAAAGCCGAGATAATTGCAGCGACAATTAAAACGACAATCAGTGTATCGGTAAACTGTTCAAACAAGATGCGCCAGGGAGATATCTTGCCCCGGTCCACCAGCTCATTCGGGCCGTACTGCTCCAGACGCGCAGCAGCTTGTTGGTCTGCCAGTCCAAGGGTTGCGTTTGTTTCAAGCTTCTCGAGCGCTTCATCTACAGTTGATTGGTACCAAGTACTCATGGGCACATTCCTTGTTAGCTATGTATTGGTATGGCAAAAATTTGCCTGTTTTTCGGTAATTCAACTAATTATTCACGAACGAAATTACGGTGTTGTTTGGAAATATTCGAGAGTATACTCAGCATTATCCACAATTGGATACCAGTATCCTTCGATCACAGGATTAATTTCAAACCTATTTTACCCTGATTATGCGACAATCCACCCCATCTTCAGCTAGTTTAGCGTCATTGGCAGCCGCGGATTTCCGGAGTGCTCGCAATCGGGCGGCATTGAAAGAATTGCTTGCGCGGATCACCGGTAAAAATATTGATTTACTCTCCTTCGATGAGGTACGCCTCAAACTAAAGGCTCAGAGTGGATCTGAACGCGGCCTGGTCGATATTCCTCTAGATGCAATTATTGGCAGCGTTGGTCGTTATACCGATTTCACGCGTGATTTTCTTCCCCGGCGGGATGCAAACGAACAACGTTGGGTGGCTGTAAAGGTAGCCACCAACGAGCTGGCTGGGTTACCTCCTATTGAAGCCTACCAAATTGGAGAAGCCTATTTTGTAAAGGATGGCCACCATCGTGTATCCGTGGCTCGTGAACATGGCGCCACACATATCCAGGGTTATGTTACTGAAGTCAAGTCGCGGGTTCCCCTTACACCAGATACGACAGCCGATGACTTAATTCTTATTGTAGAGTATGCCCAATTTTTAGAGAAGACCCAGCTGGACGAACTTCGCCCTGGGGCTAATTTGAAGGTTACCGTTCCAGGCCAATACAATCTCCTGGAAGAACATATCGAGGTGCACAGATATTTTATGGGCCTCAATTCACAAAGTGAGATCCCGTATCGGGAAGCAGTAGCCCATTGGTATGACACAATCTATCTTCCCATTTTAGGGATTATCTGTGAAAAAGGAATAATGCGTTCTTTTCCAGACCGGACCGAAACTGATCTATATTTATGGATCATGGAGCATCGGGCAGCGCTAGTGGAAGAATTGGGATGGGAAGTATCTTTTAATACCGCCGCTATGGATTTCGCTCAACAAGAGATGGAGATAAAGACGCCTGCTGTCTCAAGTTTGGAAAATCGTTTGATGGATGTAACAACCCCAATGCGTCTCGAGAAAGAACCTCCAGGCAGTGAGTGGCGATCGGGGCTCCTTTCAGACCGGCAGGAACAGGTTTTTGTTGAAATTCTGGTTCCAATCAATGGACTGCCTAGCGGCTGGAATGCTGTCCACCAGGCCTTGGTCATCGCCCAGCGCGAAAGCGGGCGTCTGCATGGCTTACACATCCTATCCCCCAACGATCAACAAGATGAGCTTGTTTTGCAAGCCATCCAGGATGAATTTCAACGTTTATGCAGAGAAACAAATGTTCAAGGCGATCTGACGATCACACGCGGGGAAATTGCAACCCAGATCTGTCGTTTCTCACGTTGGGTGGATTTAATTGTATTAAATCTAATGTACCCTCCTGCTCTTCAGCCACTAGCGCGCTTATCATCGGGTTTTTCTAAGATTGTCGCCCATTGTGCACGGCCTGTGCTTGCCACACCGCAGACATCTACACCGATGGAGCGTCCACTTCTAGCTTTTGATGGGAGCGTAAAATCTGAGCAAGCGTTATATGTGGCTGCATATATGGCAAAGGCATGGAAGCTCCCCCTGACAGTAACGACTATCCTCGAACGTAACCGCACATCCCTTGAGACTCTAGACAAAGCCCGGCGCTATCTGGGAGAACATCAGGTGCAAGCCAAATACATTGCTACAGAAGGGCCAGTCGCCCAGACACTATTGAGGATATGTGAGGACCAACAGTGTGATACGATGATCATGGGAGGCTATGGTTATAGCCCAGCCCTGGAAGTTTTATTAGGTAGTACAGTAGATTATCTGGTCTGGCAGAGTGAAAAGCCAGTTATCATCTGTCGCTAGGTTTCCTTTAGTTACGTTGGGAGAACCCTGGGGATTGTTCCATCTTTTGGTTTATCACCTAATTGTTCGACCACCTGATCCACTGGTAACTCATCCCCAAATACCTGGCTCAGATATCTACGTCGTTCTATAACCCATAGATAAAGGTCGGTCACCGTTCGATCTGGGAATTGTTTGAGAATAGCCTGTTCCCGGATCACTTCAACCAATGGTAAATATACATTGTCACACCAGGAAGCTACCGCATCCCCATACGGAACCTCAGTCTGGCGTTGCTCACCAAGATACCAGCGGTGGACTGCAATATGCTCCAGCAGGACATCATACTGCCCAGGCAAGGTCGTCTCCAACTGGACCTGAGGGCGGAGTTCATCCAGGCGTGTCTTCTCGAAAAAGACCGCCCGGTCCTGATCCAGAATTAATCTACCCAACCAGTCGGTGCGGTTTAACACATTCACCAGGCGCTTTACGGCAGGCAGGGGGTACTCCACTTTCAATTGCCTGGCAGCTTCTTCTCGGGCACTGATTTCATCGCCTGACTGCCCGGCACGCCCACCAACTTTGTAAGCCTCGCGCAGGTAGCCCTGATACTCACTGATCCAAAGATACAGGTCCGCTTCGCTGGATCCAGGGAAGGATTTTAACAATCCCTGCTCACGGATTACCTGCACAACCGGTAAATAGATATCTTCATACCAGGAGACCACAGCCTCATCTTGCGTGACTTCTCCATCGCGCCGCTCACCCAAATACCAGCGATGGACTGCAATCTGCTGCTGCAAGCGCTTATACAATCCGGGCTGAGTGGTTTCAATCTGTGCATCGGGGCGTAATTCTGCCAGGCGGGACGTTTCAAAGAAAACAGCCTGTTCCGATTTTAAGCTCACACCATCTGCGGTGATATCCGGTGTCAGGATAACTGGAGTATCGATTTCGATGATGTAAGCGTCCATATATGTCTGGCCACGTTCATGCGCCACCGAAACACGGTGATTACCATCCTTCACAAAATACACCTCACCGATTTTATATAACTCAACTGGCGGCAAGACAATATCCTCATGATGAGCTTTATCAATGCTTACCCAACGATCTCTGGTACGCGATTGGATCGGTAAGAAAGCCCGGTCAAAATCATGATAGCGGCCCAGGCTGCCGATGATCTTGTCTACCTCAACCTGACGCACGCCCAGGTAGTGTTGGCCGCGCACCGGCAGGCGCTGACGGATTTCATCAAAAGGTAATAACTGATTGTTTGTTCCCGTCAGACGTGCAACAATCTTGCGCCAAAATGCCCGAAAGACGGCTCTTTCGAAATCTTGATCCGCCTGATGCTGAGAAGCCATGATTGCTAATCCTCCCAGGTGTCCTCAATCATATTTCATGCCTGGAGAAATGGGTGAGCAGGGAATTTGATCTTTGCTCGGCAAATTGAGCACGGTTTCAACAAAACAATAGGTGTTTATCATACAGGTCTTGCCATGCTGTGTGATCCGAGGATCGTCGGGACGGTAAAGGTGCACATGTCCGTGGAAATAATAGGCGGGCTTAAATACATCCGCCAACCAGCGAAAGGCTTTAATTCCCTGATGGGGCAGATCATCTTGATCGTGAATGCCAAAAGGGGGGGCATGAGAGATAAATATATCCAAATAACGGCCATACCTCATCCGATTCAACATCAATGCCGGCACCAGACTCCACACATGCTGCCACATCTCCTCCTGGGTATACTGGAATTGCCCCGAGCGATAGCGCAAGCTGCCCTCTACGCCGCCCAACAATAAACCCTGGTGATTGATAATTTTCCGATGTAAATTCACACCGCCACCCGGAGCGGTTCGCTGCACCGGTCCAGAATACTCAACGACTTTGTCGTGATTGCCGCGCACATAGTATAGGGGTACATCGAGAGAGGAAACAATGAATTCCAGGTAGTAGTAATCTAAATCTCCGCAACCGATAAGCAAATCCACATCCTTAAACCGGTTTCGGATTTGAGGACTATAGATAATTGGCACAGTCTTATCGCTAACCGAAAGGACCTTCCATGGCCCATGATTTTTCATGTGGTTAGAACCTATCCCATCATCTTTCAATCTGTTCAGCATCTCCGCTTATACCTTTAATAGATCAAACTGTCAACTTGAGCTCATTTGTGGTTTAGGCGTTCACGAATGATAAAGATGCCGGAGTTTCAACCTTGTGCAAGCCATGATCTATAGAAACCTGGGTACAATTAGACGCATGCGTTCCCATTCCCCTTTTGTCATCCAAAAAACAGATTTTTGACACTTGCCTGTTTTTTCGCTTGCAGCTATGTTTAACCCATTCAGCATATCCCAAATCGGGTCAGATTATTGATCATGTCCAAGACCAATCGTTATCTCGTATTGTTGGCTGTATTCTTTCTGACAGCATGTAGTGTTACAGTTGCCAACCCACTGTCGACGAGTAACCCGCGGGTTAGTTCCCCTCCTCCAACACCTACCATCGACCGGCTGGCCGTGCCTGCACTATCTCAAAATCCAAACCAATTAGAACAGGGTTCCTATTATTACAAGCAGGTTTGTATGGCCTGCCACGGCGATCGCGGACAGGGCCTGACCGATGAATGGCGCCAGGAATGGAAAGAAGATTCCAACTGCTGGCAATCTGAGTGTCACAGCGCGACACATCCACCGTGGGGTTTTGAAATCCCCAAAACATGCTGTCCGGCAGTCTCAGGCCCGGGTACATTGATGAGATTTGATACGGCTGCCGATCTCTATGTCTATCTTGTTGAAACCATGCCCTGGTGGAGTCCAGGTTATCGTTCTGCGGAGGAATACTGGCATGTAACCGCATATCTGCTGCATGCCAATAATGTTCTTCCTGCAGGGGTAGAACTCAATGCAGCAAATGCAATGGTTATCAATTTGCGTCCGTCCACTCCACCTCCAGGCAATGTCCGTCCAATGGTAATCCTATTAATCATTGTTTTGGTGATGGCTGCCGGGCTGGTGGCTATTCAAAATCGCTGGTTTTACAAAACCTATTTCTAAGTCAGTGTTCTAAAAATAAAAATCTGTGCTATAATTAGAATATATGTTCTATATCTAAAGGATGCACAGATGAACAATGAACGAGTTGATGGTTTTGCAGTCCTGGCGCTGGCCTTTTTATTTTTCCTGGGATTCCAAATCATTTCGGATCGCGCTACTACCCAACCTGCCATGGCAATGGATGAAGTCAGCCTGGAAGATTTGGAAGCAGCCCCTCTTCAGACCACCGATTTTATTGATTATTCGGTGATAGGCCAACCCTATGAGGATTACTATTTAACGCAAGGCCCGCATGGCTTCTCCTACGGTCACAATGCGATTGACATCAGCGCCGGCAAGGGAGCCGAAATCCTCTCACCAATCTCTGGCATGGTAGTAGCAAATTTTGTCGATGAGCTAGGTAACCCCACCTTAATTCTGGAGAATGAGATCTGGCAGATCACGCTGATGCATGGAGAATATATTCTCAGCACCGCTGAACAAGTCAGCCTAAGTCAGGTGGTTGGCTATGAAAGTAACTTAGGATATACCACTGATATGCAAGGACGTTCCTGTCAGGGTCGTGACTGCGGATATCACACCCATTTGAACATCTACGATAAACGCATCAGCGCAAACATTAACCCAATGGATGTTTTACAGCCCTGATAGGCGCTGGGTCTTCAATTCCTTGTATAATCCATTTATAGATTGCGTATTGGATACCTCCAAAAGCAGTCTTCAGCATACGGATCTTCGATGGAAAATAATCGTTTACTAAGCTCGATCAAATATTTAATAATTTTTCTCTGCGTATTGAGGCTACTACCCTCAGGCGTTGCCCGTGCCGATTCCACCGAAAATATCATTCCTCCAGGTTTCACCTTGATTGATTCCACGTATGGCATAGAAATGTACCGGAAAGATTACAGTGGGGGTAGTCCGGATTTTGTACAATTGATCAATCTAAGTCAAGGAGCTAAAGTAATCCCAATGCACGGTGAAATCCGGGATCCAGGAGCAGGCAAAGGCGTTTTTGGAGGTAATGACGCTCGCTTTGCTTTGCGAACGATGGATCAATATTGGCAATCCCTGGCAAATGCCGAAGCCTCTGCGTATTGTGTGACAAATGGTCAATTCTTCTTAATGGGAGAGACCCCCACACGACTGCCATTCCCACTTAAAAAGGATGGTGAATTTCTGACCGATGGCTATGGAAAAAATGAATTTGTGGATCGCAAGCTTATGTTGGAGATATGGGACGGGAAAGCAGATATCCGTCCACTAACCCAGGCTGCTTTTTACTCATCTACGGCTCCGCACATCATTTCTGGCCTGGCAGAAGATGCCAACAAGCGTGCTGCCAAGTATGTGGGGCGAACCTTTGTCGGTGTAGATGACCGTGATCTCAATCATGAATACGAGACGATCTTGATCCTGGTTACCAAATCAACCCGTCAGGTCGATGCTGCAGAGGTCTTGCGTAATTTTGGAGCGGACAAAGTCATGATGCTGGATGGCGGCGGTTCAGCTCAACTCTCCTGCGAAGGTAAGGCTTTCGTCAGCTCGGATCGCCCAATCCCCCAGGCCCTGGGAGTAATCGCGGGGAATGAGTCAGCCAGTCAAAAAGCCTCTGGTCTAGCAGCTTCTCTTGAGTTATCGGTTACAAATAACCCATCAGACTCTGCCAATTCCGCTGTGGAAGCCGAGGCAGCTTCAACACTATCTGCCAATACAAATCATGAAAGCACACAGACACAAATTAGCCAGGTCAACTTACCCCAACCTGTCCTGCGGATGGAAGATTTACTTTGGATTCCTTCCTTAATGATGCCAGTCGTGGGGGTGCTGGTACTGGTCGTTGCCCGTATGCGGCGCGCTTTTCAGCGATAATTCCACATTGAAAATGGCTTATTAATAAACTGCGTCCAGTATGAATACCCTGGACGCAGTTCGCTTATATATACACATCGTTATCGGGGCGCAGATTGCCCCCTGACCCCAAGCCTGTTCAGTTTTGCACTACTGCAGGATCAGTTGACCACGCGTTTCACCAGCCGGATTAAGCGCTGTGTGAACATTTACGTAAGCCAATCCATCATCAAGAGCAGCAAAGAAGGCTGCACCAGTCATTCCTGACAGGAAAGAGCCGTTGAAATCGCCCGATACGACCAGACTACCATCGTCAGTGGTATCACAGGTGGCAACAACAGCAGTACTTGGACCAGCTCCACACAAGGTAATGACCACACTGGCATTCGACCCCTCATCGGCTGGGGCGTGAATATGGGCGCCCGTAGCTGATCCAGACAGGTTGCGCACAGAAAGCATGAAGCGCATCGTCCCATCCGGATTGGTACTTAAAACCATGGAGCCTGAAGCATTTGAATCAATGACATCATGTACTTCAGCAGCGGTTGTCAGGCGAGCCTTGTAGAGTCGTTTGTTGGCCAGGGCTGTCGCGGGTAAGGCGAACAACAATAAAGCAACTAAAGTCAGAATTACCAGTCTAGATTTGCGGTTCATAGCTATTTCTCCTATTAACAACCAGCGGACACAAATAACATTACGGTACGTAACCTTACAGATATGATTTTACTATTTATGATAATTTTGTAAAGGGTGATTTTATATGTTATTTGTCTTATTATATTCTAAGGGGTTAGTCGCTTATATATTCTTACAGGACAATCCACAACCCACTGCAGGCAGGATTTGCTATACTATGCAACAGCAGGAAGGGAAAACAACCAAGATATCCCTTCTTGCAAGGTATTGGTGATGGATCGTAAAAATAACCATACGCATAAGCTGCAACAGATACCTGTTTTTGCCATGCGCAAACAACTAAACGCGCTTCTTGGCGTGGAAGGCTTTCCAGAAACCCTGCGCTTTCGAATCCAGCAGGTGCTCAACATCCAATCTACCAACCCGGTAGACACCATCCGCTACCTTCCACAGGATAAATTGATCGCCCTCATTCAAGCCTGCCCGGAGATCAGCACGACCCAAATCGATCAGTACTACGAAGAATACCGCTATGGGCAAAACCCGACCCTATATATATTTTTGTTTAATCCGCGCCATGCGAAACGTCCCAGTCGTGTGGAGATGCAAGGCGAAATCCAGCGTGAAATCGAGGTCTGGAATACCCGCACCCGTGAAGACTTACCATTGGTACGACAACTGGTGCTGGACACCTTGCTGGAGTTTCCTAACCAGCCTGAGCTTTTGGAAGGCAGCTATCGCTTTCTCAGGCGCATCGATTATATTGACACAGATCAGAACCCCACTTCCGTCTACGAAACCCTGTACGGTTTCTTCTGGATTAACCTACAAGCCGGCTACTGCGTGATCCACGGGCGCGATCACAGTATTCTACTAGCCCTGGAGATGGCTATCGAATGCGGGGCAGGTATCAACCTGGTCAGCCTGGTCTTCACTACCGAGCTAAAGAATTCTCTGCCCTTCCTGCTAGAAGAAACTCTACGCTCAAGCCGCCTGCATGACCCCGACCCAGATAGCAGCCGCTTTCGCTGGATGACGATCGCGGATGACAACCCTTACGTCAAAGGCTACCGTGAACTGGAAGCAAGCTACCCCGAAGTACGTGACGCCCGGTACCGTGTGGAGATAGACCAACAGCGTGAGACTTCGCTGACTATCCGCTTTGATCGGGGCGTGTTGAGCCTGGCTGGTAAGTTGAGCGCCACCCAATTCCGCAACTGGGCTCTGCTTAGCCTGGGCGAGATTATAGCCAAGGTACAAAGCCTGCACACCAGGCCTACCCTTTTCATCCAAACGCGTGGCTTTCGCAATGTACCCGAGCTGGCACGCTATACAGCCGCGCAAAAGGACAGTTTCCTACGCCTGACAGCCCAGTCATTGGAGTTAAAAGTACAGCCGGGGCTTGGCTATCAGACCACCGGCATCTCTCCAATGGCGCTTGCCAATCGTATGCAACGCTTGATGCGTGCTTACCTGTACCTGACCTGCCCCAAAGAGGAGTGCAATGAGGAGGGGTACTTTGCCTGTGAGGTGTGTGGGGGAACAGCGTTCCAGGTAATCAAACGGGAAAACAATTTTGCCCTGAAATGCCCGCGCCATCGCAATCAACCCTGGTCGATAATGCCGCCATTCCAAAGCGTCTGTCAGAATGAACACCCTGTGACAATTGATGCAGACAGGCTTGAGGAGGGCATGTTGCTGCTGCCCACCCCACAATTGTTACACAGTATGGCTGAACTGGTGGACAAATACATACCCGGGCACAGCTTCGACCCTCAGGTGGAGCGCTTTTATATCCGCGGGCGGCGGCTGTACTATTCAAGCGAACCTGCCAGCTCTGAGCCTGTCCAGCCAATGACTATCTTCAACAACATACAGGTGGGAACCGTGCAATCTGGAGCCAACGTAACGGGAGTTTCTCTGGATGGTCCTCTATCGGTGCAAACAGAGAATAAGTATTTTACGTAAAGAACGCCCAGGGATTTCCCCAGGAAAAGCACACAGATATTGCCGACGTGATCTGGCTAAGGTCGCGGGGAGATGAAGGATTGTATTTTGATGGGTATTCCAGTATAGTATTTATAATCACTCACTGTTAACATCTCTCTTGAGATTTGGTGTCTCCGGTAGAGAAAAAATAAATTTGGGGTAATTCTAAATCAGCGCATGAGATCTTATATTATCCTGCATAGCCTGACTTCTCAATTGATCGGTCGCTTCGTGCTGGTGGTTGTAATCACTGCAATCATCGCCGGATTACCCGGACATTTAATCTTAGGTAATCAGTTGGATCGCCAGGCCTGGTCGCGCGTGGAGCAAGCCGCGCTCAATATGGAAGTTCTTTATTCTGTCCGCCAAAACGAGCTCCTGGCCTTTGCCAAGTTGATTTCCCACCAATCCTGTCTGCAAGAGCAGGTACTGAACAACGATAAAGCTGGCTGTTTGGAAAAGCTAGAAGATCTGATTCAGGGCACTGAAATCAAACTTGTGGTGTTATGCGATCTTAACCATCAGGTGTTAGTTTCTACCCTGAACCTGCCTGTAACAGAGTTGTGCAGCAATGTTAAAGAAAAGGGGTTTTTTGTAATCCCGGATTCGCCAACCCCACAGGTTTGGGTGGTCGGGTCACACATGATTGGCGAGCACGAAAGTTTTCTGGGCTGGTCAGTAGCCGGCATTCCAGCAAATGATGCTCTGGCGAATACAATCCATTTCCAATCCGGGCTGGAATATTCGATCCTTTATCAAAACCAACCGATCGTCACCAGTCTGGATGCTCACGGCTTGAGTGGCAGGGAGATTTTCATTGATCAGATCCCTGAGCAGGAAAACCAGGGAACAAACCGGAGAACTTTCGAGCTGCTCGGACAACCATACTATGCGGTACGACAATCTCTGGACGGGAACGCCGATCTGGATTATGAAGTAGCTCTATCCGTAGCGGATATTTTTGCCACGCAACAACAAATGCGCTTGAATTTTACAGGCACAATTCTGATCGTTATCGTCTTGGGCTCACTTATGGGAATATTGCTCTCGCGCAGCATCAGCCAACCGCTCCAACAGTTAACCCAGACGGCTGTCAACTTCAGCAGTGGTGATCTCGATACGCCTGTAACAGTGGACAACGATTTGACCGAGGTCTCCCTGGTTGCTAAAGCTCTAGAAGAAGCGCGAGAGAAACTCTCGCACAGCATGTCGGAATTGCGCCAACAACGCTCGTGGACTCAACACCTGCTTGACTCGATTGTTGAGGGGATTCTCACCCTGGATAAAGATGGACGCATCACATTCTTTAGCCGTGGCGCAGAAAAGATTACTGGCTGGAGTCGTGAGCAAGTATTTAACAGACCGGTAGATGAAATCTTCAAACTCGAAGACCCGAACACTTATTTCAGCCAGATTCTCCCTACCTCAGGCAAAGAGAGTAAAGTGCTGGTCGAATTAGCCGATGGGCGCTGGGCAACACTCTCGATCACAGGGGCTTCACTTACACCTTCGAACAGCGATTCCGCCGAGATAGCAGTTGTCTTCCGGGATGTCAGCGATGAAGAGATTATCCACCGACGCCTGGGATACTTCATGGCCAATGTGACGCACGAATTTCGCACCCCCCTGGCCGCCCTGGCAGCTTCGAGCGAGCTCCTCCTGGATCAGATGCCTGACATACAGCCTGCCGATCTGGAGCAGCTCCTGGTTTCTCTACACCTGAGTATCCTGCGATTGCAAACCCTGATTGATAATCTGATCGAAAGCGCCAGTATCGAGGCGGGTCATTTCCGGGTCTCTCCCCACCCCACCAGCTTGCACAAGATCATTGCAGATGCAAGCAATACGATGAACCCCTTACTCGTGAAATATGGTCAGCGCTTACAGATCGATCTACCCGACACGCTGCCTCTCGTTAACGCCGACGCACGTCGCACAGTTCAGGTGCTGGTAAATCTGCTCTCAAATGCCAGTAAGTTCAGCCCGACGGATAGCAACATCAACCTGCGCGCCTGGGAGAAAAACGGATATGTGCGAGTTGCGGTTACTGACCAGGGTCCTGGTATCTCTGCTGAACAACGTGGTGATTTGTTCCGCCGTTTCAGAGGTTATGGAGCACAAACCATTAATTCCAAGTCAGGGACTGGCCTGGGTCTATCCGTGGTTAAGGCCATCGTCGAAGCTCAGACAGGCCAAACCGGGGTCGAGGATCGGGCCGGTGGTGGATCTAGTTTCTGGTTTACCTTGAAGAGTGTGGAGAACGAATGCGAATCCTAATTGTGGACGACGACCGAGTTCTGGCAGATATATTATCCTACACCTTCCGGCGCGAGGGTTTCGAGACCATCCTGGCATTTGACGGTCGATCTGCGCTCAGCTTATATGCGCAACAGCGCCCCGATCTGATCGTGTTGGATGTCAACCTTCCCGGGCTGGATGGGTTTTCGGTGTGTAAAGAACTCCGGCGGACATCCAATACCCCCATTATTATGTTAACCGTGCGCGGCGAAGATGAAGATGTAGTGCATGGTTTAGAATTAGGAGCTGATGATTATATATCCAAACCCTTCAGCCCTCGCCAACTGGTGGCGCGGGCTCACGCGGTTCTGCGGCGTTCAAAACACTCTATCACACCAGCTGTACATCAAGTTGGAAATTTAATTCTGGACCCCAATAATCGCACTGTGCGCATTGCCAATAGCGAACCGGTTGCTCTCTCCGAGCAAGAATATCGTTTACTTGAATACCTGATGATGAATGTGGGCAAGATTATGAGCGTCGAAGGTATCTTTGAGCAGGTCTGGGGCGCCAAAGGCGGCACCCCAGAGGATTTACGTCAATTAATTCGCCGTCTGCGCGGCAAGATCGAACTTGACCCGGCCAAACCAAAATATATCGTAAATATCCCTGGCAAAGGTTATGGTCTGGTCCTCAAAGAACCCTAAGTAAAGACCTGTTGCGACCGTTAGTCATTTATTCCACCGTAACACTCTTGGCCAAATTGCGCGGCTGATCCACATCTAATCCACGCAAGGCGGCGATGTGGTACGCCAGCATCTGCAGAGGAATCACGGTTGTGATGGGACTGAGCATCCAGGGTGTCTCAGGCACCCATAGGATATGGTCTGCCTTGGAGGCGATCAATTCATCTCCGTCGGTAGCTACAGCGATCACCATCCCGCCGCGTGCCTTGGTTTGCTCCACCTGACTGAACATTTTTTCATACCACGGATCACGAGGAGCGATGACCAGCACTGGCATATTGCGGTCGATCAGGGCAATTGGGCCATGTTTCATTTCGCCAGCCGGGTAGCCTTCAGCATGAATGTACGACAGCTCTTTGAGTTTTAAAGCCCCTTCATACGCTGTGGGCATATTTATTCCGCGCCCCAGATACAGGCAGTGGTTAATATTTAGTAATGTGCGGGCTACTTTTTCCACTTCAGCTTCACGATCCAGGCAGCGCCCAGCCAGGTCAGGGATCAGTCGCAAATCAGCTATGAGCTGGCGGCGCGTGCGCTCATCCAATACCCCCCGCAAATCCCCCAGCAAGATAGCCAACATATACAGGTCCACCAATGGAGCGGTATATGCCTTAGTGGAGGCCACACCAATTTCTGGTCCACTGAGCATGGATATATATCCATCGGCTATACGCATGGCCTGTGAGCCAATGGCGTTGACGATCGACCACAGGCGTGCGCCCTTGGAACGCGCTTCTTCCATCGCGGCCAGGGTGTCTGCAGTTTCACCAGACTGGCTGATCGCCAAAACGACTGTATCGCCATCGACAATCGGATCACGGTAGCGGAACTCGGAGGCGATGTCCACCTCTGCTGGCAAGCGCGCGATATGTTCAATCAATACCTTACCCACCATCCCAGCGTGAGCTGCTGTTCCGCAGGCCGTGATGACGATCTTTTTTATGCTGCGCGCGGCGTCAGAGGTAAGGTTTAACTCCGGTAAAAGGATCCGTCCTTCGTCAAAATCTACCCGCCCACCGATGGTATCCGTAAGCGAGCGCACCTGTTCGTGGATCTCTTTTTCCATGAAGTGCCGGTAGGTGCCTTTTTCTGCAGCCACAGGATCCCAGGCGACTGTATTGACTTCATAGGGCAATATTTCACCGGATAAGGATTGAAGGGTCAAACCCTGGCGGGTAATTGTCACCATTTGTTGCGATTCGATAAAAACAACTCGACGGGTATGGTCCAAGATAGCTGGCAGGTCCGAGGCCACAAACATCTCACCCTCACCTACACCAACTACCACTCCCCCAGCATTGCCTATCCGGGCAGCGACGATCTTATCCGGCTCGCGTGATGAGAGCAAGACAATTCCATGCGCGCCTTTCAAGTGGCTGAGCGCCAGGCGGGCTGCTTCGGTCAGATTATTACCAGCCCCCAGGTAACGCTCTACCAGATGAACAATCACCTCGCTGTCCGTCTCAGACTTAAAAATTATCCCTTCCGCCAGTAAATCATCGCGCAAGGCCAGATAATTCTCCACAATCCCATTGTGGACAACGACAACATCACCAGTCATGCCCATGTGCGGGTGCGCATTGCGTGCATTTGGTTCGCCGTGAGTTGCCCAGCGCGTATGACCAATGCCGATATGCCCATGCACTGGCAGATCATGAACTAAAGAAGCCAGGCGCGCCAGCTTACCTGCATCACGCCGCACTTCGATGTGCGAATTTTCCAGCACGGCCAGACCGGCCGAATCGTAACCGCGGTACTCCAGGCGTTTTAGACCATTCAGGATGATGGGTGTAGCATCCTGCGGCCCTATATATCCAACTATTCCACACATTATCGAAAATCCCTCCATCAGTGATGTCTGATTTTTCGCGCCAGTCTAAACAGGTCGGGATTAGAACCCAACCAGCAGGCAAGCGCCATTCCATGAGCTACTCACACAGGGTTTTATCTATCCAGTTACCTGGTTAGCATTTATCTGTATTTCTTGTAGGAGGGAGAGAAATCGGGTGGTAGCACACCCGGAGGGCTTCCGCTGATCCTTCGATTTTCCCGACTTGCAGACTGGCAGCCTGCAGGGCATCCAGCTGGCGAATGCGCCGCTTTCTGCACCCGGTTAACCCACCTTCGCAGGTGGGAACCCTCATCCTCGTCACCCCAGAAAAATTCTGGGGCCATGCGCTGACTTCCCTCGATAATTTTTAACCAAGCACCTCCTCACAATGAAAGTGGGGGCATTATACCGTACTCCGGTTGATTTATCTATATGCCATCCAGGCGCAATCCGCCATCGATGCAAAGCAGCTTGTCTTACAACTCCGGGCAAATCAACAAACCGGATAGTATAATAAGTCAGCACCATTAATTTTCCAGATCATTGTTAAATTATCTGCTTTCTTGTCTGAAGCGATCTACCTATCATACCCGACAACAGGAGGAGCACCATCTTGCCCACTCCCCAACCTAATTCTCAACACTGCTTTGTTTGCGGGCTTGCCAATCCACTTGGTTTGAAGTTGCGATTTTACCAAACGGCGCCTGGAGAGATCATCTCGAATGTGGTGCTCTCAGACGAGTATCAAAGTTATCCAGGTGTAGTGCATGGTGGCATTATTGCGGCAATGCTCGATGAAGCCGGCTCACGCAGTCAAATGTTTAACGATCCCAACCGGCAGGGGCGTTTTATGTTCACCGCCAATATGCATATCCATTATCGGAAAAACGTGCCTACCGGTCAACAGCTCAAGTTGGTCGGAAAAGCTGGCATCAGCAAGCGCCGCACCGCTCAAGCACGCGGTGAAATTTATGGGCCAGAGGGCGAGTTATTGGCCGAGGCTGAGCTGGTCTTGGTAGATATCCCAGATACATATACCCAATCCGCAGATCTGGAATCAACGGGTTGGAAGGTCTATCCCGAGTAACCCTTACGTTTAAACGGAGGCTAATCTCCAATGATTACTGCATATTATCGCCCTCAAACTCTTGACGAGGCATTAAATTTACTCTCCCGCAGCGATAAGCGGATGGCGCCTGCCGGGGGAGGAACCGCACTACACAGCCTGGGACCTGAGCCGGTGGGAGTGGTCGACTTACAGGCTCTGAACCTGAACCATGTTGAGCAACGAGGGAACCAGATAGTCCTTGGAGCGACCCTGACTCTACAGGCAATGGGCGAATTAGTGGAGCTACCCTCAGCCTTACGCACCGCAATCCAACGCGAAACAAGCTATAACCTGCGCCAGGCCGGCACTGTGGCAGGCACGCTGGTTGCCTGCGATGGGCGGTCACCTTTTGCTGCAGCCATGTTGGCCCTGGATGCGCAACTGACCATTGTCTCTGCATCCGATCAGGCAGGTGAAGGCATTGCATTAGGCGAGCTCTTACCTCTGCGCCAGACAAAATTGGCAAAACGCTTAATTACGCAGGTTACCATCCCAAGCCATGTAAGCCTGGACCTGGAAATGGTAGCACGCACTCCTGCAGATTGGCCGATTGTTGGTGTAGCCGTGGCAAACTGGCCTTCAGGGCGCACACGGATCACACTCATAGGCTTCGGAAAGCTCCCACGTCTGGCTATGGATGGCCCGGAGCCTGGTGGCGCAGCCGAGGCAGTGCAATTCGCTTACAGTATGGCTTCGGATGAGTGGGCGTCGGCCGAATACCGCACAGCCACAGCAACCATCCTGGTTGAGCGTATCATGCATCGCCTGGGCAACTGAAAGCTTAAGAACTTAAAGGAAACCATCATGACTGAACTGGACGAATTCGAACTGCTCCGCGAGCAAGTAATCCCAGAGATTAATTCCCAGGCTCGTCTCTACCGGCACAAACGGACCGGGGCCAAACTGCTTTCCATCGAAAACGATGATACGAACAAGGTGTTCGGGATCAACTTCAGAACCCCACCGCAGGATTCAACCGGCCTGCCACATATTATGGAACATTCGGTCCTGTGCGGCTCGCGCAAATACCCGGTCAAAGAGCCTTTTGTGGAATTGTTAAAAGGCTCACTGAATACTTTTCTGAACGCCATGACTTATCCGGATAAAACTTGTTATCCGGTTGCCAGCCAAAACTTGCAAGATTTTTACAACCTGATCGATGTTTATCTGGACGCAGTCTTTTACCCGTTGATCTCTCCCTACACGCTAAAACAGGAAGGTTGGCATTACGAACAACTCGATACTGAAGGCGCGCTAAGCTATAAAGGGGTCGTGTTCAATGAAATGAAAGGTGCATACTCTTCGCCAGACGACTTACTGGCTGAGAAGTGCCAACATGTTTTGTTCCCCGACAACATCTATGGACTGGATAGCGGCGGCGATCCGCGCGTTATCCCTGATCTGACTTACGAACAATTCAAAGCCTTTCACCAGATGTATTATCACCCATCCAACGCGCGCATCTTCTTCTATGGAGACGATCCTGCTGCAGAAAGGCTGCGTATTTTGGATGAATGGCTGAAGGATTTTGATCAAATTCCAGTAAATTCTCAGGTAGCCTTGCAAGCTAATTTCCCCAACCCGCGCCAGATCAGTATTCCCTATAGCACAGGTGAGTATACTGAAGATGCGCGCCACTATCTGACGGTTAACTGGTTACTAGCCGAAAACAATGATCCGGAAACCAACCTGGCGCTTAGCATCCTGGCGCATATTTTGATCGGCACACCTGCCGCTCCGCTGCGCAAAGCCTTGATCGACTCTGGCCTGGGTGAAGACCTGACCGGACGTGGACTGGCTACTGAACTGCGCCAAATGTACTTTTCCACCGGCTTGAAAGGCGTCCATGCGCAAGAGACCAGTAAGGTCGAGAAACTTGTCCTGGACACCCTGCAAGAGCTGGCTCACACAGGCATCGATCCTGAAACCATTGCGGCGTCATTGAATACAATCGAATTCAGGTTGCGCGAGAACAACACCGGCTCATTCCCACGCGGCCTCTCGTTGATGTTACGGGCGCTCAATACGTGGTTACATGATGGCGATCCCTTCTCGTCCCTGGTCTTTGAAGCCCCGCTGGCAAGCATCAAAACCAAAGCCGCTTCTGGCACTCATTATTTTGAGAATCTGATTCAAACCTTCCTGGTGGATAATCCGCACCGTGTAACCTTAACTTTAGAGCCGGACCCCAAACTGGCGCAGCAAATGGAGGCTGCCGAAACTGATAGGCTGGCTGCCGAGCAGGCGAAGATGAGTCCCAACGATCTAAAGGCAGTCGTATCCGATATGCACGAACTGCAGCGCCGTCAGGAGACTCCAGATTCACCAGCTGCCATGGCTACCATCCCCATGCTGAAGCTCGCTGATCTTGATCCCCAGATCAAAACCATCCCTGGCGAATTAGTAACCATTTCAGGAACAACTACTTATTATCATGACTTATTCACCAACGGGATTGTGTATCTGAACCTGGGCTTCGACTTACACACCCTGCCCACTGCCTGGCTGCCTTACCTGCCCCTGTTTGGGCAGGCTCTGGTGGAGATGGGCACTTCTCGCCAGGATTACGTGCGCCTTTCACAGCGCATCGGCCGTGAGACCGGCGGTATCCGCGCGGACTGGTTCACCAGCAATATGCACGGTAAAGCCAACAGCGCAGCCTATTTCTTCTTACATGCTAAGGCCATCACCAGTCAGACTGGTGAGCTGCTGAACATCCTGACCGATCTACTCCTGGATGCCAAACTGGACAACCGAGAACGTTTCAAGCAGATCCTCCTGGAAGCCAAAGCTGATATGGAAGCGCAGCTAATCCCGGCAGGTCACCGTGTGGTAAATCGTCGCTTGCGAGCGCACCATACTGAAGCAGACTGGGCCAGTGAGCAAATGGGCGGGATAGATTACCTGTTCTTCCTGCGCCAATTGATCGAAAAGGTCGATACCAATTGGACCAGCGTGTTGGACACGCTCGAAGGTATCCGCAGCCGCCTGGTCAATCGCCAGGCTATGATCGTCAATACCACTCTGGACCAAAAAAGCTGGCAGCAAGTCCAGCCAAATCTGCACGCTTTCCTGGACCGCCTTCCTGACGGCAGCCACAAACTTATCCTATGGGAAAAGACTGCATATGCTGCACAAGAAGGGCTGGCCATCCCCGCCCAGGTGAATTATGTGGGCAAAAGCCTGGACTTATACTGGCATGGCTATGATTTCCACGGCTCCGCTCTGGTGATTGCTCCTTACCTGCGAGGAACCTGGTTGTGGGATAAAGTACGCGTGCAGGGTGGCGCTTACAGCGGGATGTGCTCCTTCGACCAGCTCTCCGGCATCTTAACTTTCTTGTCCTACCGTGATCCCAATCTGGAAAAAACGATTGCTATTTATGATCAAAGCAGCGCCTTCCTGAGCCAGATTGATTTAAATGAGCAGGAACTCACCAAAGCCATTATCGGGGCAATCGGCGATCTGGATGCCTACCAGTTACCGGACGCGCAAGGATTTACCGCTCTTGTGCGCCATCTCACCGGTATTAACGACCCGATGCGCCAGGCGATCCGAAACGAAGTACTTTCGACAACAGGTGAGCATTTTCGCCAGTTTGGTGATGCAATACGTTCAGCACAAGCTGGTGGTGAGATTGTGATCCTGGGCGCTCAGGATGGCCTCGTCTCCAGTGAGTTAACGTTGGACATCAAGAAAGTACTGTAAAGGGGAGCATGATGAACATAAAACTACAGGTCAATGACCAGAGCATTGAAGCCGAGGTTCAGCCGGGAGACAGCCTGCTGAAAGTCCTGCGCGCCAATGGTTATTTTGGGGTCAAGCATGGTTGTGAAACCGGCGAGTGCGGCGCCTGTGCAGTATTGATTGATGGAAAACCAACCAATTCCTGTGTCCTACTGGCTGCCCAGGCTGAAGGACATACGATCAAGACGATCGAAGCACTGGGAGAGCATCCCGAGCAAGGTTGGAGGACAACCCCCGGTCTGCACCCACTGCAACAGGCTTTTGTCGAAACCGGCGCCATCCAATGCGGTTACTGCACACCGGCCCAGATCCTGGCCGCCCAGACTTTGCTAGAGAATAATCCCGATCCTACTGAAGCCGAGGTACGCGAAGCGCTTTCTGGCGTGCTGTGTCGTTGCACCGGTTATCTCAAACCCGTGCAGGCGGTTTTACGAGCGGCAGCAGTTCTACGAGGGGAAGATGTGGAACCAATTGGCAATCCTCCCCCGGAGTTAGCTATTCCAGCCCCAGAGAGCTGGCAACCGAGACCTGGTGAGGATGAGCCTCTAACAGAGAGCGGTTTGCCAGGTGCATCCGCACCCACACGCACATCCATCATGCCACGCATTTGGGTAAGCTCAGCGAGCAAAACCTGGCAGCAGGTAGGCAAACCCGAATTAAAAGTTGATGCCGTTAAACTGGTGCAAGGCAAGCCTGCCTTTACAGCCGATTTTGAGCGCCGAGGGATGCTGATCGCCAAAGTGCTGCACAGCCCACATGCACATGCGCGCATCCGCCATATCGATGTTTCAGTGGCGCGCGCTGTCCCCGGCGTAGCCGCCGTACTGACCTGGCAAGATATCCCGCGCGTGGCCTATTCGACCGCCGGTCAATCCGATCCAATACCTGGCCCATTGGACAGCTTTTCACTGGACCATAAAGTACGCTTTGTTGGTGACCGGGTAGCCTTTGTAGCTGCGGAGACGGAAGATATCGCTGAGCAGGCATTAAAACTGATCGTAGTGGACTACGAAGTCTTACCCGCATTGTTCGACCCGGCCCAGGCGCAGCAACCCGATGCACCACGCCTGCATGACGAGCCAGAATTTGTCAACTTCGCCGATTCGGATGCCAGCCTGAACCTGGCGGCGCGCATCCATATTGATATCGGTGATGTAGAAAGAGGTCTGGCAGAAGCCGACCAGATCTTCGAAGCTGAGTATGAAGTTCCCAAAGTCCAACAGGCCCATATTGAGCCGCATGTAGTGATTACTTATTGGGATGAGGATGACCGGCTCGTGATCCGTACCAGTACGCAGGTGCCCTTCCATGTTCGCCGGCAATTAGCCCCCGTGCTTGGTCTGCCGATCAAACGCATTCGGGTGATCAAGCCGCGTATTGGTGGTGGCTTCGGTGGCAAACAGGAAGTGCTCATCGAAGATGTTGCCGCCCATTTGACGATCGCCACCGGACGCCCGGTTTATTTTGAATATACACGCGAGCAAGAATTCATCGCCGCCCGCTCGCGCCATCCCATGCGCATCCGTATGGTTACCGGTGTGAAGCGCGATGGCACCATCACCGCCAATGCCATGTATGCGCTGAGTGATACCGGGGCTTATGGCTGCCATGCCCTGACCGTGACTGGCAACACCGGGCACAAAGCGATGGCGCTCTATGTCGGGGATGGTGTGTACCGTCAATCTCCCAATATTCGTTTCTATGCTGACGTGGTTTACACCAACCACCCACCTGCCGGGGCATTTCGTGGGTATGGCGTGCCGCAGGGTTTCTGGCCTGTGGAACGCCATATGGAAAAGATTGCCCGCACCCTCGGATTGGACCCAATCGAGTTTCGTCTAAAAAATGCCTTGCGTGCAGGCGAGCTGCACCCCTTCAGCACAGCCTGGAGTGAAGGGCGCGAGCCGCGCCCAGAGACAATCCAGACCAATGGTTTGGAGGAATGTGTGCGCCAGGGCAAAGCTGTAATCGGATGGGACCAGAAATTCAGCAACCCCAATTGGCATCAGTTCAGCAGCTCAGACGGACAAGCCCACCCGTATCTACGGCGCGGGATCGGTGTGGCTCTGGTTATGCAAGGCACCGCCATCCCGTATCTGGACATGGGCGGGGCCAGCATCAAGATGAACGAAGATGGTTCTTTTAACCTGTTGATTGGCGCAACCGATCTGGGCACCGGATCCGATACGGTCCTGGCTCAGATGGCTGCCGAAGTACTCGGCGTGCCCACCGAAGATCTGGTGGTTTACTCATCGGATACCGATTTCACTCCCTTCGACAAAGGCGCCTACGCTTCCAGCACGACTTATATCTCAGGTACGGCAGTGGTACGTGCGGCTCAGGCCTGCGCAGAGCGCATTCGTGCTCGTGGGGCACGCCTGCTGAACGAGCGTGCCGGATCCGATGGTCCTGTTCTGGAGGCCAACGACATCCTGTTGCGCGAGCGCAAAGCAATCAGCCCCGATGGGCGCTGGGTGAGCCTGGCAGAAATCGGATACAATGCCATGCATCATGAGGATCAAGAACAGATTATGGGCGTTGGATCCTTTGTTTCACCGGTTGCCCCGCCACCCTTTGCAGCCCAATTTGCCGAAGTGACCGTGGATATTAAGACAGGCCAGCTTACGGTAGATCGCCTGGTGATGGCGGTTGACTCGGGCACCATCGTCAACCCAATCACCGCCTCAGGACAAATCGAAGGGGGAATGACCCAGGCGCTTGGGTATGCAGTCTGTGAAGAAATGCGGTATGATGAGGCCGGGCAAGCACGCGAGCGCAATCTCCGCGACTATCATATCTTTCAGGCTAACGAGATGCCCCAACTGGATACGATCTTCGTAGAGACGTTTGAGCCTTCCCATCCTTTTGGAGTGAAAGCTGTAGCTGAAATTCCTATGGATGGGGTCGCGCCAGCAGTCGGGAATGCACTGAGAGACGCGTGTGGGGTAGATATCGATGCCAACCCCATTACCCCGGAAAAAATTTGGCGGGCACTACAAACAACCTAGACTACTTGATGACAACCTACAACTGAGCGACGGAGAAACGCCTCATTATGAGTACGATTTACGTGATTGGTCATGTTAACCCAGATACAGATTCCATTGCTTCGGCGATGGGTTATGCCTGGTTATTGCGAGAACGAGATGGAGCAGATGTTGTTGCTGCCCGTGCCGGTGCTATCAACCCACAGACTGCCTGGGTGTTAAAAAACCTGGGGCTGGAGCCGCCTTTACTGCTTAATGACGCTTCCCCACGGTTTGAGTCGGTCACACGGCGTCTGGCTACGACTTCTCCTGACCAACCGTTACGCGAGGCCTGGAATATCGCCTCACGTACCTGGGGCGTTGCTCCTGTGATCAATGAAGACGGCACACCCTTCGGATTGGTTAACGGCACCAGTCTTTTCGCCTATATCAGCACTCTGATCGGGACGCATGCCAACCGGCAAGAAATGCGCATCTCTGAAATTCTTGACACACCTTGCGAGCAAGCTGCTAACACGAAAGTTCCAAAATTTATCAGTAACAGCCGCATCCGTGATTCTCTGAATCGCATTTTGCGCGATGAGTACGAAGACTTTCTCATCGTAGATGAAGCAGGACAATACATGGGAGTCTGCCGGCAGCGGGAGGCACTCAATCCCCCTCGGATGCAGATTGTCATGGTGGATCACAACGAGCCGCGTCAAGCGGTAAGCGCGCTGGAAGAAGCTGAAGTATTGGAAATCCTGGATCATCATCGCCTGGGCAATTCATCCACACATACCCCGATAAAATTCACCGTGGATATTGTCGGCTCTACCAGTACGTTAGTCACAGAACGGATTGAGGAGGCCGGATTAAGCGCACCGCCCGCATTGGCGGGGATGCTCCTGGCTGGTTTGCTATCCGATACATTAATCTTCACCTCGCCGACCTGCACACCGCGCGATCAAGAAGCTGCCAATCGTTTGGCGCGCTGGTCGTTTGTGATCAACAGCCCGTTGCGCGGCGAAACGATCGAGTCTTATGGGCAGCAAGTTCTGCGTTCTGGTACAGGTCTGGCGACCCGCAATCCGGAAGAGATCGTCAGCAGCGACTTAAAACAATATGAGGCAGGCGGTTTGCGTTTTGCCATCGCCCAGGTAGAAGTAACCGATCTCTTACAGCTAGACGAACACCTGGAAGGTTTGAGCAAAGCCCTGCTGCAATTGCGTGACCGGCGCGCCCTGGATTTTGCCATGTTGATGGTTACCGATGTTGTCAGCGGCTCAAGCCGGCTGATCTTGACTAATGAACCACCACTCCTGGGTGGACTGCCCTACCCGCTCCAGTCCGATGGCACGCGCCTGGCAGAAGGCGTAGTCTCGCGCAAGAAACAGTTACTACCAGTCGTGCTGGGTTTGTTGGAGGGATAGCATGTCCTTGTTCCAGGCGCTTGCAAATCTGGAGGCCAATAACCAGGCTGGGGCCTTATGCACGATTATCAGCAGCCAGGGCTCCACACCACGCCATACTGGCAGCAAAATGCTGGTGTACCCAGACGGGCGCATTGCTGGCACAGTGGGCGGCGGCGAGCTGGAAAACCGTGTCATCAAAGAAGCCCTGGCAGCAATTTTGGATGGCAAGCCGCGCCGCCTGGAATACAGTATGTCTGACCCAGAACGCGGCGACCCAGGCGTATGCGGCGGGCAAGTGGAGGTTTTTGTGGAACCGGTGCAACCTAAACCCACCCTGGTGGTGATCGGCAGTGGGCATGTGGGGAAAGCAGTGGCACATCTGGCACAATGGTTGGGATTCCGGTTAGTCGTCAATGATGACCGGCCCGAATTTTGTACCCCTGAGGCGGTACCAGAAGCAGATATCTATATACCAACAACGATAGAGGAATTACCCAAAGAGCTTGATATCACCCCCTGGACTTATCTGGTGCTAACCACCCGCGGGACACTGGTAGATATCGCTGGCTTACCCGCCCTGTTGGCGACACCCGCAGCCTATATTGGTGTGATCGGCTCGCAGAGACGCTGGGCCACAACCCGACAAATGCTTTTGGAGAGTGGAGTTACAGAAGCTGAAATCAGTCGCGTACATTCACCCATGGGCCTGGAGTTGAATGCAGAAACGCCTGAAGAAATTGCGGTGAGCATTCTGGCAGAGATCATCATGCTACGACAGGGTGGAGATGGACAGGTAATGCATGTATCAAAAACAAGTCGTAGCAAATCCACATCAAAATAATTTTGGGCGCTCAGAGATGTTGATCGATTGCCCTATAAAATTAGCAGAAATCTTTAACAGATGGAGTAACTCATGTGGCGTGAATACATCAATGCAACCAGCCTTGAGCAGGTTCTGGAAATTCTAGCTCAGCAAGGGGAGAAAGCCCGCATCATTGCCGGGGCAACGGATTTGATATTAGAGCTAGAACGCGGTGTGCGCAAAGGTATTGATACACTGGTTGATGTAACGCGCATCCCGGGATTAGATCAAATTACCATGGACGAAGACGAAACCATCCATCTTGGTCCATTAGTGACCCACAACCACTGTGTGGCTTCCAAGCTGATCCGTGAGCGCGCTTTTCCACTGGCATTAGCTGCCTGGGAAGTTGGCGCCCCCCAAATTCGCAATCGAGGCACGGTCGCCGGGAATCTAATCACAGCTTCACCGGCAAATGATACGATCACTCCCCTGATGACATTGGGAGCAAAAATAACATTGCGATCCAACCGTGGTGAGCGTGTGATCCCGATGGCTGAGTTTTACAAAGGCGTGCGCAAGACCGTGATGCAACCGGACGAGATGTTGGTGGATATTGCTTTTCCGGGCCTGACTGGTCAACAGCGCGGTACCTTTATCAAGTTAGGTTTGCGCCGCGCACAGGCCATTTCTGTTGTCAATGCAGCCGTTATCACCACATTTGAGCCTTCAAGCGGAAATGAAGAGGCTGGCTATACCATCAAAGAGGCCGTAATCACGCTGGGGGCTGTTGCGCCCACGATTATCCACGCCCAAAATGCAGAAGCCTATTTAATCGGGCGCAAACTCGACCCCGCGACCATCGAGCAGGCCGCTGAGTTAGCCATGCAGAGCGCCACTCCCATCGACGATGTACGAAGCTCAGCAGCTTACCGGCATGAAATGGTGCGCGTCTGTGTATTGCGCGCCTTACGCCAAATCGAAGCTCACACGGAAAAGCAAGCATTGCCTGAACAACCCGTATTCCTGTGGGGCAAAGATTCTTATGCAGAAACGCATCCTCTTTCCGAACAGGCCTGCCATGAGACGGGTACACCCATCATTACGACAATTAATGGCAAAACCTATACCTTTGAGAGTGGGCATAGTAAAACCCTATTACGCTTATTACGCGAGGAAGCTGGCTTAATTGGTACGAAGGAAGGCTGCGCTGAGGGAGAATGTGGCGCCTGCACCGTATTCCTGGATGGGATGGCGGTGATGAGCTGTCTGGTGCCGGCAGCCCGCGCACACCTGGCAGAAATTGTCACCATCGAAGGGCTGGCGGATGGCGAGCACCTGCACCCGGTACAACAAGCCTTCCTAGAAACAGGGGCAGTCCAATGTGGATATTGCACACCTGGATTTATCATGTCGGCAGCCAAACTGTTGGAAGAGCATCCACATCCCAGCACAGAAGAAATCAAAGACGCCATCACCGGTAACTTATGTCGTTGTACCGGTTATTACCAGATAATCGAAGCGATCGAACGCGCCAGTCACATGGAGGTTGGTCATGGCTAAATATTCTTCTTTTAACCGCCGCACACCCCTGGATCAACGTCCGTGGACGATTCACCCAGTCTGGCGCGGCATCGGCTGCATTCTGATGCTACTGATCCCGATTATGGCATATGCTGGGGCAATCTTGCTAATCCAGGCAAATATCGAAAAGCGGTGGGTCCCCATGCCGGCTGAGCTAATGCAATCTATTACGCTACCCTTTTTGGGAGTGGTAGATCATCTGGTGGCAACCTTAATCGTCACCATATTGCTTTCCTTTATTGGCTTTGCTTTACTCAGCTTCCTCTATGCCATTTTCTACCGGCTGGTGAATCCCGATCCCCTGGGTCCACTGGATGCTAAACCAATCCGCTCGCGCCCCCAGAGCCGTCCCCAACAACGCACCGGCAGACACCGCTAAGATTCTACAGACCTATTTATGGAACGTACTGTACCGACGACCGAATCGGAAAGCATTGATCTCTACCAACGCACCTATTATTCGTTGCTGCGTTCAACGGGCGAGGTGCGAATACGCACCCTGGAAGAAGTTCACGCCGGGATGAATTCCCTGCTCCATCCTGCAGCGCGCGCTCCCGAACCGGATATGTCGGCCTTTATCTACGGACTGCTGCGCCTGCCTCCAGAGATTGCAGATACACGCCTGGTCGTCATGGGCCAGGGCAAAGCTGTCTTTAACGCCACCGGCTTTGGGAATGTACAGGAATGGCAACCTGTAGGTGCTGCCGCACGCAGGCGACGCTACTATTATGATGGTAATGAAATTCTGGCTTGCGTGATCTCCAGCCGCTCGGACATAGACGACCTGATCCCCATCCTGATCGCGTACCAATTAGAGTGGAATAAAATTCACCAACGCCTGCAGCGCTTGCCTGCGCAGGCGCATGTAGCCGAACTCTGCCGGACAGCAGATGGTTACCAAACGGTATTGGATGCCCTGGATATCCCCGAAGAAGATCTCGACCGGCTTTCGGTCATTTGGGATGAGGCCTTTGCGAGTAATCTGGAAAAAATTCAACAGAATCCACGCGATTTACGCGTGCGCCTGCTCAGCAGCTCTTTAACAGAATACCGCCGCGCCACGCGTGCCTGGTGGGATCAAATTGTCAGAGCTGTCCCAGGCTTGCGGGAAAGGCCAGTTTATTTTGTCTCGAGCAATACGCATAGCCTATTGAACTTAATCACCGCCCAAGCAGTTTCCATTCAAGAGCAATTATTGAGCTATCTGGAGCTCTCAGGCAATAAAGGCTTGCTCAATGAATGGCAGGATATTCAATCGGGGCACTCGAACACCGATCCGCAGAACTTTCTATATTATGTCCAGAAAAAATACCAGCAAACGGCAGATGGGCAAAAACAGGTTCAGGAGCAGAATCTCCGCGAGCGAGATTGCGGCATCCTGCGTATCCCCAGCGAAAATTTCTTCGATGTTGAAGCGCAGGTTGTGGACCTTAGCCGCCTGGAGTGCGCCCAGTTAGATCCTCGTCTGCACCTCGCGGCCACACCTGAGGCGCGCGGTTTGTTTCGCAACAGCCAGGCTTTAATCCTGAACGTGGACTACCCACTTGGATTGGGGGCATATCAAATCCTGAGTGAAATAGCCGAAACAGTAGGTTCCGTCCTGGGAGTGTATGTAATGGGCAAAGCTGCCACCCTGAATGGCGTTGTAGGCGATGTGATGATCCCGAATGTGGTGCATGACGAACATTCGCACAATACATTTCTTTTCGCCAATTGCATCAGCGCCGGCGACGTGACGCCCTTTATTTCTATTGGAACAGTCCTGGACAACCAGAAAGCTGTCACGGTGCAAGGTACATTTCTGCAAAATGCCCGCTATATGGATGTGTTTTACCGGGAAGGATATACGGATATCGAGATGGAAGCTGGCCCGTATTTATCGGCAGTCTATGAAATGTATCGACCCCAGCGCCATCCGGTCAACGAAATTGTCAACCTGTATGGGCTGGGGTTCGATCTTGGCGTTATTCACTACGCTTCAGACACCCCACTGAGCAAAGGGAAAAACCTAGGCGCACGCAGCCTTTCTTATGCAGGTATGGATGCCACGTATGCCGCCAGTATCGCCATTCTAAACCGCATATTCAAAGCAGAAAAAGAACGTCTGCAACGCACCCCGAATTAACCGGTTACCACTCGGTCGGCAATCTCCAGCGCTTCATCAATCATCCCCATCCCTTCTGCCAGCTGTTCTTCGGTAATAATCAAAGGGGGAATTATCAGCAATGTGTGCCAGTGCGGGCTGATATATAAACCATGCTCCAGGAGAGATTTGCGAATACTGACCATCTCCGGGCTGGAGCCATTGAATGGGGCGAGTGGCTCACGTGTAGCCCGGTTTTTGACCAGCTCGATGATCCCAAACAGACCAATCGAGCGCACATCACCTACAGAGGGATGTTGCTCGCCTAAATCGGTCAGCATGCGCTTAAGCGCCGGCGCAAGCGCTGCGGCGTGTTCCACCAAATGCTCATCTCGCAAGACTTCAATATTGGCGGCTGCTGCTGCGAGCGAGATCGGGTGTGAGTTGTATGTCAAACCACCTTGATAGACACGCTCATTAAAGAATTCAGCAATCTCCGGACGCATAGCTACCGCCCCCAGTGGAGCATAGGCGGATGTCAATCCTTTGGCCATCGTCATCAGATCGGGGGTCACATCCCAATGCTGGATGGCAAACCACTTCCCCGTGCGACCAAAACCGCTCATCACTTCATCAGCAATCATCAGAATGCCGTAACGGTCACACAATTCGCGTACACCCTGCATATAACCCTGGGGTGGGATGATGATCCCATTGGTGCCGGTCACGGTTTCCATCAAAATGGCAGCTATAGTATGTGGTCCTTCATAAGTGATGATTTCTTCCAGATGGGCCAGATAATCCTGGGTAAATTCTGCCTCCGAAACTTCCGGGCGATTGCGGTGGAAGGTGGACCGGTAGCGATAGGGATCGAGGAAATGCACCACCCCCGGCATCAGATTTGGCTCCCACACCAGGCGGCGCGGGTCACCAGTAAGGGCCATCGCTCCGGCAGTAGCGCCATGATAAGACCGGTAACGAGTTAGAATTTTATGTTTGCCAGTGAAAGCACGCGCCAGCTTAACTGCATTTTCATTGGCATCTGCGCCTCCCAGGGTAAATAGAAATCGGTCCAGGTTGCCGGGCGTGATCTCGGACAGCAATTTGCCCAGCCTGGCGCGCGGGCGGGTTGCCATGGGCGGACCGGCAAAGGGCAAAGCACGCGCTTGCTCAATGATCGCATTGATCACATGCTGGTTGCCATGCCCAATGTTTACGCACATCACCATTGAATTGAAATCGAGATAGCGTTTCCCGTTTATATCCCAAAAATAGACCCCCTCGGCGCGTTCCACAGGGATAGGTGCGACCTTGCCTTGCGCCGACCAGGTCCAGAAACCGTGCTCCAATGAAAGCGATAGAATTTCCTCATTGGATATCTCAGACATATGCTTTTCCCTTTTTTAGATGAATTTGTGGTGTGTACTCGACTGAATCGTAACATAAAACCCGGCTTCGGGATAACCATGCAGTAGATTTAACGACTGGATAGGATAACGTAAAACAAGGAAATTTAGCCAATGTTAATGGACTTTTCAGGATAATTCTGGTAAGATTGCACTGCTTACTGACCGGTCGGTAAGTAAGCCGAATTCTAAATAATTCTTCCGGAGGTTTTCCTATGTACGATACGATTTTGGCTATTCATAATATTCTGCGCTGGGTGGTGGTCATCCTGGGCGCCCTGGCCGTTCTGCGAGCATTCATCGGCTGGTTTGGCAAGCAGGCCTGGATCCCAGCGGATCGTAAGATTGGCTCATTCTTTGCGATGTCCGTGGATATACAGCTCCTCGTTGGTTTAGTGCTTTATCTGGCTTTTAGTCCGGTAGGCTTAAAGGCTTTCCAAAATTTTGATATGGGCACCGTCATGGGTCAGAGTGAGATACGCTTTTTCGCCGTTGAACACGCTGTCTTTATGCTGCTGGCAGTCGTTTTTGCGCACCTGGGCACTATCCTGCCTCGCAAAGCTGATAAACCGAATAAAAAACATCGTTTGGCCGCCATTTGGCTCGGTCTGGCATTGTTGGTGATCCTGATGGGCATGCCCTGGGCTCGACCACTCTTCCCAAGTTTTGGTTAAGGGAAAACTTGTATGACACTGCAAGGATCGAATGGTGAACCAAAACACATGCGCCAGGAGATCCTGACCACCGCCCGCGCCTTATTCATTGAACAAGGCTATCGTGGCCTGTCAATGAGCGTATTGGCACGGGCGGTGGGGGTCTCAAAAGCCGCTCTTTACTATCATTTTCAAGATAAAGAAGAACTATTTCTGGCGGTATTAAACGAGCTACTCAATGAAATTGAAGTTCTGATCGACGCGGCTGTCGAGGGACAAACCACCAGCCGGGAACAGATCCAGGCCCTGGTACACACGATTCTGGCCTGGCCACAGGACCAACGCGCGGCGATTCGCCTTGCCAGCCAGGAGATGGCTCAGATCAGCTCCCCAGCCAGGAAAAATTTTCACCGCGACTACCACGAAAAATTCATCGGGAAAATCCAGTCAGTTATCGAGCAGGGAATCCAGAAGGGCGAATTGCGTCCGCTCAATCCTGCCCTGGCAACCTGGTCGCTACTGGGAATGATGTATCCCTACTTCTTTCCAGCCCATGCGACTGAATTACCCCCACCTGCTGAAGTAATCGATCATCTGGTATTGATTTATCTGGATGGCCTGGCACAGAGTTCCAGGTGAGGCTGGTAATAAAGTGAAATTGGCGAACCCAACCAATCGCCTGGCTCAGATCGAAACCGCAATCGCCATCGCCTTGTGGGCGATATCTTTCCCCTTGATCAAATTAGCGTTACAAGATGTTTCCCCGCTTACCTTGATTGTAGTGCGGTTCGGTTTGGGTGGCGCGCTTCTTTTCTTAGTTGCTGGCCAGCAAAAGCTCTGGAGCAGCCTGCACTGGAAGGACTTACCTGCCATGACTCTGCTGGGGTTCGTCGGGGTCACGCTGCATCAGCTCTTACAAGTCAATGGTCAGGTTACATCTGCAGCGGGCGCAGCAGCCTTCCTGGCGTCCACAGCACCTGTTTTTATCGTCTTGTTGGGAGCAGTTTTCCTGAGAGAACGCCTCAACTTGCTTCAAAGCAGCGGCGTCTTGCTGGCAACAACGGGTGCAGCGGTGGTTTCAACCAATGGGGTGTCCAATTGGTTCAACGGTGGGGAGCTCGTGACGCAAGGCAGTCTGCTGGTTCTGGCATCGGCAGTGATCTGGGCAGTCTACTCGATTTTGAACCGGATTGTGGGATCCAATCGCCCTGCGATCATCACTGCCAGTGTGATGATGTTGGTAGGGGTCTTGTTCTGTTTACCCTTATGGATCCAACAAGATGGATGGTTGGAGCTGGCCCACCTCCCACTCATAACCTGGCTAAATTTACTTGTAATTGGAATATTATGCACCGGGATTGCGCACCTGATCTATACCCGAGCCCTCCAGCGCGCCCCAGCATCGTCTCTGGCTGCGATCCAGAACATTGAGCCGGTCATCGCGGTGATCGCTGCTGCAATCTTGGTCGGGGAGCATATCCACCCTGCTCTAATCAGCGGCGGAGGTTTGATCTTGGTGGGTGTATACCTGGCAGAAAGTCCGGCTTTTTCCCGTAAAAAGGTTATGTAATCAAGTCTGCGGGCAGAAAATCGACCCGATTTAGATACACTGCAATGACTTCTCCCTCACTGAAATCCAGGCGGGTAATGGCTGTGTTATTGATCTGGAACCAAATCTTGCGCGTCTCACCCGGCAATCCCAGGACCTGGCGCATGAAGGCATTGTAAAATCCACCATGGCTAAAGACCGCCACCCTATCCGTGGTATTGCCATGTTTGCGCAGCAGCTCATCCAAAAAGCGTCGGGCACGCGCCGCGCTTTCTGAAGATGTTTCTAATGGGCGATTCCACCACCCTTCTTTGGCGACACCATCCTGCAAGACTAACTCCGGGTAGTGTGAAGCAAAATAAGCCTGGGTTTTCCCAGGATACCCTACCGGTTCTCCGGATTGTGGATCATTCAAATAAATTCCGCCTTCTTCATGTAAATCCAGCCAGCCCACCAGGGGCAAATTCAAAGCGCGGGTGACCTGGCTGCCGGTCGCAACTGCTCGGACCATCAGGCTGCTGTATAGATGGGTTAATCCAAAGCCATAGGCATTGTGTGAGTCGCGGCTATCCGTAGGAGTGGTACCCTGATTCTCGCGCAAATACTTGGCCAGGCGACGCGCTTGCCGCCAGCCGTTATCAGTCAATTCCGGGTCCATACTGCGGCCATTGCTGGTGCTGGTTTGTTCCCAAAGCAGGTTATTGGTGGATTGACCATGGCGGATGAAATAAAGCTGCATAGCATTAACTCAACTAATACTAAGATCGAATATAGCAGCATGTTTATACCCCAAGCGTTGTGATCGGGCAAGACCTCAAATAAACGAGAGGTATAATCATTCATGATATAGTAAAACGCCAAAAGAAACTTAGCCAAACCTAACTTGTTGCCAGGCGTTTTACTTAAGTAATTCGCTGGTTGAGAGCCCGATTTGTTAAGCTACTTATAGCGAATTACATATGTATTCAATAATCACAGCCTAACCCTGGAGTAGAACAATGTCCTCGATCGGTCAATCTGTCCAGCGCGTAGATGCCTATAGCAAAGTAACAGGTCAGGCTCATTACCCTGGAGATATCAACAGGCCTGACCAGGCCCATATGAAAATCCTGTTCGCCAATCGCCCGCATGCCATCATCCACCACATCGACACGTCAACGGCTGAAGCATTACCAGGCGTGTTGGCAGTTCTTACGGCTAAAGATGTGCCCGTAAATGAATATGGTCTGATCATGCCTGATCAGCCGGTGCTGTGCGGACCGGGCTCTACCAAACCCTTTGCCGAGCGGGTGCGTTTTGTGGGTGACCAAATAGCTCTGGTCATCGCGGATACTGAAGAGATTGCCGCTCAGGCGCGTGATTTAATCAAAGTGGATTACGATGAACTGCCAGTGGTGACAGACTTGCTCCAGGCCCGCCAGCCAGAAGCCGTGCTCCTACACCCAGACCGCGATTCAAACGTATTTTGTCATTACCGCATTCGCAGCGGCGATTCTGAGGCAGCCTTTGCTCAGGCAGATGTCATTGTGGAAGGTGAGTATCACACCCCCGCGCAGGAACATGCTTACCTGCAGCCTGAAGCCGGGATCAGCTATATGGATGAGCAAGGGCGGGTGACCGTTGAGGTTGCAGGCCAGTGGACCCATGAAGACCAGGAACAAATAGCTCATTCCCTGGGCTTGCCCCTGGAGCAGGTACGCGTCATTTATCCCGCGATTGGCGGCGCCTTCGGTGGGCGCGAAGATATGTCGGTTCAGATTGTGCTAGGTCTGGCAACTTACCGGCTGCACCAAAGAGGCATTGACCGCCCGGTTAAGATCATCTGGAGTCGGGAAGAGTCAATCATTGGGCATCACAAACGCCACCCTTATATCGTGAAAACTCGCTGGGGAGCTACCAGGGCTGGCAAGGTTATCGCTGCCGAGGTCGAAGTCATCGCCGATGGCGGGGCATATGCCTATACGTCGACGAAAGTATTGGGAAATGCGACACTCATGTGCACGGGGCCTTATGAGATCCCCAATGTGAAGGTTGACTCGTATGCGGTATATACCAATCATATCCCAGGCGGAGCTTTCCGCGGCTTTGGCGGACCACAGGGAGCGTTTGCAGCCGAAACGCAAATGAACCGCCTGGCCGAAAAACTCGCTATGGACCCGGTAGAGATCCGTCTGCGTAATGTACTGCGCGAAGGTTCCCTACTATCCGTCGGTACACCGCTGCCCAAAGGAGTCAGTCTGCCGGAAGTTGTAGCAGAATGCGCCCGCACCAGCGGGTGGCAAGAGGTGTTGCCGGCAGGCTGGACACGCCCGGCAACTAAAAACGGTTTGTTTGATCTTTCACCCAGCGAACCTCATCTGAAGCGCGGCGTTGGGTTTGCTTGCGCCTATAAGAACGTGGGCTTTTCCTTCGGAGCGCCTGAAAACTGCTGGGCGATTATCGAGCTATACGGTAAAACAGATATCGAAAAGGTGATTCTTAAGCACGCCGGTGCCGAGGTCGGGCAGGGTTCCCATACCGCCTTTTGCCAGATGACCGCGGATGCCGTTGGCGTGCCGCTGGAAAAGGTTGTCTTGATCGCCTCCGACACCGCCACAAGCAAGAATTCCGGCAGCGTCTCAGCTTCTCGTATGACTTTTATGGCGGGCAATGCCATCCGCGGCGCGGCCAACCTGGCCCTGGAACGCTGGCAGGCTGAAGATCGTCCAGCCGTTGGTACTTATCAATATCGCCCGCCTGCCACCACACCTTTTGCTCCTGAAACCGGCAAGTGCGAGCCCAATTTTTCTTACGGATATGTTGCCCAAGCTGTCCTGGTGGAAGTGGATACTGAAACCGGTCACGTGCATTTGAAAGACGTGGTATCGACAAATGATGTCGGCAAAGCCATTAACCCCCAACAGATCCAGGGGCAAATTGAAGGCGCCGTGGTTCAGGCTGCCGGGTATGCAATTCTGGAAAATTTTGTCCAGAAAGATGGTTATGTGCAAACACAGCACCTCTCCACTTACTTGATTCCTACCGTGCTGGATGTGCCAGATTGTGTGCAAAGCCAGATTCTCGAACTCGCCGACCCGCGTGGGCCCTGGGGAGCGCGCGGCATGGCTGAAATGCCCTTTATGCCCCTGGCTCCAGCTGTGATTGCCGCAGTCCACGATGCCACCGGGGTCTGGATGCATGAGTTTCCCTTGACTCCTGAGCGCATCTTGAAGGCATTAGGACGCATCTAGAACAATCAATCACACAGATATGACTCCAGCAACCTTGATCCTACGTGGAGGCGGCGACCTGGCCTCAGGGGTTGCCCTGCGCTGCTTGCGCGCGGGGCTGCAGTCCATCATCACCGAAATTCCGCAACCGTTAGCAGTGCGCCGGACAGTAGCGTTTGCTGAGGCGATGTATACAGGCCTGGTAAAAGTTGAGGAAGCAACTGCACGGCGAGCAAATACGCTGGAAGAAGTCCAGTCTATCTTACAGGCCCACGAAATCCCTGTACTCTGCGATCCGAGCTGTGATATCCGCCATAAATTACCCCCGGCAGTGTTGATCGATGCACGTATGATGAAGCATTCCCCGGAAATTGGGCGCGAAGCCGCCCCACTCGTAATCGGTTTGGGACCAGGTTTCCATGCCGGGGAAAATTGTCATGCGGTTATTGAAACTAATCGCGGGCACTTTTTAGGACGGGTTATTTGGAATGGGACAGCGCAGCCGGATACAGGTATCCCCGAAGGGGTTGCCGCCAGAGAGTCCGCAGTTCAGACCACCCATCAAGCCGAGCGAGTACTACGTTCCCCCAGAGCAGGTATCCTGAATGTCTATGCAGAAATTGGAACAATTATTGAAGCCGGGCAGCCTATCGCTCAGGTGGGCAATGCGATGCTCTGCGCCCCATTTCGTGGATTGCTGCGCGGGATTATGCATGCAGGTGTTTTCGTGCAGGCGGGTATGAAAATTGGTGATTTGGATCCACGCTGCGATCCTCGTCATGCCCTGTATGTTTCCGAAAAAGCTCTGGCGATAGGCGGTGGAGTTTTGGAAGCCATCCTGAGCCGCCCAGATATCCGTCAAATGTTATGGGGCTGATATGAACCTGGCACAGGCCCTGCGTTTAGATAACACCGCCCGGCTGGCAATCGTAGGGGCAGGCGGCAAAACCAGCGCCATGTTCACCATCGCCAACGCTCTCAAGCAGTGCAATCCGCTGGCTGGGCCGGTCCTGCTTACCACAACCACTCACCTGGCTGTGGAGCAATGTGCTCAGGCAGATTCCCACTTTCGGGTCCAGTCTCCAGATGAAGTTGCTCAATTCGCCCTACAACGCCCTGCCGGGGTAGTTTTATTTACCGGCACAAGCATTAACGCCGGGCGCATTTCAGGCCCGAGTACAGAAACCCTGGAAGCAATATTTCGCCTGGCAGAGGCGCGTGGTTGGCCTGTGCTGGTGGAGGCTGATGGCGCCCGTCTGCTACCATTGAAAGCTCCTGCCGAGCAAGAGCCATCTATCCCAGGCTGGGTGAACCAGGTACTGGTATGCGCAGGTCTGTCTGCGACAGGCAAATCCTTCGGACCTGATTCCGTCCACCGCCCCGAAATCTATGCACAGCTATCTGGCCTGGCGGATGGCGACTCGATTACCTATCAGACCATCACGAAGGTGCTGAACCACCCATCCGGTGGACTGAAAAATATTCCCCCTTCTGCGAGACGCATGGTCTTACTGAATCAAGCCGATTCTCCTGAGCTACAGGCTGTGGCACGGCGCATGGCTGATAATCTTCTGGGGGCTTACGAAGCCGTCATTATTAGCAGCCTCTTACCCGCTCGAGGCGAGCCTGCCATTCATGCAGTCATTGAGACTGTTGCGGGGATCGTCCTGGCCGCTGGTAGCGCCAGTCGCTTCGGCCAGCCCAAACAACTCATCCACTGGCAAGGAGAGACACTGGTGCATCGCGCTGCGCGCACCGCTGTGCAAGCAGGATTAGCTCCCGTGCTGGTGATTACCGGCGCATATTCGAAGGAGGTTGAAAAAGCTGTAACAGATTTACCTGTGAAATGTGTGTTCAACCCACATTGGGAAGCAGGCCAGGGAACTTCAGTCGCTAAAGGGGTGCAATCTCTGCCTGTCCGTGCGGGAGCGGCGGTCTTTTTATTGGCCGACCAGCCACAAGTACCCATGGCGTTGATTTCCAGACTTGTTGAATCTCATTCCTACACCTTCAAGCCCATCACCGGTCCTTTGATTGATGGCCAGCGCGGCAACCCGGTTCTTTTTGATCGCGTCACCTTTAAGGATCTGAGCCAGTTACAGGGCGATATCGGCGGCAGAGCTATCTTCAGCCGCTACCCGGTGCAGTGGCTTCCCTGGCATGACGCCTCAGCCGGCCTGGATATCGATACACCAGCGGATCTGGAGCGCCTGTAAGGGAAAAGACAGTGAGTTCACTCTATTCCCAACCCATAACTCCCAAAAGAATTGGCGCGGTTGTCCTGGCTGCCGGCCAATCTCGCCGCATGGGCCAACCCAAGATGGTGCTCCCCTGGGGGCAAACCACAGTCATTGCCAGGGTGGCAGAAGTATTGCTCGAGGCTGGGCTGGCAGAGGTTATCGTGGTCACCGGTGGCAGCTATACTGATGTGGAAACTGCCTTGCAGCATTTGCCAGTGCAAACCATCTTCAATCCGCAATACACAGGTAACGACATGCTGCGTTCTCTGCAAGTTGGGCTTGGCAAGCACCACGAAAACATCCAGGCAACGCTGGTGGCGCTGGGTGACCAGCCGCAAATTGAGGTCGATACCGTACGCGCCCTGGCTGAGGCTTATCAGGAGACAGGCTCACCATTAATCATACCCAGTTTTAACAACCGGCGCGGGCATCCCTGGCTGGTAAGCCGGACAATTTGGCCCAATGTGTTCGCTTTAGATGCTCCGGCCACTCTGCGAGATTTCTTGAACCAGCATAGGGATCAAATCCATTACTTAACTGTCACGACCCCGAGTATTCTTAAAGACCTGGATACTCCAGCTGATTATGATCGCGAGCGACCAGATTTTACCGGCTAGTGTGCGTAAATTAGGGCATTAACGCCATGATTTGACAAGCGCTGAAAATGTTGTATGATTAGTCCCGAGTACGGGCGAGAGAAAACCAGACTTGCAGAAAAATATCGTCATTGTTGAAGATGAACGCGATACAGGGGAAATGTTCGCCGAGATGTTACGCTTGCGCGGCTATTTGGCGCATAATGCCTTCGCTGGCACCGTCGCGCTCAGCCTGATAGCCGAAAAACAGCCGGATGTTATTCTGCTGGATTTAATGATGCCAGATATCTCGGGGCTGGAAGTAATGGAGCAAATCCACCAAGACCATAGTCTGGCAAATATCCCTATCGTGATTGTGTCTGCCAAAAATATGCCGGCGGATATCCAGGCAGGCCTGCGGGCAGGCGCCACCAGTTATCTCACCAAACCAGTTTCGTTTACAGATCTCATCCAGGCAGTCGAGCTTGCCATTCAAGCCAACCAAGAGCTGGCTGGATAAACCATACCCCAGGATCAGATTACTGTATGTCTGTATTGCGTGCATTCATCGCCATCGAACTCTCCAGTGAAATCTCACAAAGATTAGATCAGGTCAGTGCCGAACTTAAAAAGCGTATGCCAGTGAGCGCGGTGCGCTGGGTGCCAGCTCGTAATATCCATCTTACTTTAAAATTTTTGGGGGATGTTTCGTCCACATATATCAAGGCACTACAAAAGATGATCCAGGCAGCGTGTGGTAACTACGCTCCCTTCGATATCAGTGTCGCCAATCTGGGCGCCTTTCCATCGGTACGCCGGCCGCGGGTAATTTGGGTCGGCATAACCGCAGCCGAGGCCCTGCCTGCCCTTCAGCAAAGTATTGAGTCGGGGGCATCCCATTTAGACTATCCTCCTGAAGACCGTCCTTTCTCGCCTCATCTGACTTTAGGGCGCCTGGCTCGTAATGCAACCCCGGCAGAACTACAGCAGATTGTACAGGTACTTAGCGGGTATAATATAGGTTTCCTGGGAGCCATGCGCGTTGAAGTAGTTCATCTGATACGCAGTGAGCTATCCCCCAGCGGGGCACGTTACTCTCGACTCTATTCGGCGTCGCTAGGAGAACCCCGGTAACGATATCGAAACTATTAACTCTACGAGGTGCGATCTGGAAACAATGGAAGTTGCTCGTTTTATCTTGGATGTACTGGAAGAAAAGAAAGCTGAAGACATCTTGTTATTAGATATTCGTGAAATTTCAGATTTTACGGATTATTTCATCATCACCTCCGGTACAAGTGACCGGATGTTAAATGCTCTCGCGGATGCAGTTCGTGAAGCAGTCAAAGCTCGTTATCAGCTAAACGGCAAAATTGAAGGCAAAGCCCAAGAAGGCTGGATCTTAGAAGATTTTGGGGATATCGTGATCCATTTCTTCTCCCCCGACCGGCGCGAGTATTATCGTTTGGAAGATTTATGGAGCCATGGACGGGTGATCGTTCGCTTGCAATAAATCATTTCTCTGACTTTACCTGAGCCATAAGTAAAATCATCAGGAGCTGAAACGAAATCAGCTCCTGATGTAATATATGGAATATGAACCGCTCAAACTACACAATCATGCCTGAAGCATTTTTCGTAAGACAGTGTGCAGGATACCTCCATTACGATAGTAGGTTACCTCGATGGGCGTATCAATACGCACCAATGCCTGGAACAATAACGCACTACCATCTGAGCGTTCTGCCCGCACATTAATTTCACTACCATGCTGAAGGTCATCGTCCAGGCCCAGGATAGAGAAGATCTCCTGACCAGTCAAGCCAAGCACTGCAGCCGATTGACCTGCCTTGAATTGTAAAGGAAGTATCCCCATCCCAACCAGATTAGAGCGATGGATACGCTCGTACGATTCAGCGATGACCGCCTTAACCCCCAATAACAGTGTGCCCTTGGCAGCCCAGTCGCGGCTGGAGCCCGATCCGTATTCTTTACCCGCCAGGATCACCAAGGGAATGCCAGCTTCCCGATAATGCTCAGAGGCTTCAAAGATGGCCATTGGCTTATCCTGGTCGGGACCTGGTGCCATATAGCGTGTAAATCCGCCCTCTACTCCAGAAGCCAACTGATTTTTCAGCCGAATATTAGCGAAAGTGCCGCGCGTCATCACCCGATCATTGCCGCGCCGTGAGCCATAAGAGTTGAAATCCCGCACCCCGACACCCTGATTGACCAGATATTTTCCAGCCGGGCTTTCCATGGGGATCGCTCCTGCGGGTGAGATATGATCAGTGGTGATGGAATCACCCAACACTGCTAAAACCCGCGCGGCTTGAATACCTTGAATGTGAGGTTCATCCAGAGTCAAGTCAGTGAAGAACGGCGGCTCTTGAATATAGGTTGACGCCGTATCCCAGGGGTACAACTCACTTTCCGCAGCCTGGATCGCATTCCAGGTATCATTCCCGGAGAACACATCCGCATATTTGGCTCGGAACATTTGCGGCTGAACCACTCTGGTCACCAACTCCTGGATCTCTCGATTGGTTGGCCATATGTCCCGCAGATAAACCGGATTCCCCACTGAGTCTTCCCCAAGCGGATCATTGACCAGATCAATATTCACCGTACCCGCCAGAGCATAGGCGACAACCAGGGGCGGCGAGGCCAGATAGTTCGCCTTGACATATGGATGGATGCGACCTTCGAAATTCCGGTTACCCGAAAGAACCCCAGCCACCACTAAATCCTGGCTGGTAATCGCCCTGGTGACTTCCCCTGCCAGCGGGCCTGAATTGCCAATACAGGTCGTACAACCGTATCCGACGGTGTTAAAGCCCAATTGAGCCAGGGGATCGATCAGATCCGCCTTTTCGAGATATTCCGTAACTACGCGCGAACCAGGAGCCAGGCTTGTTTTTACGTAGGGTGGGACTTTCAAACCGCGTTCAACAGCTTTCCTGGCGACCAAACCGGCTCCCAACATCACGGATGGATTGGATGTATTGGTACAGGAAGTGATCGCTGCAATGACCACCGCCCCATGCTGCATTTCGATGGGTTCTTGAAGCTTGCTTTCACCAGAGATGATTGCTTTCCGAGCCAACTCGTCAGGTTTTAGCTCATAACCGCGCTCAGCTTTAGGCGCCGTCAGGGCCAGCTGGAAGGTTTGCTGCATGTCTACCAGGGTCACACGATCCTGGGGTCGTTTAGGGCCAGCCAGGCTGGGTTGAACCATGCTCAAGTCAAGCTCTAACGTGGCAGTAAATTCGGGATCGGGAGTTTGAGCAGTGCGGAACAGATGCTGCGCCTTGCAGTAAGCATCTACGCGATCGACGACTTCATCTGGGCGTCCAGTCAAGCGAAGATAGCGCAAAGTCTCATCGTCCACCGGGAAAAAGCCCATGGTAGCGCCGTATTCTGGAGCCATATTGGCAATGGTTGCCCGGTCGGGTAGCGACATGGCTGCCAATCCAGGGCCAAAAAATTCCACAAACTTACCTACAACACCTTTCTGTCTCAGCATTTGGGTTACGGTAAGCGTTAAATCTGTAGCGGTAACCCCCTCACTTAACTCGCCATATAGCTTGAAGCCGATTACTTCAGGCGTGACCATATCGATCGGCTGCCCCAACATGGCAGCTTCAGCTTCAATACCGCCCACACCCCACCCCACCACACCCAGGCTATTGATCATGGTGGTATGGGAATCGGTGCCCACCAGGGTATCGGGATAAGCCACATAAGCGCCATCTTCCTGGCTGGCAAGTACCACGTCTGCCAGATACTCCAGGTTAACCTGGTGAACAATGCCAGTAGCAGGTGGGACGACTCTAAAATTCTCAAAAGCCTGCTGACCCCAACGCAAAAACTCGTAGCGCTCGCGATTGCGTTGAAATTCCAATTCGGCATTCCGTGCCAGCGCATCCGGGGAAGCAAAGAAATCAACCTGCACAGAATGATCAATAACTAAATCGACAGGCACCAGCGGATTGATCCGTTTGGGATCGCCACCCAGGCGTGCAACAGCATCTCGCATAGCGGCAAGGTCCACAACTGCGGGGACACCGGTAAAATCTTGCATAATGACCCGCGCCGGGCGGTAAGGTAAAGATGGGCGCTGTTCGGCTTGAGCTCGCCATCCAGCCAGATTGAGCACGTCCTGGTTGGTGATTTCTATGCCATTGCATTGGCGCAGCAGGTTTTCCAGCATAACACGGATCGAAAATGGCAGCCGGTCAAGCTGGGTAAGGCCATCTTCTTCCAACTTGTCTAAGCGATAATACACCAGGTCGCCGTGCCGGGTAGCCAGGACATGGCGAGCTTTGAAATAATCATTCCCCATGCGTTTCTCCTTTAGTATCTAGATACCCACCGGTGCGTGCCGGTAGGCATCCTCTTATAATATACAGTGCAAGATTTATTTAAGATACCGGCGAGCGGGGCCGGACAATCGCATCGGTCATGCGCGCAACGCGCGCCATAAATTCCACATCGTGCACACGAATGATATCAGCTCCCCGCGCAATTCCTACCGCAACTGCTGCAGCGGTACCTTCAATACGCTGATCAGGAGGCAGATCGAGGGTGTAACCAATAAAGGATTTCCGGGAAGGACCAAGCAGAATTGGAAAGCCTAGTTGGCGTATCTCAGCCAGCCGGTCAATCAGCTCCAAATTTTGTTCGACGCTTTTCCCAAAGCCAATCCCCGGATCAAGGATTATTTTTTCATCGGAAATGCCAGCCGCCCGGGCTGTCGCAACACTTTCCAACAACTCTCGTTGTATATCCGGAATCAGATCATCATAGGGGATGCCCACATAGCGCCCACCCAGGCGATCACGGATTTCCGCATGCGCCCACGAGCTGCGATTATGCATCAGGATCACCGGCGCAGCATGACGTGCTACTACCCCTGCCAGATCGGGATCAGCGTGTAAACCCCATACATCATTAACAATGTGGGCTCCAGAGTTCAAGGCAGCCTCGGCGACAGCGGCGCGATAGGTATCCACTGAAATGAGCACATCCATTTCAGCAACCAGAGCCTGGATAAGTGGGACTACGCGCTCCAACTCCTGATCAATGCTGACGGGGGCAGCGCCAGGGCGAGTGCTCTCTCCACCCACGTCCAGGATATCAACACCTGCGGCCACATATCCTCGGGCCTGTTGTAACCCCAATTCAAACGCGCTCCGATAATCTTGTTTGCCAGCCGCGATCAATCCGTCCCCCGAAAAACTATCCGGGGTGAAATTTAGAATGCCCATCACATACGTGCGGGAACCCCATTCCAGCATTTTTGCAGCAATGGTGAGGGGTGTGAAAGTCACCGGCTTATACCAGCAAGGTTAGCGGTCGATCCAGCCAGGCTTCAGCTTCTGCGATATCCGTAAACACAGCCAGATCGACTCCACCGGCAGTGGTGAGCGCCTCAATCTCCTGGAGAGCCTGGCGCACAGTTTCGCTTGCAACCACAACTGCCAGGCGTATATTGCGCGTCGAAGGATCAGAATTGACCTCGATCCCGTACTGAATAGCTTGCTCGGACAGCTCAGGCACCAGACGCAGATCATAAAGATTGCGGGTCAGGCGGTCGGAATTAAGCAGATGCTCTATAGCAAACTCGCGCCAATGACGGATGGTTGCAGGTTTGAGATCGGTAAAAACGTAAGCCATGCCGCCATCCGGTCGACGGGTAACAGAATAGCCGATCTCAGGATCGGGATTCCAATTGAGAGGTTTAATATCCATCTCAGACATTGTTTTATCTCCTGGTTTACATATCTTTAGCTCAAGAAGGTATAAAGATTTTACCCGATTAACGATGCTTATTCAGTTCTATCCGCACAGCTATGTCCGGTATAA
>Ga0105106_10000026_pt1 | contig 75695 bp, 60 predicted proteins | sample PPLLaktember2015_5_FD_79109 | JGI IMG/M metagenome (GOLD analysis project Ga0105106, IMG submission 79109) | Freshwater sediment microbial communities from Prairie Pothole Lake near Jamestown, North Dakota, USA - PPLs Lake P8 Core (1) Depth... | ecosystem: Environmental > Aquatic > Freshwater >... | reverse complement strand
GTGGATTTCAGCGTGTTACAGGATGCCAAATTGCGTGTGCGCTCCCTGGCAGAGAAAGCGGGCATCGACTATACACCCACACAACACGGATATCCACACCACTACTTTATCGATGAGCGGTCGACTGATATTCCTGGTGCCTGGGCGACTTACGACTTGCGCGGCGAGCGCGTGCGCCAGTATCTCGATTATTCGGTGAGCACCGATCTCTCATCCATGGAGCCCGGCGACAGCGCGGGAACCTGCATTGTGACGCCGAAGGGAACAGTGGATGGCGCGCTCACTTGTGTTTCTTATTCGGAATATCGATTGAGTGTGCCGGCTGCACAAGCAGGACTGGCTGCAGCGTGGCTGCGCGATCTTTCCGATGGCTACGTTGCCTTTGATGCAGATGTGCTCAAAAAGATCCCTGGGCCAGTAGTGGTCAAGGGTTCCAGCGTAGCCCCGGTTAAACTGGACTACGCCGAGCAACCAGCCGACTCACCCTGGAGAGGCGCCTCCAAGCCCTACTACATTGGAATGCCGAAAGGCAGCGGCAAATCATTGCCTGATTTCTCCTGGGAGGAGCCGGAGGCTGGCTTGCGGCGCACGCCGCTTTACGACGTTCACAAAGGATTGGGCGCCAAGATCATTCCCTTCGCCGGATGGGAGATGCCGGTCTGGTATTCTTCGGTCGTCGAAGAGCATCTGGCGACGCGCCAGGCTGCGGGACTGTTCGATGTAGCCCACATGGGTGTCTATCAGGCAGAAGGACCTCACGCAGCCGCTTTCCTGGATTCTGTATGCGGGAATGAAATTGGAGGTCTTGGGATTGGGGACTCATGTTATACCCAATTCCTCGATCCCGAAGCAAGGGTGATTGACGATACGATTATCTACCGGCGCGCTCAGGAAAAATTCCTGGTGGTCGTGAATGCCTCCAATGATGACAAGGATTGGGCCTGGTTGAATGCCGTCCGGCGGGGTGAAGTGTGCGTCGACCGGTTACGACCCTGGGCGCGAGCCTATGGCAGCCAGGTACTGCTGCGCAATCTCCGCGACCCTGAAGAAGGCGATGACATGCGTGTAGACATAGCCTTACAAGGGCCGAAATCCCGCGATATCTTGTTAGCCCTGGGTTGTGACGGCTCCACACGCAAACGCATCCTGGCGCTTAAGCGCACGGAATTGTGCGATGCAGTTGTGGGTGGTTTCGACCTGGTTGTCTCGCGCACCGGATATACCGGTGAAAAGATGGCATTCGAACTCTTTGTGCACCCGCAGCGAGCCGAAGAATTATTCAATGCTTTGCTCCAGGTTGGGGGACCGATGGGAATTAAACCCGTTGGATTGGGAGCGCGTGATTCACTGCGCACAGAGGCTGGTCTGCCTCTTTATGGTCATGAAATGGGCGCCGGCTCCGGGAATCTGGGAGAAAAAGACCTGGGTGTGGCTGAAGGTGGATTTGGCAGTTACGTGAAGACGTATAAGCCCTGGTTCATTGGGCGTGAGGCCTACATCGCCAACGAAAAAACTCGTAAGGGAGTTGTGGCTCGCTTCCGTTTCACGGAAAAAGGTGTGCGCATGGCTCACAACGGCGATCCGGTGATGGATAAACGCGGCAAAGTGATCGGCTGGGTGACCAGTTGCGCCGTAGATAGCGACGGATACCTCACCGGGCAGGTCTATCTTGACCTTAAGAATGCCGAGGAAAATACTCCGATCCTCATCTACCAAAGCGCTCCAGACAAGGCTGGAAAGGCCCCCGCAGAGCTAAAATCAGGCGATAAAGCCGCTCTACCCACTCCGGCTGTAGTTGAAAGCAGGTTTCCAAAGTGATCAACTTTCAATTCGGATCCATTTTCAGATAGGAGAAACGAATGCATACACCCTGGGATCATCGCTATGCACAGCGGACCCAAAGGATGGTCAGCTCGGCCATTCGTGAATTGCTTAAGTTAACCGAGCAACCGGATATCATTTCGTTTGGAGGAGGTTTACCGGGAGCAGATGTTTTCCCGATTGCAGAGTTCAGGGAAGCTTGCGATCGAGTCCTGCTGGAAAATGGCCCACAGGCATTGCAATACTCTACCACCGAAGGGTATGCTCCATTGAGGGAGCAGATTGCGCGGCATACTTCTCGATATGCCATCCAGATCGGCCCGGAAAATATCATGATCACTTCCGGCTCACAGCAGGCTCTCGATTTGCTGGGGAGAATCTTTATCAACCACGGCGACCGCATTCTGGTTGAATCTCCAACCTACCTGGGCGCGCTGCAAGCCTGGGCTGCCTATGGGGCGGAGTATGTAACCGTGCCGATGGATAAGCAAGGTATGAATACCGATGCTCTGGAGGAGGCGCTGCGCACGGGGCCTAAGTTCATCTATGTTCTGCCAAACTTTCAGAATCCCACGGGCGTCACCCTTTCGCTAGAAAGACGAAAGAGATTGGTGGAGTTGGCTGACCGTTATGGGGTACCGATTATCGAAGATGATCCCTACGGGCAGCTGCGCTACGAAGGCGAGCATCTGCCATCGGTTGTGGCATTGGATGACGAATACCGGGCAAATTCTGAAGCCTATTATCACGGCAATGTCATCTACCTGAGTACCTTTTCCAAGATTCTAGCGCCTGGATTGCGCCTGGCATGGGTGGTGGCACCGCCTGAGGTGATCCGGAAGCTGGTGCAGGCAAAACAAGGAGCCGATTTGCACACGGCAACCTTCAACCAGGTGGTCGCCTACGAAGTCTCCCGAGGTGGGTTTCTAGATCAACATGCAAAATTGATCTGCCGCGTCTACAAAGAGCGACGGGATGTGATGCTGGCTGCCATGGATCGCCATTTTCCGCCGGAAGTCGACTGGACTCAACCCGCAGGCGGCTTGTTTTTATGGGGTACAATGCCGGAATATCTCAATGCTGCCGATGTGCTCTCGGAGGCCATCCAACAAAAGGTGGCTTTTGTGCCCGGCGGACCGTTCCATCCGAATGGCGGGGGACAGAACACGATGCGGCTGAATTTCTCCTACGCAACGCCGGACAAGATCATGGAAGGCATTGCGCGCCTCGGGCAGGTGCTGAAATCTCGGGTCAAAGAACCGGCCTGATCCTGACAACCAATAAAACGGCGGGTCCGACCCGCCGTTTTATTGGTTTTAGAAGTTACCCAGTTCACGAAATATTGGGAGTGTCACGCTCCCAATCCCTCGCCAACCCCGTAAGTCCTATGTTATTTGATTTCTAAAAGCTCTATTTCAAACACCAGTGTGGCGTTGCCTGGGATGACTCCGGCATATCCATCGACCCCGTAAGCCATGTGAGGAGGAATGGTTAGTTTCCTTTTGCCGCCAACTTTCATCCCTACTACCCCTTGATCCCACCCGTCGATCACATTTCCCTGGCCGAGGACGAATTCAAGAGGCTGTCCCCGGTCCACTGAGGAATCAAATTTGGTTCCATCCGTAAGCCATCCGGTGTAATGGACCGAGACTGTGTCGCCTGTCAAGGCTTCTTGACCGCTGCCCACGGTCAGGTCTTCAATTTGAAGCGTTGAAGCGTCTTTGGTGCGGTTGGCATTGACAAGATAGAATGCCACAACAGCCACAATTGCCACCCCCAGCACGGCAAGCGCGATGATGCGGTTGCGCCGGTGAGCAGCTCGAGCGGCGCGGCGCGCTTCGCGCGAGCTTTTTGAAGTAGATTTTACTTTCATCGATTGCCTCCCGAATTCTCCCGTTTTTTTATCCTTCTCCCGTAGTCACGTTATTTTGTGATTGCGGGTAGAAACACGCGATAGCTCGCCTGGGTGATAATCACAACGCTTGATTGAATCCCCGCATCTCCTTGGGATGTGATGGAGAGAAAAGCCGAGGCGTTTTCACCGCTGGCATGCGCCGGTATGGTTACGTTCACACCCACCAGGCCCGTTTCGCTGCTGAATAAGGTGGTGGAAGGCTGCGCTGGCAATGTTTGCCAGGTGCTGCTATCCACACGAATGTCGAAGGTATCTGTCGCGTTTCCCATATTTTGGATGATCAGCGTGTAAGGCAATGTATCTCCGGGGAAACCGGTTTGTTGCTGGGGAACAGCGATGGCATGCACAGCATAAACCGCCGCTGCCGACGTGGTCAATCCGACCTGGGTGGTTGGTGTAGCGGGATAATTCGATGCGGCAGAAAGTTGAACCTGATCTTCATCCCCGCTGGCGGCAGTGACCGGCACCTGGACCACTACATTGAAATCGGCAGCGCTCCCAGGGTTCAAGGTCAGCGTGCTGGTGGATAAAACCGTATCCCATATTGCAGCCCCGAGAGTCAGAGTGTATGTATCCGGGGTATCGCCGATATTGGTCAGGCGCAGGGTATGGGTGACGATTTCGCCAGGATCGCCAAATTTTATGGACGGATCCGGTAAAATCGTCGAGCCATGCCGTTCTGCAATGGACACATGAAGTGTATCGGTTATCGGGGCAGCCATGCACAAATTCCAGGCGGTTACCTGAACGGTGTGATCGCCAATCGTCTCGAAAGGATGCGACTGAACCAGAGGATCAGCGCTGCTGGTGGCAGTGATCATTGGGCTGCCGTCACCGAAAGATAATGTGTAGGTATAGGGTTTGTGAGCGCTATTGGGGGCAAGATCGAGGCTCAAATCGACTGGATCGCCAGTATACAATGTACCCGTCGTCACCTGTGTGAGGGTAATGCTTGAGAGGCTAATGCAAGGCTCCACCTGCACCCTATGGGTAACGGTATCCGTTCCGAGGGTATTCGTTGCAGCCAAAGTCACGCTATACGTTCCAATAGCGTTGTAGAGGTATGCAGGATGGATGGTCGTTGATGCCCCGCCACCATCGCCAAAATCCCATTGGTATTCGACGGGTGGAGTGCCGGAGGTCAGGTTCACAAACTGGAGCGGCTGCCCCAAAACGACCGGTGAATTGCTGGTGAATTCCGCTATTGGAGCAGCCTGGGTCACACACGCTGGACCGCTGCCACGTATGGCAATATCATCGAGATGCCAGCCATTAGCGGTAATGGAACCGTCGGATGTGAATCGAAAGCGGATGCGAGCATTGGTTTGCCCATTCAAAGCTGGCAAGGCGAGAGTGACCTGCGTCCACTGGCTCAATGTACCGTCGTAGGTTGCTGCACCTGTCCAGGGTCCTCCATTGACAGAATATTCTACATAGGCAAAGTCGTAATCAACTTCAGTGGCGTAAGTGTGCCAGAAAACCAATTCCACATCGCTCACCGTGCTCAGGTTTAAAACCGGCGAAGTCAGTGAGACTTCGCGATTGTTAGCGTAATTACCGCCAGGGCTTTCTGTCCATGAATGGGTGGGGCTGTGAGAAGATTCATCTGTGATTGCCCACGGGGTCGCGGCCATCCAGCCGAGATTTCCAGCCTCGACGTCATCAGAAAACAGCGCACATATTGGGTCCAGGTAGAAATCCTGTTGCAGAGTCTGGTAATCTTCGATCTGGATATTGCTGACATTGCTCGCAGTATGCTCTGGGGCCGATGCGGTTAGTTGATAGGTTCCGGAGACGACGAGCAAATCGTAGAACCCCGTCACAGGATCGCTGGCAGTTTGGAAGATGCCCGCTGAGACGGTTGCGGCGAGGGGGAGATTGCTGTCTGCCTCGCGCACGTATCCCTGAATGGTGGGAGAAACCGCAGGATCTAGAATATAAATAAACACCGCGCTAACCGCTCCCCAATTGCCATTGGCATCTTGCCCGTGCAGGAAGATTGTGTGGCGACCATGGCTCAAGCCGGTGGTATTCAATGCGGCGCTGACCGGTTCGATCGGGGCGTTAAAGCTGCCATCGGAAGCTGTCATGGGGTAGGCAATGGGTGTTGTGGAAGTTGCCCATGGGGGGATGTCAATATAGTATTCAGCGGCAATTATATTTTGGGTAGGTTCACTTCCGCTGCTATTGCTGAAACGAGTATCATCGATCATCGCAGATAGCTGGATCGACTCGCCGGGTCCAACACCCGCTGGCATTGCTCCAGGGCTGCGCGTGTCGGGTCCGGCAGGGGTCAAATAAGGTGTCCTGGCTGCCTTCGCCGCATACGTCAGAACCGGGATATGCTCTGGGAAGATCGTACCCTCAAATGACGAGCAATTCTGGAAGAAAGCCGTTCCCAATTCGAAGGTATATGCGGCAACACCCAGCTCACCGTAGGCAAAGTCATCGGTGGCGCCATCTGTTGGGTACAGCTCGACGGATTGCTCAGGTGTATAGCCGTTAAAGAACGCGAATTTCCGTCCCAGGGTCTGCAAGGCTGAGGCATTCGGAGCCAGGCTATCGTTGAATCCCCAAGGCCACAAGACCAGGCGACCATAACTGTGGATATCCAGGAAAACCCCGGTAGCATCCGGCGGAGCAGGTGATGTGAGCGGGTCGGGGCGTTGATCCGGGAACTGGGAACGAACGTAGTTTTGAACAGCCTGGGTTTCGGGCTCGGAAGCGGGCGAAGGACCGTGGTAGGTTTCGGCGCATGGATCCCCACTTGAGCCGCCGCAGCAGTTCCATTGAAATTCAAAATTACGGTTCAGGTCTGCGCCACGCGAGTTTGTGCCGCTGCAGTAATTATTGTTGGTGTTCTTGCGCCAAAACAGTCCGGTCTCGGCTTTTTTCCGCCCGTCTGGATTGGAATGAAGCACCAGGTGGATTTCATGATAATCGAGGAGCCAGGTGATGTCTGCGTCGAGATTGTAGTTTTCCAATAAATATTCGGCATAGCGTGTAGCCAACTCTGCGGGAGAATATTCGCGGGCATGGATGGATGCCATGATAAAAAGCTTGGGCTTAGGGCCGGGCACAAGAGAATTGGTCAGGCGCAGCACTATCAAATCGTAGCCTGGTTCACCCCCAGGACTGGTCTTCTCCCAAGAGTCGCCGATATCACTCCAGTCTGCCAGGTTCGGGTAGGCAGCCGCCAGATCCTGAGCGCTGGCATAAGTCTCCTCGACCGTGCGATAGCAAGGGTAGCCTGGAATGCCATTCACCTGTCCAGGTAAAAGTAGCGCAGGGTGGTCGAATTCATCCGTCTGATCCTGGTCGATCTCTACCCGGAAACCCAGTGCGAGCAGCCATTGAAATTGCACCGGATCGACCAGAACAACCAGATACCCCTCATCGTGATGAACCTCCCAGGGTTCCATTTCCACAGCCAGGCGGTCGACCATCTCGCGGTTGGTGAAGTAGGCCCGCACTACCCAGGGGCCGTCTCCATCGGGTAGGTCTTGCTTTTGAGACGGTTGACTCGGCAAACTGATCCTGGTAAAGGTCTCTCCGGCAGCCATGACACCGCTAACCAGAGCCAGCGCGATTAAGAGGGTCACCGAGGTCAAAACCAGGCGAAATTTACGCATCACGCTCTCCTCTGCTGCTACCGTTACTCTTCCAGGTAAGGGACGAATTCAGCCCGCGCCAGACCCAGGTCTTTGGCTTTGCGAGCTACTGCCCTGGCTACGGCCTGGTGGACTTCCCGGTCCAGGGGATTCGGCACCAGCTCATCCGGCGGTGTTATATCGGCAATCGTCATAGCTGCCGCAAGGTACATGTCATGGGTGAGGCGCGAAACATTGGCATCAATCGCCCCGCGCAGGATCCCTGGAAAACCAAGCACATTATTGACTGATTTTCCATCCGCGGCGTAGGCTGCGCCCGCGGCAAGCGCAGCTTCCGGATCGATTTCAGGATTGGGATTCGAAAGCGCCAGGATGATCTGGCCTTTGCGCACCATTTCCGGCTTAATCAAACCCGGGACCCCCGTTGTAGCGATCACGATATCCGCCTTTTGCATGATTTCTTTTAGCGAGGACCGCAGGCCTCCTACCTGTTCGAAGCGCAGCAAGGCGTCTTCTGCAAGATCTGCGCCAAGAATTGGGTTGCCAGTGAGCGTCATCAGCATGCGCCCAATAGCGTTGCCCGCTGCTCCCAATCCGATCTGTCCGATTCGGGCGTGATTCAGGTCTATGCCGGTTTTTCGGCAGGCATTTGTCAGCGCGGCGGTGGTTACAACTGCTGTGCCATGTTGGTCATCATGCATGACGGGAATATCCAGGCGTTCCTGCAAGCGAGCTTCGATCTCGAAACAGCGCGGAGCAGATATATCTTCCAATTGGATGGCGCTAAAAGTGGGGGCAATCGTGGCGACAGTCTCAACGATCGTATCGACATTTTTACTATCCAACAAGATTGGTATTCCAGAAAGGCCGACAAGGGTTTCCATCAGCATGGCTTTGCCTTCCATGACAGGCATACCTGCCAGAACGCCGATATCGCCCAGGCCTAATACCGCAGTGCCATCGGTTACGATTGCGACGAGATGGCTGATAGCAGTATATTTGCGAGCCAGGGTAGGATCCGCGGCGATTTTCAAGCATACGCTGGCAACGCCGGGAGTGTAAACGCGGCGCAGAATTTGTAGAGAATCGATTGTATAACGGCTGCGGATCGCAATCTTCCCTTTTTGGTGCAGCTCCAGAACCTCATCGCGCACTTCTAGCAGGCGTGTCCCCGGGTTAGTAGCCACAGCATCGAGCACTTGTGCTAACTGCTCGTCACTGTCCACATAAATCGAGAGATCGCGTACCATCGCCTGGCTGTTTTCCTGAACCAAACGGATCGACCCGACATCTCCCCCTTGCTCTGCAATCGCAATCAACAAGTGACCCAGAATGCCAAGTCTTTGTTCATTACGGACGCGCAAAGTGCGCATTAACTTCTCACGATTCATCAGTTCTCCACAATAAGAACAGAGTTTTTGAAAGGTAGATTCTGGAATTTGCAGCGGTGAAGCCCCTGCAAGCAATACAAAACTTTTATCCCAGGATAGTCTTTAATGATTATGCCAGAGCTTGAAGACTTTCAAATTCGATCCTCCAATGAATTCTCGCAAGATCGAATTATCGGGGATCAGGTCACTTTCCAAGGGCAAGAACCATTCTAGAAATGCAAGTAGCCGCTTGGCTTCGACATATTCCGGCTTGTTGTAGGGCACCTGGCGCAGTAGAGGTTCAGCCAGTTTCTTCAGAACCGACAGCTCATAAACCAGCGCCGAATTAAACATGACATCCGCGTTTTCCTGGTAGGGGAAGATATATAGTTTTTCGCCGCGGCGCACGGATTCCCAACGTTGCAGCGTTTGAGTAGCATTATAGCCGCGTTCGCGCGCATCGCGCACAATGCGCCGTATCAAGCGCGTGTCGGTTGTGGATACCCGGTTATGGCGGTCGAGGTTCAATTGGGTCAGAGCGGATACATAAATGCGAAAAGCTTGTTCTGCCTGGATTCCAGTGACCAAAGCAGGATTGAGCCCGTGAATGCCCTCCAGAATGATGATCTCCCCCGATTTTAATTGGATTTCTTCGCCAGGCTCACTTTGGCCCGTGACAAAGTTATAACGCGGTATCTGCACGCATTCTCCTACGATCAAGTGGCGGATGTCGTTGGATAATCGTTGGCGGTCGAGGGCCTCGATGGATTCAAAATCGGGTTTACCATCCTCGCCCAGAGGGGTAAGCGACCGGTCGATGAAATAATTATCCAGCTCCAGGGGGAAAGGTGATACGCCACGCGCCAGTAATTGGACTGAAAGCCGCTTAGAAAATGTGGTCTTACCGGAAGAGGATGGACCCGCGACGAAGACTGCCCGGATATGGTTGGAGCGTGAGGCAATCTGAGCAGCAATTTCAGAGACGCGCTGCTCGTGCAAGGCCTCAGAAACCAGGATCAATTCACTCTCGCGTTGCGCCAGGATGCTATCGTTGAGTGACCCGACATTCGAAATCCCCAGCCTTTGTAGCCAATCACCATACTGCCGGAAGGTAGCGAGTAGTTTTGGATATTCAGGCAGTGGCAGAAGCGTCGTGGGGGCGTGCCGGCGCGGAAAGCGCAGGGTGAATCCTTCCTCCGTAGGATAAAGCTCAAACCAGCGTAAATAGCCCGTGGATGGCACCATATAACCATGGTGATAATCCCTGTGATCGCCCAACCGGTAGAGAGTGAGGTAGTCCTTTCGCCGGTGCGTCATCAACCGGACTTTATCGGTAGCACCTTCTGCTTTGAAATACTCGATAGCCTCGGCTAAAGGCACCTCAGAACGCTTAAAAGGCAGGTTTGCGCTCACCAACTTGCGCATCGTCTGATCTAGAGTTTTAAGATCCGTTTCGGAAAGTGGTTCGCGACCGGAAACCTGGCAAAAATAGCCTCCAGAAGCCACGGAGTGATCTACTGTCAAGACAGCGGTTGGAAAACAATTCGAGAAAGCAGATTCCAGTAAGAAGACCAGTGAACGCCGGTAAATGCGCGCTCCATCCGGGTCTCCCATCGTTACGGGCTGCACCTTTGCATCCAGGTGCAGAGGGAAGGTCAATTCGCGCAGCTCGCTATTCACAATTGCTCCAACAATCGGAGCTGGGGTTTCCGGGTCCAGGATTTTTAATAACTCACCAACGCTGCTACCACGCGGCCCGCAGATCGCCCGGCCGTCCGGTAGATGGATTTCTATCGTTGGACGAGGTTGGACAAAGTTGATATCAGGCAGGTTTCCCATTTAAATTCAATAAGGGTTGATGAATCAGATGATAATATTTTCTCTAGGTCTTGCGCAGTTGGAGGAGTTTTCCCCTGAACTGCGTAACTTCTTCTCTTTTCGGATCAGGCTTGTATTGTATCACGCAGGAGGTCGGGTCAATGATTACTTACATAAGTATGAGGATAAAAAATCGCCCCTGCCTGGGGCGATTTTTATTAGGGAGTAATGAATGGATTATTCGGAGACAGATGCAACCGCGCAGCAAAGGACAAGTTCCTTGGCTGCTTTTACTTCATCCAGGCGGCCTACGGGCGTAAAGTGGGGAGCCTCCTTAAGTAACTCGGGTCGTGCGTGCGCCTCCTCAGCGATCTTGATCAGGGCATCTGCGAAGGCGTCCAATGTCTGCAGGCTCTCAGTTTCGGTGGGCTCGATCATCAATGCATCGTGGACGATGAGCGGGAAATAGTTCGTCGGCGGGTGGAAGCGATAGTCCATCAAGCGTTTGGAAATATCCAGGGCCTGGATATCGGGAACCTCGGGCCAGCGTCCCTCCACCACGAATTCATGCATACAAATGCGGTCATATGGTACATGATAGGTGTTCCGCAAGCGGGCCAGCAGGTAATTGGCATTTAACACGGCATAATCAGTGATCTTGCGGATACCTTCTTTGCCGTGCATGCGCATGTAGATGTAGGCGCGCACCATCATGCCGAAATGACCGTGGAAGGATTTGACACGGCCAATGCTCTTGGATGGATATACAAAACCATACAAAGGCGGCAGGTCTTCACTCGCATCGCCTTCTTCGATGATGTCCACGATAGGGCCTGGCAGGAAATCTACCAGTTGGGCTGCCACACCGACGGGTCCGGATCCCGGTCCTCCTCCGCCGTGGGGTGTTGAAAAGGTCTTGTGCAGGTTATAGTGCAGCACGTCGATCCCCAGGTCCCCCGGGCGAACGATGCCTAACAGGGCATTCATATTCGCTCCATCGCCATAGACCAGACCGCCAGCTTCATGCACCATGCGGATGACCTCTTCCACATTTTCGTCGAAGAGTCCCAGGGTATTCGGATTGGTCAACATTAACCCTGCCAGGGTTTCATCGCATTCTGCTTGCAACGCCTTCAAATCTACGTTGCCGCGCGAGTCCGATTTCAGCTCGATCACGCGCATACCGCTCATGGCTGAGGTTGCTGGATTGGTACCATGAGCTGAATCAGGGATCAGGATTTTATCCCGTTTGGCATCCATGCGGGCTTCGTGGTAGGCGCGGATGATCAATACGCCAGTCAATTCACCATGGGCGCCGGCGGCGGGTTGCAAAGTAATCCCAGCAAACCCGCCAATCTCTTTTAACCACTCTTGCAACTCAAACATCAGCGCTAGACTGCCCTGAACGGTTTCGATGGGTTGCAACGGGTGGGCGTGAGCAAAACCGGGTAGGCGGGCAGCCTCTTCGTTCACTTTAGGGTTGTACTTCATCGTACAGGAGCCCAATGGATAAAAACCCGTATCGATGCTGTAATTGAGCTGCGATAGGCGAGTAAAGTGGCGGATGACATCCGGCTCGTATAGCTCAGGGAGAGGCAGACTCTCACGAACCAGGCCTTCCGGCAAGGGGGTCGGATCCACATCCGGAGCTGGATAACGGAATCCGATGCGACCCGGCATGGATATTTCGCACAACAATGGTTCAGTCATTGGACACCTCCGCCAGCATATCCACCAGCAGATCGATATCTTCTTTAGAGTTCATCTCCGTCACAGCAATCATCATATGATCAGGCAATGCCGGATAATCCTTTCCCAGATCATAACCGCCTAAAATCCCGTGATCCAGGAGATGCTCGTTGATTTCATCCACCGGCGCCGGGCATTGCACGACGAATTCGTGGAAGAATGGCACCTGGGACCAAAGTTTGTACCCCGGCAGCCTGCCGATCTGCCGGGCGGCGTAGTGCGCTTTTTGGTAGCACAGCTCGCTCACCTGGCGCAAGCCGGCTTTACCTACCAGGCTCATATACACCGCGGATGCCAGGGCAATCAAACCTTGGTTGGTGCAAATATTTGAGGTGGCTTTCTCGCGGCGGATGTGCTGCTCGCGGGCGGTCAGGGTAAGAACGTAAGCGCGCTGGCCGCGATTATCCACGCTTTCCCCTACCAGGCGTCCGGACATCTTGCGGATATATTCTTTGCGGGTAGCGAAAATCCCCAGGTATGGCCCACCAAAAGATAGGGGGATGCCCAGGGGCTGTCCTTCCCCTGTGACGATATCCGCACCGAACTCATTGGGGGGCTTGAGCAATCCAAGCGCTATTGGATTCACGGCAACAGCAAATAAGGCTCCAGCTCTATGGACGGCTTCACCCAAGGCGCTGAAATCATAAATGCGCCCGAAGAAATCGGGATATTGCACCACCACCAGGGCAGTTTGCTCGTTGATGAAGGGGATCAGTGCTGCCGGGTCGGATTGTGGTTCGAGATCGTCGCCAACGAGCTGAAGGCTGGAGTCGTGGCTGTAAGTACGCACCACGTCTCGGTAATGGGGGTGCAAGGCTGGAGAAAGCACAAAGCGGTTTCGTTTGCCTCGGAAATTTGCATAAGCCATATTGACTGCCTCGGCAACAGCAGTGGCGCCATCGTAGTGTGAGGCATTCGAAACGTCCATTCCGGTCAGAGCTGTAATCAGGCTCTGATAATCGAAGATGGCTTGCAAAGTGCCCTGGGAAATTTCCGGTTGGTACGGAGTGTAAGCTGTGTAGAATTCGCCTCGGCGCAATATAGAATCAACTGCGGCAGGGATATAGTGATTATAGGCGCCTGCACCCAGGAAACACACCAGATCACGGGCGGTGTCGTTGGCGTAGGCTAATTCCTGCATTTCTGCCAGGGCTTCCATCTCAGAAAGCGCAGGCGGCAGCTTCAACTCTGGGAAGCGGTGCGCCGCTGGCACAGCCTGGAAGAGATCTTCCAGGCTGCCGACGCCTATGGCGCGCAGCATTGCCTTCTCTTCAGCTGGAGTATGAGGAAAAAACATATTTACTCCTTTTCCTGCAGGTATTTTTCATAACCTGCTGCATCCATCAAGCCATCCAATTGACTTGTGTCGCTGAAATCGATCTTTAACATCCAGGCAGCGCCGTATGGATCGCTATTAATGGTTTCGGGACTATCCGGCAAAGCCTCATTTACCTCAAGTACCTTACCACTGACCGGCATGTAAACATCAGCAGCAGCTTTCACCGATTCGACAACCACGCAGGTATCGCCCTGGTTAACCTCGTCTCCGACGCCAACCACCACCTCTACAAAGACGATATCAGATAGGGCTTCTTGAGCATGGTCTGTGATCCCGATAGTTCCGGTGCTGCCATCTACTTTGATCCATTCATCATTTTTTGTATATTTTAAGTCGGTGGGGATATTCATCGCAAAATCTCCTTTAAGGATTGGGTGGTTTCTTATCCAGCGCTTGTTCCACAGGATGACCAGGGAATGGAAATAAAAAAGGCGCACGTAAAGTCTACATGCGCCTCTGTCTTTTACCTGAGAGATTCGCGCCCATACTGGACGCTTGCCCCGTCGGTGTGGGTAAGGAGGGCGGATAGCTATCTCTTTACCGCACTTTCCAGAGGGAGTCTAAAACAGGGTCCTTTTACCTGAGAGTTTCACTCGGCCAAGCACGGCCCGAGTTTGCACCTTCGGTGCCCGGAGACTCCGGGGCTCTTCCCCGTTTTAGTTAAATTGTCAAATACCGTACATCTTCTAAATTAGCCGGGGAGCCCCAACTTATTGAGAAGACATTTCAAATTCTAAGATGGAGTCAGTGAAAAGTCAAGTGAAGAATGTAATGGTCATCCATCCTCGAGCGTTTTACGCGTCCAATCACCCACCAACCAATAGCGAAAATCCTGCCCCTGGCTACATTGGACTGCGCCTACTACCCCATAAATCAGGGCCGCCAAAGGAATCAAGGAGATGATCAGCGCGCCGGGCATCAGTAAACAACCCAGGCCTACGACTGCCACCAATGCTCCACTTATGGCCCAGGCGATCCCGGTCGCTAATCCGCCTCCTACCCACCAGATCAATTGGAATACAAAGGCTTGCATGGCATGGTAGGCAATATAACGCGATCGGTCCTTATACACCAGGTAAATGACCAGGGCAGCTATGGGTCCTAGAAATCCGGTGACCAGGTTGGCTAACACACTCAGATGCGCCAGCATTGCCCAGGTTCGTTCATCGCTCTCAGAGAGAGACATTTGATTCGGGGTATTTGGAGGATTTTCCATCACTGAAATCCTTTGCGAATCGTCAAAGGACCCTGTCCGTGGGTGCTTTCCAGGACGGGTCCCAAAGTCAATTAATTTCATCCAAGCTGCGCAGTTCAGGGAATAAATGGGGATAAGTAGGCAGGCTAGACCCGCCCACATACCCCCATCTCCTCTCCAATTGCGTAAGTCATATTGCAATTACACCCAACCCTGGTTCTTGATAAAGTTGGTAATGACCGGGATTTCGGTGTGATTTCCTTTGTAAGAATCGAATGCTGGCCACAGGGTTACCAGCCAGATGAAGGGGGCGCAGATGGCTCCCACAACGGTAATCCCTAGCAAGATCATCAGAACGTATAGAGCGACGTTTAGTGCCAGTGCCTGTACAGCATGGAATTTTATGAAAGGCCGGCTCTTCTTTTCCTCCATCAACAAAACAATGATGGCAATCAATGGGATGGGATATCCCAATGCAGACCATAACTTATCATCGCTGGTGATTTCGGGCGAGACGAATTGATCAGACATTGATTTTACCTCCAGGTGAAATTGTGGTTTGGTCTTGATGCTGGGCGAAAGCAGTTATCCCAGACAGTTATTTTACAGGAGTTTCATCAACCAATAACCCCATCTTATCAGATAGGTTACGGGCGCGCGGCTAACAAATCTGTCATTAATGAGTGTAAAGTACAAGAGTACCGTCGTTCATCTCTTGCACACGCAAGGGACGCAAGGATTCGCCCGCCGGACCTTGAATCACTTCTCCCAGCAGGTTAAAACGGGAACCATGACAGGGACATCGGTATTGTGACTCAATTTCAATCACTTCACAACCCAGGTGCGGGCAGATCGTGCTCAAGGCGCTGAAACCGGAAGGTGTGTGGATGAGGATGGCGCGCGCCTGGTGAACGACCGTTCGCGAGCCCGGTGGATAGTCGCTGGCAGGCCCCAGGTCAAATTCCACCGGATTAACAGGCTGTGGCGCGTAGCTCAAGAAACGCCATAAGCCGGCCATTCCCATCAACCCGCTGATAGCCAATATTACCCGGTTAACGAGAGCCAGGAATCCGCGTCGGGACACTTTGTTCATCGCTCCACCGCGTGGCAGGCGTGGCAATACTGTGATTCCTGTTGTTCCACATCTTGCAAACAACCAATCTCCATCACCGGACGAAAGGTGAAGCGTTGGCCGCTGGCTTTGCCGTACAGCTCGTAGGTGCCATCTGTGAGCTGGCGAGTATTCCACAGACGCTCGCCCCGTTCGGTAACAATTACTACATCACCAATCTTGAGATCGATTACCGGATTCAGAAACGCCATGCGCATAGCGATATCTTCCGGATCCGAAATGCGCAGCGTGATTGGCAATTCTTCAAGCGTGCCGTGGCAGGTGCGACATTGGACATACTGAATTTCTTTCTGGTTATTATACAAGTCTCCATCCCCCATGGCTTCCAGACGCGTGTGACAATCTAGACAGTCCAGTGTCCATTCACAGCGCACAAATTGAGCGATAGGTTGGTAGTAATCTCCCAGGCGGTCCACCGGATGGTCGCTGCGAGGAGTGAACTCCATCAAACGTAAGTCGTAATTGCCGCGATTGTGACACGTATTACACTGGCTGTATGGAATTGCCGTTGTGAGGCGGTGCAAAGGTTGGGTGAGGTCTGTATCTGCTGTTGGCGTGTGACAGGCGGCGCAGCCGCTGAGACGGGCATAAGCAAGTCCCGGAAGAGGGTCTGAAGAGAGATGGCAGGTGAGGCAGTTCCGAGCAAAGGTCAATAGGGCCGGGTTGCTCTCCTGCTCTGGAGCGAAGGCGGAAAGTGACATGATGCCGGTATGGGAAGTCGCAGGATCGTCTTCAATCGCGTAGATCCCTTGCCTTGCAGTGAGATCAGGTTGGGCGCCAAAGGTAAAACGGATGTTGGCAATTGCCCCGGCGTAAGTTGATTGCAGGCTGGTATTCACACGCTGAATGTGATCGCGCTGGGAAGTTGGATCTCCGCTGTGACACTCGCTGCCGCCGCAGGAAGCCTGCACCACATCGAACGAAGATGGATTGCCCCCACCCCGCATGCTGCTGTGTGCCAGGTCGGCTTGCAAAGCCAACCGTTCTCCCCCATGGCAAATGATACACCCAAAGGCTTGCACAGGGTGAGATGCGCTAATCTCTGGCAAGTCTGCGTGACATGTCTGGCAATACTCAGTTTCGCCGCTGATCGTCGGAGTCAGAGGGATGGGTTTGGGTTGACGCTGTACCTGCCAGGTAGCCAGAGCAATTGCCAGGAGAAGCAGGGTAGAGGCAGCAAACATTTTCGGATTCATGGAAGGATGGCTGACCGGATAACGGGAATCGCTTCTCTCGCGCCGATTTGATATTTCCAAAGATCGAAAGGTGTCAGCGTTCCGTTCGGGTAAGACAGGTTGAAAAAGAAAGCGCTGCTATCCGGAAGCCATGCCAGGTTACATAGCCTGCCCGCGGGAGAGGAGCAGACTGTACTTCGTTGGGTTCTCTATCACCCTGCTGCCAGGTATGAATTTGTAAGGATTGAGTTCCAGGATCGAAGGTGCACAAAGCAAGCGCCTGCCCATCAGGGCTCCATATGCCTTCCACAACTGCTACCTGGTCGGGGCCAAAAATGGGCAGCGGGCTATCATCGCCGGGCTGCCAATTGGCTAAAAGTACTTCTCCGGGTTTATTGACATCGGGAAGTTGCAGAATCGTCAACACGCCCAGCGTGCTCCAGGATACGCTGATCGCATTAGCCAATAATGCCTGCAGGTTGCCCTGCCAATCGATGATTGCAAGATAATATTCTTCACCGGCAGATGAGGTTCTGGCGATATTGAAGCTGGAATACGAGCCGTCTGCGGAGATCAGTACACGGGATAACTCGGATTGAAGAGGGAAATAATCGGCGCTCGCGAGTTCCCAGATAATTTCTACCGAGCCAGACTGGATATCCACCCGATCAACAGTATTGGGTTGGGTGGGTTCATTGATGGCTATTCGCCCGGCATTGATGATAGATTGCCGATCAGGTGTGAGGCCGTAAAAACCTGTGGTCACCCAGGGGAGCTCCCAACGTTTTTCACCTTGTATAGAGTAACCGGTCAGCCATTCACAAGGCGAGCCACAATGATCCTGAAGTAAAAAGGTATGCCCATCCGCGGGGTGCAAAGCGCTGATTAATACCGCTTCGGCAGCCAACCAGAACTTACCAGTACTCAGATCAGCAACGCTGACGGTTTGTGATCCTGGAAAGGAAACGGGTAACCGGTCGGGCGACACCAAGTTAACGAACAGGATCTTCTCGCCGTCAGGACTCCATGTGGTCGTATCGGGTTTCCAGGCATAATCGATCCACTCTGTGCTAAAGGCCGCAGGGCCGCTTTCGTGGCGTGGAATCCAGCCGTCCACAAGATAAGGCGGTGAGGGAAAATCTGTCACCAGGCTGCTGAGAGAGATTGCCTGTTTTTGATCTGCCGACCATAGTTGATAATCCTCAATAAAATCTCCTGAACGGGTGTTATCCTGGGAAGCCGCGGCGTTCTGGTCATAAAGCAGACGACTGCCATCAGGCGACCATCGGGCATATCGCACGAAACGCGCAATTTCTGTATATTGACTCGTACCGGGATCCCCTTCTACAAACAAAACGCTATCCTGAATAAAGGCTACCTGACCACGGCTGCTGATTAAAGCCGGGGAAGCCCCTGCACCTGGCGTCAATGGCGGGGAGGGAGCTGTGGCGGTGCTGATCGGCGGTATCTGCTCCAACATCGCTGGGGTGTGGGTAGGTGGAGCCACCTGGAGCGTAAGGACAGGCTGGGATGTTGGAGAGGATGTGGCTGCTGGGAGTGGGCTTGTGGGAGGCAGTCCACCCTGGCAGGCGCTCAAGAGGGCAGCAATCATCAGGAGAACAAGGTGAGTGCGCATTTTTATCTCGAAGTGTTGTTATACGGATCGAGGTTATGGTCTGATCTGAATGAGCGTCAGGGTCAACACAACCAGGCTGAGGGCTGTAAATACCAGGCGCGCAGCGCGGTTGCCTGGCGGGTACCATCGACCGAGTTCGCTGGAGCGCGGCAGGGGAAAGATATAGGGTAGTAAAGCCAGAATGAACAGGATGCCCAAGGGTACGACTACCCCCCAAATAAATGGGCTGCCAAGTTTTAACAATTCTTGCACCCACAGGAAAAACCAAGGGGCAGTCGTATCCATCAATAGAGCGCCGGCGTCACCCAAAGGTGCGGCAATCGGAGCAGGAAGAAATACCGCGACGATAAGCAATACGACGGTTGCCAGCAAAGCAGCTAAACTCTCCCGGCGCACCAGCTCAAAACGAGAGATACGGCTCAGGTCTCCACGTTGTTTGGGCGGAGGTACGGCAATCCCACCATCTCTGCGGACGCGAAAGAGATGCCAGATGCCCAGGATGATGAAGAATAACACCAGACCAAAAATATGCCAGGTATAAAATCGCACCAGGGTAGCCGCACCTGGCGAGTCGCCGCCAACTGCCAGGTTATAAAGACCCTTTCCAAGAAGTGGAATACTCTTTAGCAAATTCGTCCCGGCGACCAGAGCCCAATGCACGCCCTGATCCCAGCGCAGGACATAACCGGTAAAATTCAGGAACACGGTTATTACTAAAAGCCCTAAACCGAGCAGGTAATTAAATCGGCGGGGAGGCACGTAGCCGCCAGTGAAAATTACTCTCAGTAGATGGACCAGGATGGTTACGAGCAAGAATTGTGCAGACCAATAATGCAGGTTGCGTACTAATCCTCCAAAGGGTACGTGATACGTCAGGACCTGGATGGACAAAGCTGCTTCCGATGGTGTGGGTACGTAATAGAACATCTCGAGGATACCGGTGAAGGCCACGACCAGGGAGAGGTAGACTGCCAACCCGCCGGCGCCCAGCGTATAACGCAGCCGTGATTGTGCCGCAGGAATGCTGGGCGGGTGCAAGTGGTGGAAAAAGGATGGGCGCATATTACCGCCAGGTGAGGATGAAAGCCAGGGTAAACAAGCTACTCACCAATAATTGACGTACCCCGATTCGGGTTGGTTTTACCCCTACTGCCGGGTGATACGCACCCCAAATGCATTCAATCCATTGGATTGCATACGGTATAGGCAGTAAAGGCGGCAGCAGGCTGGCAAACGATAAAGCGCTGACACCAAGGAAATTAAAGCTGCTATAGAGCAAGGCTCGGCGGGCCAGGCTCAAGCGCCCGGCAACCGGGGGCACGGCTGGAAGCTCGCGCTGCTCGAGGCGCAGGTAAGCATAAACAATTGATGCTGCAGATTGCAGCCAGGTCAGTGCAAATAACCACCAACCGGTTGGCTCTGGACTGCCAACCCCTACCCAATATGCAGCCGTAGCACTTAAGGCTAATACTCCGCTGCCAACCACTTCGACCCCCACCTGACGGCGTTCAGCGCGCTGGCTGATTAAGCGTAAGTGCCAAGCAAAGACGGGAAGGCCTGGGAGAGCAAGGATAAGTAGGTAATAGAAACCCTGCCACACCAGGTAACCCAGAGCCAGTAGTCCTACACTCATATACATCAGCATCCAAAAGCGTGCAGAAGGCAAATCGCGCCGGGAACGCCTGCCGCTCATGGCTTTAATGGCGATGCTCACCGGTTGGCGGATCAAAAAAGCTGCCAGGGCCGCAAAGATCAGTGCAAGAGAAGCGGTGGTGAGTCGCCCACCAGCAAAAAGTCCAATTAATAATGGGCTTAGAAGAAATACCCAGGCTCCATGCTCGCCTGGAAGCGCAATATGCCGGCGTAAATAGGTCTGAGCGAATGTCGTAGTCACAGGAGTAAATTATAGCCTAATTTATTCACGCCCCCCTTTGGACTATAATTTAGGATCATTGCGAGTCGCCGTATTGGCGGGAAGATCGTTCATGGTACTGGGCGTGCTCAGCCATAAACTAAAGCCTGCACGCAGGCAAGATATATTAAGAACCTATCCGAAAATTCAGTAAAGTGGGGTGTATGTGGGAGGAGGGGAGCATGAAACGTGCTGTCAGTATCAGCCTGGGAAGCTCGGAGCGCGACAAGCGTGTGAAGATCACACTGGAGGGAGAACCAATCGAGATTGAGCGTATAGGCACCGACGGAGATATCCAGCGCGCTAAGGATTTATTTACCCGTCTGGATGGGAAAGTGGACGCTTTGGGCGTGGGAGGTGTAGATCTGTATTTGCGCCTGGATGACCGTGAATATCCTCTCCATCAGGCATTGAAGCTGGTTGATAATGTTCACGAAACTCCGGTGGTGGATGGTCGCGGCCTCAAACACACTTTGGAACGGCGGGTGTTCGAGCTGGCAAAACCACAATTGGGTGAGCTGCCACGCTTCCGGCAAGCATTTGTGCCGGTTTCTGTAGACCGGCAAGGGCTCGCTCAAGCGGTGTCCGAACAAGCTGAAAGAGTTATCATTGGGGATTTGATGATTGCCTTGGGAGTTCCCATCGTCTTGCAGGGGCTTGCTGCTTACAAGCGTGTGGCGCGCGTCCTCTTACCCATTGTCAGCCATTTCCCGATGAGTATGCTTTTTTATGGAAGTGATGGCTCCGAACACGAACCCAAGTACTACCGGTATTGGCAGGAATCCGATCTACTGGCTGGTGATTTCTTATTCATGCGAAAATATTTGCTTAAGGACCTTTCCGGAAAAACTATTATCACCAATACCACCACCGCAGAGAATGTAGAATTATTACGCCAGCGAGGCGTATCGAGGGTGATCACCACCACTCCGCGCTACGAAGATCGTTCTTTTGGCACCAACCTGATGGTGGCTACCCTGACAGCTTATTCGGGGAAAGGTCGCCCATTGAATGACGCAGAGCTCAACCAGCTCATAGATCAACTCGACCTGCGCCCAACGGTGATCGAACTCTAATATTAACAGTCGAGCAGACCCCGCCTGATCATGACGAAAATTAAGCCGTTGTTGAACGTTATTGCACTCTTATCAGCGGGAGTGTGGGCTATCCTTTGGGCGGTGGAATTCATGGGGTCGTTAACCTCATACCGGTCTCCATTGCGCAGCCAGCCTCCCTCTCCTGGGCCACCGCTGGGGGAGCGCCTCACACGCCGGGTAGTTTTTGTTCTGGTGGATGCACTACGGTTGGACACTGCACTTGATGCAGATGTCATGCCCCACCTGGCAATGCTACGCCGACTGGGTGGTTTTGCGCGCATGCACAGTCGCCCGCCTTCATACTCAGAGCCTGGATACACGGTCTTGCTCACCGGGGCCTGGCCTGATATCAGCGATGGGCCCCCTATCAACCTCCCTTACGAAGACATATATCCATTTACCCAAGACAACTTGTTCAGCGCTGCTCACAGAAATGGAATGAGCTCGGCGGTCTCGGGATACTACTGGTTTGAAGCCCTCATTCCTCAGGAAACTGTGCAAGCCAGTTTTTACACATCGGGAGAAGACAAGGAAGCTGATGGCAATGTGGTAGAGGCTGCCTTTCCCTGGCTGAAAGAAGCAAACTCTTACCAGCTCATTTTGATCCACATCGATCAGGTGGATTACGCCGGGCATCATGAGGGGGGCCCGCTGGATGTTCGCTGGAATGAGGCTGCAGGGCGCGCAGATGAATTGATTGAGCAGATTGGCGCCACTTTGGATTATTCCCAAGATACGCTTTTGGTGGCGAGTGATCATGGGCAAATCGATCGGGGCGGACACGGCGGCAACGAGCAGGTAACATTGACCGAGCCGTTTCTACTGGTTGGGGTAGGCGTGAAGGCAGGCGATTACGGCGATGTTGACATGGTGGATGTTGCCCCGACCGTTTCGGCTCTGTTAGGGATCAACCTACCGGCATCCAGTCAGGGTCGAGTGCTCATGGATATGTTAGATCTTAAGCCAGCGCATGCCCAAGATATAAATGCCGCCTGGATAAAGCAGCAGGATCTTCTCTTAACGGCTTACCAGCGTGAAATTGGCAACCCTTGGATTGCTACCAGACTGAATTACTCTTCTATCACCGCTCAAAATGCAATTGAAAAGCTGCGGTCCATCCGTCTCGTTGTGGAGCGATTGCCACGGGTGATCTTTGTAATGATTTATGCTATTATCACGATGTTCCTGATCTATAAGCTGCGCTCCAGGGCAACTTTATGGACGTTCGCCGGGGCGTTGATTTATTTGGCGCTATTTCACATTGGCTATGCAATCATAGGGGGCAAGACGTATTCGCTGAGTTCGGTTGATTCAGCCGGCGGATTGCTGGCCAGCATAGGAATCGGTTCAGTCCTGCCTATCCTGTTTGGATGGCTGGTGGCAGCCACAGGTAATCGCATCGCTAAACTTACCCCATGGCGGGCCTTTGAAAATGTTTTAAGCTTCACCTGGCTAACGATTTACTTACAGTTATGGCCCGTCTTATGGTGTTACGCTCTCAATGGGTATCGGGTTACCTGGACATTACCGGAATTCACGAGCGCCTTCGTGGGTTTCATATCCCTGTTGCAGATCCCGGTTGCCGTTCTGCTAGGGTTGACACTCTCAAGTTCTACTGGCATTGTGCTTTGGTTCGCACAATCCATAAGAAATCTGAAAAAGTAGACTTGTAAACCAGTATTTCGGAAATTATTAATACCGGGATGGGAAGAATTGGATCTTGATCCATGGCGGGCGAATGTTATGACCTTCTACAAGGGAAGATTCGGATTGGATCGTGATATCATTTGGCTAGAATCTCGAATACGGGCCAAATCTGAGTTGACTTAAGTACAAATGCGATGGAAACTACCCTCACTTTCAAAGATAAGAAAACAACTATTAGCCCATCCCACCGCTTTGTCATTATAGGGGAACGGATCAATCCTACACGCCGCAGGAAGTTAGCTGAATCGATGGCGAATGGGGATTTCTCCCTGGTGCAAGATGAGGCGCGCCGCCAGGCTGAAGCCGGTGCTCAGGTGCTGGATGTCAATGCTGGCATACCCGGCGTCGACGAGCCCAGCTTGTTACGAGGCGCTGTCGAGGCGGTGATGGAAGCGGTGAGCTTACCGCTTTGCTTAGATACTGCCAATCCAGAGGCGCTCCGGGCTGCATTGGAAATTTATCCTGGAAAGGCCCTTATCAACTCTACGACAGCCGAGGTGAGTATGATGGAGCGCGTCTTCCCTCTGGCAAAGAAATTCGGGGCGGCTGTCATTGGAGTGATCACAGACGAAACAGGCATACCGGCTACACCTGAAGACCGGCTGGCAGTCGCACGCAAACTCGTGCAGTGTGCTGGGGATTACGGGATTCCACCTGAGGATATTATCATCGATTGCCTGGCGCTAACCGTCGGGGCCGATCACCTGGCTGGCAGGATTACGCTGGATAGCATGCAGTTGGTACAACAAGAGCTTGGAGTAAACCTCAGTCTAGGCGCCAGCAATGTTTCCTTTGGTCTTCCTGATCGAAAACTTATAAATATGGCTTACCTGGCGCTGGCGATTGGGCGCGGTCTGACGATCGCCATCACCGATCCGACGGTTTCGGAAATCCAAACAACTCTATTGGCTTGCGATTTGTTAATGGGGCGCGATGAATATTCGATGCGGTGGATCCAATCCTTCAGAAAACGATCCCAACTGGCTGGATCGACGCGCTGAAATTGTCTTACGCGTCCCTAATGCGGATTGAACACTCATTTTAAATACTTCAATCCGCTGCCCGTATTAAATAGAACCACGCGTTCGTCGGGTTCTACCCATTTTTGGATTACCAGCTTCTCCAAAGCCGCAAGGGTAGCAGCGCCTTCTGGAGCTGCAAATATTCCATCACTCGAAGCTAACATTTTTTGTGAGTATATAATTTCATCATCGCTTACCGCGATGGCAATTCCCTGGCTGGCGTAGATATCTGCCAGAATTTGACGGTCTGCAAAGCTTTTTGGCACGCGCAGTCCTGAGGCGATAGTCTGCGCATCCTGCCACAGCTCACATTGCTGTGCACCAGCCTTATAAGCGCTGACTACTGGCGCGCATCCGGAAGCTTGCACAGATACTAAGCGCGGGCGTTTTTCTTTTTCCAACCACCCCAATTCTTCTAGTTCTTGAAAAGCCTTCCACATCCCCACCAACCCGGTGCCGCCACCGGTCGGGTAGATGATGACCTCTGGAAGCTCCCAATGGAAAGCCTCTGCCAGTTCGAAGCCCATTACTTTTTTCCCCTCCATTCGATATGGCTCTTTGAAGGTGGATAGGTCAAACCAGTCATCAGCTTTGGACTTCTCAGCGACCAAACGAGCGGCATCGCTGATCAGACCATCCACCAGAATAACATTTGCTCCGCAAATGACACATTCCTGGTAGTTTGCAGCGGGCGTATCGCGCGGCATGTAGATGCAAGCTTGCAAACCAGCGCGGGCTGCATATGATGCCAGTGCCCCCCCGGCATTTCCTGCTGTGGGGATGATCAAGCGCGCGAGGTTAAGTTCTTTAGCTTTGGAGACTGCCACGCTCAATCCACGTGCTTTGAAGGAACCAGTGGGGTTGAGACTTTCGTCCTTGACATATAACTGGTTAAGGCCTAACCTGGCGCCCAGGCGCCGGAGGGGCAGCAGAGGCGTATCTCCTTCGCCAAGCGAGACGATATTCTCGGATTGATATAAAGGTAAGAATTCAAACCAGCGCCATAATCCTCTTGACCTGTGTGATAATGCCTCGCGATCCAGCGTTCTCCGCGCTGAGTTGAGATCATAACGTGCCATTAATGGAGCTCGACACTCGTGGCAGAACGTTTGGACCTGTTGAGCGTCGAAATGACGATTGCATGAGGAACATTGCAGGTGGCTCAGGTAAGAACGCGATAAATTATCCGGCATGGTAAGTCTCACAGATTTATTTGTTATCCAACATCTATTACCGTAACTGACCGATCGTGGATGATTATGGATTGGTTAAGACTTGTATGAGAAATGGCAAGACTAAAGTACTAGACATATAATATTGACATGTTTGGTAGACTATGCTATATTCCATGTAACGTTTTTGCAATTAATTTATTATTTTGCCACGGTGATATTTCAATTTTTACCTCTTCGATGTGTTTGAAACGTGGTCACATTCTCAATTTTACTTGTAGTTGGTTAATAATGCGATGTCAGTCGGGTGGGTAAAAGCTTTTTCAACTTGAGACTTCGATGTTGGAATAAGCTTCGAGCCGGCCCATTGGGTCGGTTTTTACTTCGGAGTTTCGTTGATATTAGGATATAACGTATTTACATTGTCCAAAAATATCAGGATTGTTATTAGAACTCTTCTCAAAATTATAATTTGGGGGGTATGCGGCGGCAAAGCCGTCGCATACCCCCACTCCCCTCCAGTTTTTGGGATAGCTTCTAGTTTGGCGAGGGTGTGAATTGGTCAGCCGGTGGTATGTACTGTGCAGTAAACCCAATAAGGAAGAAATTCTGTATGCGCAGTTACAATCGCGCGGGTATGAGATATTCTACCCACGCTACTATACGAGTACAACCAAAACTGGCAAACTGAATCTGAAATCCTATTTTCCTGGTTATTTGTTCATCCGTTTAGATTTCAACAGGGATAGTTTATCCACCTTCCAGTGGATGCCTAATACCGAAGGACTGGTAAGCTTCGGTTATAAGCCAGCATTTGTTCCTGATACTTTGATCGATGCAATCCAGAGACACGTGCAAAAATTAAGCGCTGAACGGGAAAATGACACATCTGTGATGGCTTATAAATCCAGAAGTCATGCCAACCGTGATGAGCGCAAGAATGGTTTTGATACCATTTTTGATCGTGGACTATCTGACGATGAACGTGTGCGTGAATTGTTGCGCATGCTGCAAGGAAACAGCCTTTCGCCTGCAATTAGCGAATAGCTGTTGAAAAAAACAAACCTTTTCGAAGGCCCGGCAAGGCCGATGAATCGGTTTGCGTCAGACCAGGGGGAATCCGGTCATACCGGCGTGCGGAAGTATGCATGTCGGTAGGGCGGAGCATGCCCTTTCCTATATCTCCTCTATTTTTCAAATCGTCAACTGTGTTAGCAAACATAAAACTGTATCTGAGCCGCCAGGCATCTGGCTTAGGACGCTATTTATTGGAGCAGCTCCTCTTCCTTCTCCTTGGCTGGGTGCCAACCGTAGTGGGGATCGCCTTGCGGGGGGTGTTCTACCGATTGATCTTGCGTATGGATGGCCTTGCAGCCATCGAGAATGGTGTGCGGTTGCGGTTTGCAGATCAAATACATTTGGGACGTGGGGTCTATCTAGATCAGGGCGTTTATCTTCATGCTTGCCCTCAGGGTATAAAGATTGGTGCAAGGTCTATGGTAATGCACGGAGCCGTGCTACACGTTTATAACTTTCGTAACATATCTCGTTCTGGGATATTTATTGGAGAAGACAGTCTGGTGGGCGAGTATAGCGTCGTCCGAGGCCAGGGCGGCGTGCATATCGGCGATCGGGTATATACATCACCCTTCAGCCAGATCATCGCCGTCAATCATGTCTTTGACGATCCTGAGCGTCCATTCGTTGAACAGGGCATTACTGCTGAAGGAATTACGATTGAAGACGATGTATGGATTGGGTCCGGGGCGATTATCACGGATGGAGTGAGAATTGGTAAGGGGGCGGTAATTGCAGCTGGAGCCGTGGTCACGCGGGATGTGCCAGCGCACACTATCGTAGGAGGCGTTCCCGCCCGTGTGATTAAATCAATTGATGGACAAACTACAACCTCTAATGATCGAATTATCTACTGAAAATAGTGGGAAAGGTAAGCGCAACTCATGACAACTCTGACTGTCGTCATCCCAGCCTATAATGAGGAAAGAGGCATTGAAGAAATCGCTCGCCGCGTCCTGAATGTTCGCGAGGCGCTGGCAAAAGTGGGAGTTGAGAGCCTAGAATTGATCGTTGTTGACGATGGCTCTCGCGATCAAACAGCCCAGGTTGCAGCTACGATCGAAGGAGTGCGGCTCATTCGCCATCCTAAAAATCGCGGCTACGGGGCGGCCTTGAAAACCGGTTTTTCTCATGCCAACGGTGAGCTCATTGGTTTTTTGGATGCAGATGGCACCTATCCACCGGAATATTTCCCGAATTTGTGTGTCAAGGCTATGAATGGCAGCGATTTGGTCATTGGTTCGCGCATGTCCGGGGCCGAAAGTAAAATGCCGGTCACCCGGCGCATCGGTAACGTGTTTTTTGCTGGCTTGCTCACGGTAATTGGACGGCAACATGTGTCAGACAGCGCCAGCGGTATGCGTGTATTTAAACGCGAGATTCTGGCACGTATTTACCCATTGCCAGATGGATTGAACCTGACCCCTGTGATGAGCACTCGGGCAATTCATGAGGGCGTTCACATGGAAGAAATTCCGATCCCCTATAGTGAACGCGTCGGGCGTTCAAAGCTCAGCGTAGTTCGGGATGGTTCGCTTTTCCTTCAGTCTATTGTATGGACGGTTCTGACTTACAACCCGGTCCGGATCCTGGGAATCATTGGATTGGGAGGCGTGGGCATCGCTTTACTCGTGGCCGCCGGTTTGGTTATCGCCCGTCTCAATGGCATTAAAACCCTGGGTCCATGGGGAGTAACTGCAGTGTTTTGGGCGATGGTTTCGGGTGTTGGCGGAATCAGCGTATTTGCATTAGGATCGACATTTAACTACTTGGTTTCGTTATTTTATAAACAGCCGATCCGCCAGGGTCTTTTTGGAAAACCCATCTTCAAGCCATCCCTGGATCACCATTTTGGATGGATGGGGGTGGTTGTTTTTCTGGTGGGCATAATGCTGGGCATGGTTAGCTTGCTTTTAGGCGTCAGTGGATGGGAGATCGCCCGTTTATGGTTGTACCTGTTGGGGAGCGCAATGTTAATACTGGTAGGAATGCAGTTGATGATATACTGGATTTTGATGCGCGTTTTAGAAGAATTGAGCCAGAGGGATGGTTTAGCACTGAAGGACCTCGGGGAAGTCTGATCGTCTATGTTACATTTCTTTACGTTGGCATTGCGTAAGTCCAGAATGCGGTCTCTATACCTGATCATCGGGGCAACTTTGCTATTGAATGTTGTCCGGGTGCCCGGCGTGAATGCCCAGACAGGTAACGTGGTCTGGTCAGAACCCCAAAATCTTTCAAATTCAGGCGCGGCTGAGAATCCAATCGGTTTTGTAGACACTGACGGACAAATCCACCTGATCTGGGTTGATACATTTGCAGGCTGGTATTCTACGCAATATGCGAATAACCAATGGAGTTCACCCTCGCTCGTTGATTTTCCCTTTGAAAGATCAATCCCAACCTTACATTACGCTTCAACCGGATGGGTACATGCGTTTGTGATCGATGAACGTCGAGATCTGCTGGTGAGCCGGGTATTAGTAAATTTATTCGATGATGCTGGCTCCTGGAGCGATTTGCGCGTAATTGCTAACCCGGTCGTGGATTATACGGTTTCAATCGATGAGCAAGGCGTCGTGCATCTGGCTTACATTCAGACAGAAGACGATAATGCTGAATCTGCAGTCTTGTTCTACCGCCAGTCTCGAGATCAAGGAGGCACATGGACTGAGGCGCAACGATTGTATGAAACGCCTTATTTTCGCTCTTTGACCCGGGAAACTGCCAACCTGCAAATTGCTTCGGCCGAGATCGAAACTGGCGAAATGGTTTATGTTGTATTTGATAATCCAGCCCGAAAACAGGTCATGTTTATTCCATCTTCCGATGCGGGCTTGACCTGGGCTGAGCCGATGGAAATCGACCGGCCTGATCAAGAAGAAGGACAAGCTAATCCATTTGGAATTCGCATCGGGGTGCATCAAAATCAAGTAATGCTCATCTGGCAAAGCGGAAATCCCGAATCCAATTGTAGTCAATATTCTATGGTGTCAACCGACAACGGAGTTACCTGGACAGAGCGCATGCAAATGCTGGTAGATCTCACCGGATGCGCCCAGGAGAATGCAATTCTCACCTTCAAGGATCAGTATGCCCTAGTGGCATCGATCATGCAAGGTCAGGTTTATTTACAAGTATGGGATAGATCGCGATGGAGTGACCCTTTCCTGCAGTCTGAAGTATCTGGTTTTATTGATCCGCTGACACTTGCCTCGGTTTCGTTAGGCTGCCAACAGTTCTTTATGGTTGGGGAGGCGCAATTATTTCTCGCTGGATGCGATACCGCAGATTATGGGGATATATGGGTAACTCGTCGAGAGATAAGCGTACTGGCAGATTGGTTTCCCGCGCCTTCTATCTGGTCGGCGCCTAATTTAATCTCGAGCAGTTCAGTTGCCATTAACGATCTGAACTCAACCATAGATGCCCCAGGACGGGTTCACCTGGTGTGGAGTCACTCGGAGAGCACCGTTAATAATCCCAATGCCAGCGCCATCTCATATGTACAATTCGATAATGAAGCCTGGTCCCAAACGGTTTCGGTACTAAAATCCGAGTCCGGAACCGCGGCTCAACCGGTCCTGGCGGTAGAGGAATTCGACCGGATCTTGGTGGGTTGGAGCGACAACAAACCTGGTAACCTTTATTTCAACAGCGTCGATGCGGCTGGAGCGGTAACTACTTCTCGTTGGGTTGATACTGTTACCATACCTTTACCTCACCCTATCGCTTATTCCCCAGTTATCCATGTGGATAGATTGGGTAAGATTACTATTGCTTATGCAATACCTTTAAACGAAGATCGAGGTCTGTATATCACCCAATCTGAGGATGGGGGCAATACCTGGTCGGAACCAATTCAGGTGTTCAATGCGACAGGTGCAGGCTGGGATCGAGTTGGCAAGCTGAGTTTGGCGGTTACAGCGGATGGTGGGGTGCATTTACTCTGGTGGCGAGCTCCCCTGACTTCAGATAGCAGCGCAATCGAGTTATATTTTTCCAATTCCGAGGATGGCGGATTGACATGGTCTTCTCCCGTGATTCTGGCTTTTCAAACCAGCATCTGGAGCACTCTGATTGCAACCGGTGAAAAAACTCTACACGCCTTTTGGCAAGAAACCAGCACTTTAGGTCCGGGATTGAAACACCAATACTCAATTGATGGCGGAAAGACATGGTCACAAACGAATGATGTCTCGAGGATAGGAGAGCTCCCCGGTTTAGTATCCGTGGTAACGGACCGATTTGCCCAGGTTCATATCCTGCGGGTATTGGATGAGGCCGACACTGGCAAGTTAATATTACAGCACTTGCGATGGGATGGCAGTTCCTGGTTCAATGAAACCAATCTGGATCTTCCAACTGTGAACCTTCATGAGGTCACTGGGCTCGTAGCCAATGCCACTAGCCAGGATCGTCTGGTGGTTACTTACTCTACTTATGAAGATCTCATCATCCCCCCCTCAGGCGCAAGAGATCGCTCGCAGACGGATACAATTGTTCCTGTTTATAACTTGTATTCTGTAATCCGTAATCTGGATCTACCAAGCGTCCTTCCGACTCCGCTTCCTGAACGAACTCCATTACCAACCAGTGAGCCTACCCCGGCGGCAACACCAACGATCTACATTGAACCATCCTTGACTCCAGCGGGAGGAAATAGCAACCCTCCCGCGCCAACGGCTACGGGAGGGTCTGCCGGTATCGGTATTCTGATTGGGGTGGGCTTATCGATAACCCTGGTTGTTGTAGCTTTTAGTGCATGGTTTCTAAGGCGCAGGCCGGGCCGGAATTACTAAGGTTTTGAGTTGAGCTCAGTCCAACAGAGACGGGGGCCTCAATCGTTGTTACCAAATTATTGATATAAAACAGATCGCCCACCTGGAAAGCGGGAACATCCAGGTACTTACTCAATTCGTCTCGAGTTTCACCAAGAATATAGGCTTTTGCATGGAACAAGGCAGTGGAATCGTAGAGGTTGGCCATCGAACCTTCATCCACTACAGCATTGTAGCGAGTCACGAACCAATATTGAGCAATATACTCATATTCGCTGATTGCACTAGAAGCCTCAGCTAAGATCGTATCATGCATATACTCGCCTAATTCAGGCACCAGGTAGATGAAGTTGCGTGATATGTTGAGATGGCGTTTATGGTAAGCGACATCTACATAATAAGTATCCTTATTGAAGGTAGTCCTCCTCAGATCGAGCAGCCGGTTTAGCTCATTATTCACCTGGCTCCTGAGCTGAACATCAACGGTATCCATACCTGCCAGCGACTGTAATTCCAGAAAACCGATATATCCAGCGATATAGGCATTCAATTCATAAGGTCTCTGATCGAAATAATCTTCTACTGGTGTTTGCGGAACAGGTACTTCTATTTTGCTTTTTGCTACAGCGTAGGATGGTTCTATTTGTTCGGGGAAGAGCTTCGCATACTTCCAAAGAGCATAGAAGTTATGTTGGGGGTAACTCCAGGAAAAGCGCGGCCCAGCAGATTGGCGGGCGGGGAAATTTGCGGCATCTGCTGCAACCTCGGGTGGTAGAGGCATCGCCTCCCGAGCAGCACCATTCGCCCAGCCGATAGTCGCATAGGCAACAGGATCGAAATAAGTCTGGAACTCAGTCTGAAGGTAAGCTTTCGTTTGGGCTTGTAGTTGGGGAGATAAATAAGGGTAAGCACGCGAGAGCGCCAATAAGGTATCGCCAGGGTTGTCAAAGTAATCGGCAATTTCACTGTACACGTTGAAGCTGCCATTATTGTAGTAGCCCGGACGCAGATGACCAGCGTTGATGATTTTCTGCACTTCACTCTCAAGACGGCTCTTTAGATCATCCAGAGTGGGCGCTTGAACGTTGTCCTGTACGGAACGGATACTTAACAGAGGCTGAGAACCTACGCTGGCCTGTGGAGCAAAAGCGATTATTGCGTTGCTGCGGTGAACGAATAATTTTCCGTCATATGGCACGATGGGATTTTGGTCGCCGTGATTATGGTAAACCCCATTCACGCTATCGGTTATGCCTTTATACCAACCCGACATGCGTTGAACATCTGGCAATACTGTCCATGTTGGGTCATAACCGGGAGCCAGCTCAGATAATGGAAAATCATAATCCCAGATGAGGCCATTTTCACGGCTATCGATACTAAACCAATCGCCTTTCCGGTCACAGCACAAGTTGCGGTAGATGACATTGCCACCGGCTGAGATCGCCGAAGGTTCATCAATAGCTCCCTGGGATCCCATCAGGCTGAAATAACGAGTTCCAAAATTCCAACCCATCACGCGGATCTGCGATAGTACAAATTTCTGATACATATTGGATTGGTACAGAATACCATCTGGGCCAACCAAAGGGGGATAGCGGTTACCAGAGTTGCCGCCAGCACGAGCGATCGGAACATATTCCGGGTAGCCATCTGCATCCGTGTCCTGCGTGTATTCTTCTCCATTGTCCACATTGAGCATAACCGTGGTGCGGCGCTCAGGTTTGTACCAATGGGGGTCATTTTGCGGGTTATCTTCAAGATATTGGGTGACTTTATAGAGATCAATGACCGGCTTACCGTGGGACCATGTTTCGGGATCGCTCAAAGGACCAACGAAAGTGCCTTCCGGATCGCCAGGAAAGATATCATCCTTATCCATATAATCGATTGAAATATAAGGTTCGCCGGCGTCATCTTGCACTGAAAGCGTTCCGGGAGCTACATAAGTTCGGAATCCGGTAGAAGCAGAAAAGAGGACATAGTCCTGGTACACCACCGGCCACCAGGAATGGAATCCATCTCCAGGCATCTTCTCCGATTTCCATAACAGAGAGCCTGTATCGGCACGTATGGCATAAGCGTAATTGTCATTGGATGCAAAGAACACGACACCACCTTTATAGGCAGCAGAGATATGGATCGGACCGTTGGTCTGGTACTTCCACAACAACCTGCCTTGATTAGGAGTGCCGTGAGCGCCAATTGCGTACATAGCGCCATCCCGGTTGCCGGCGATGACCCTGCCATCTACAACTAACGGATTTGTATCGTAACCAGCTTTGGCTCCAGCGTATTCCCATAAATGGGCACCGGTTTTAGCGTCCAAGGCATGAATCTTATGATCATACCCTCCCACATAGAGAATACCGCCCGATACTGTTGGAGAGTTGCCTAAGGGTAATTCGGTATCAAAACGCCAGGTAACATTCCCATTGTCAGCATTCAATGCGTACAGGCCACGAGCAGTGGAAATATAAATCAAACCGTTGCTGGCAATTAATTGAACATTTTGAGAGATGTAAGCTTCAATTGGTCTGTACCAGGCTACCTGCAAACTCCCTTTTACCTCTTCGGGTGTCCAGGAAGTCCTTTGTGGATTGGCAGCAACAGTAGGCCACTCACCATTCGATCCGCCACCGCCGGGGTTTGGATCCTGGTATGCTGAATGAACTACGGGGAGATATAACTTATCGGGTAAGAGATCTTGACTCAATGGGCTGAGAGCGCTGCTGGCTCGAGCAGTGGAAGTAAAATCAGATCCGATTAGCGCGAATTCGGAAACACCCGTCAAAATCACTAATAAAAGAAGTATCCTAACGACTGATCTCAATTGGTTTTTCATCATTACCTTTTTCTAGGCTAACTTGTTAGAGTGCTCCGCAGTAAAGAATATTACCCGTTGGGGTCCCAGCCAGCGATTTGAGCAACCAGGATCCAGTAAGCTTTGGCCATGCGTTGCATCCCTAAGGCGTTCAGGTGACCGCCGTTTATCTCATCGGTATATTCGTCGCAAATCGCTTCTATACCGTTGTTCTGATTGTCAAAACAAGGAGTGCCGTCCGGGCGATGACTTTCGATTGCGGCGATATCCATCAGGACTTTATCATGTGTAGCTGCATACGTACGCGCCTGGGTATTAAAGTTTTGGGAGTCGATATAGCTCAAGCGAGATAGGCCCATCGTCCAGTACAGAACAAGTTTATCCGGGTGGCGATCTTCGAGAGCCTCCAAATCGGTGATACCAGGATGATTATCGTTTGGATCGTCATCGTAAAAATATTGGTCAATAGTTGATCCTTCGACCCCATCCACGTAACCAAATTTATAGCTGACGACGCTGTAATCTTCTACGCCTCCCAATCCATCCACTCTTTCAATGAACAATGTTACTTTTCTCTCCCAACCAGGGTTAAGCCCCGTTGGTGGATTGTGAATCTCAAAAAACCAATTATCGCGGTTGTAGATTGGGTCAAAAAAGATTTGCTCCGGTGGTAGATTTCGATCGCAGAGATCTGGGCGTGGTTGAACCTTGTCCATCAGACAATCCAGACCATTGCTGATATTGGCTCCAACGGAAGCATGGCGGAAGATCAGATGAATGCCGCTAGCTGCCTGGATATAATTAAGAGGGATTTGATCAAATAGAGCTAACGATTCGTGATTGACCAGGATGGCATTTCCAGTGGGGGGTGGAGTCGTTGTAACAGTGGTTGTGGGTGTAACCGTTACGGCTTCAGTAGGAGTGGGTGAGGTTGGGGATGGGGTATCACTTGGTGTGGGGGTGGGTTGAGTATAACCGCCGAGGGCCAGCACGACAGGGATATAAGTAAAATAACTGTCGTCATTGGGCGCAACCGGTGCGTCGATTAAGGGGCCTTCTTCTTGTCCAAAAGCGACTCTCGGCGATGCTGAGATCAATAAAGCTATGATGATTAATAAACGAAGTACATTCGTTTGCTTCAAAGGATACGTCCTTTCATAGGTCGTTTGTGAATAGTTTCATTATTAACGGTAATTGAACCGATTATGCCAAAGAATGTGCTTTTCTTACTTAAGGCTGGTTGAAGGGTAGATTATGTTACTGTTAAGCAGGTATTCAATGCGAATTCTGGTTGCGGTAAATTAAAATTTATCATATTTTATTACAAACAAAATAGTTAGAGGGTACTAAAAGGTTAATTTAAAGCCTTACAGTTCTGCTAGGAATAATCAGATGGTTTGAGTGGGGTAGACTTCGCCTGATGCTTTAGTATAGAATTGGTGAAGCTTCACTATCCATCCCAGCCAGCTATGCGAGCCATGATCCACCAAAAAGCTCTGGCTACCCTTTCTCGCCCAGCTTCGTTGAGATGCCCGCTGCGTGATTCATTGGTATATCCCTCATAGATAATTTCGTGACCAGCATCATCTGTAATGAGATTGCCGTCGGGATCGTGGGCTTCGATATCGGCTATATCAAATAGGATTTTATTGTGCTCTAAGGCATAGGCGCGCAGCATCTCGTTGAATTTATCCCGGTTGTCATGACCTAATCGAGGTAGAGACATCGTCCACCAAATGAAGATTTTTTCCGGGTGATCTGCTTCCAGGGCTTCAAGTCTGTCGATGAAACGGGATTGAAAAATTTCGGGGTCAGAAATGGGCCGGGCATCTCCGCTATCGAGCCCATCGACATAATCAACTGCAAAGCTCAATACTTCAAAGTCATTGGAGCGTTGATTAACCTGGGTGACGAAATCCTCTACCTTTCCAGGCCAGCCCGGATTACCGCGATTTTCGAAAATCCAGTTGCTCGGATCGTACTTCAGATCAAAAAATTCACCACATGCAGCTGGCCTTCGATCCGGGAAATTTCCCCAAATGCACGTCAAACCCAGGTAAATATTTTGACCTACGGAAGCATGGCGCATCAACAAGGTCAGCCTGGAAGCTGCCTGGATTGCCGTGTCCGGGATTTGTGTAAATCTATTGACAACTGTATGATCTGCGATAATATTCCCGTTTGGAAAATTTGCCAGAGTAGGTGTGTGGGTTAGATCCGGGCTGGTTGGTGAACTTGTTGGAGAGTCCTGAGGGGCTGCCGTTGTGGCTACAGGTTGGGTCGCTGTGTGGGTCGTTGCCGGTTTTTCCGCAGATTGGGTTGCAGGAATTGGGGTAGCAGATGGCCGAGTGAGGCTGCTCGTGTCGATCGCTGGCGTCTGCGGATTAGCGACGCAGGATGAGAGCAGAACAGAAATTATGCAATATTTGATAAGCTTATTCATTGAATTCCCTAGGCAAATCATGTTCTGGGAGTAGTGGTTTCTTAATGAAAATTTCAGTCGTAATGCCGTGTTATAACGAGATAAATACCATCGAGACGATTATCGACAGGGTGGTGTCTGTGGATCTTGGAATGGACAAAGAACTGGTCATCGTCGATGATAAATCAACCGATGGTACACGTGAGTATTTGGAAACCCTCGACCATAGAAGTGGGATTTTACTGGTATTCCACGAAGAAAATCGTGGCAAAGGAGCTGCCCTAAGAACTGGCTTTGCGAATTCGAGCGGAGATATTATTATTATTCAGGATGCTGATCTGGAATATGATCCGCTTGAATATCCAAAGTTGCTCAGACCAATCCTCGACGATGATGCCGATGTGGTTTATGGTTCGCGGTTTATTGGTAGTGAATCACATCGTGTACTCTACTTCTGGCATTCTTTAGGAAACCGTTTTCTCACTTTGCTCTCAAATGTTTTTACGAATCTAAATCTCACGGATATGGAAGTCTGTTATAAGGTATTTCGGAAACAGATCCTGGATGAGATTTCTCTTGTAGAGGATCGCTTTGGCTTTGAACCAGAGTTCACCTCGAAAATTGCCCGGCATAATTATACTATTTATGAAGTTGGTATATCTTACCACGGTCGAACTTATGCTGAAGGCAAGAAAATCAACTGGAAAGACGGCGTGCGCGCGATTTACGTGATTGTAAAGTATGGCTTATTTCGCTAAATAGACATAATTTCCAGACTAGCGGCAGCATTTCTGTAGTCCGTTATCCATCATGCCCCTCCAGAAAAACAAACACATTTTCAATTCATTATTCTTCCTGCTCATCATAGCCTTCATCATGGGTTGGCTGGGATTACCGGTTCATCGTGTTGAGGCGCGCCCTTTGAGCTGGGTTCTCGCTCAACGCATTCCTGGATATGACGACGATGCCTTGGATCCCGTCCTGGTTAAAGGTAACCAGGTCATCTATGCCTTTAATACCAAGCAAATGGGTGAGGCGCGCGTAATTATCTTCAGCCAATGGACGATGAATCAGGGATGGACCACGCCCGTTGATATTCTCTTGGCGCCGCTGTTAGGTCAATTGGATGTACTGGATGCCTATCTTGATCCGGACGGCACTTTTCATATGATCTATTATGCAGGGGATGATACGCTAGCAAATATCTATTATTCCCAGGCGTCGATCTGGTCGGCTGGGCGGGCGCAGTCGTGGACTAAGCCTATCATTATCGGTGAAAAGGCGATCACTCCCTTCGAGGGACAAATTACAAAAGATTCGGCTGGCAACCTTGTGGTGCTTTACAGTGGGAAATACGATGGGAATGGGATTTATACAATTTATTCCCCGGATAACGGTCGAACCTGGTCAGCCGAGCCTTCCGTTATTCTGCTGACCTTCAAAGAGGAGCTAAAACCATACTCTCTCAAAATGGTTGTTGACGAACAGAAACGCCTGCACGCTGTTTGGAGTGTGGTTGATATTAACGGGCAGGGGCAAGCTGTTTATTATGTCAGCCGGGAAGCTGATAAGCTCGAATGGAATAATCCAATCCGATTAGCTTCCAGCATTGGCGCTGGCTCTGATACGCCTACGATTGCGGTGTACCAGGATGATTTATTCGTCATCTATCACAATGACTTTCCCAGCACTCGATGGATGCGTAGATCTATCGATGGTGGGCATACCTGGTTAGACGCAGTGCACCTGTTTCAACATGTCGGAAGCAATGGGCCAGCATCATTAGCTGTGGACAGCAACAATCGTTTGCATATGTTTTTTGGAAACCGGCGTGGCGATCCTGGCATCCACGGGATGTGGACAACAACCTGGCTCGGTTCCCGCTGGGATGAACCTGTGGCTGTCGTTTCAGGTTCAAGAATCACGGATGAGATTGGCGGTAGGGGCTTCGATCCTGCATTTGCGAATGCCCAGGTATTGCAGGGCAATCTACTTTTTCTATCCTGGCGAACAGACCCTGGAGCAGGATCAAACGGGATCTGGTTCACCTACAATCTGCTCAATGCTCCCGCATTGCCCACCTATCCATTTCCGACACCGACAGCGACAGTTGAATTGGTCCCCACGGCGACTATAACCCCAAGGTACTTAACCCCGACACCTCAGGAGATTGTTCCTACGCTCCAATTTTCAACGCCGGAATCAGGTCGCGCCCCGGTAATCAATCCGGGAATTTGGGTCGGAGTCAGTGTACTACCGGCGATGGTAGTAATTGCTGTAGTAGTGGTCACTCGCCGTTCCAGGGCCAGCAGAATGAAAGACCCCAAACGGATCGAGTGAGTTAAACAGTAAATGTTACAGCAAATCAAAAAGGCTTTACGGTTAGTAAACGGCAGCGCTAGGAAACGCGCTTTAATCTTGCTTTATCACAGGGTTGGAGATCTCCCCGGAGATGTTTACCAGCTCACAGTCTCTCCACGAAATTTTTCTGAACAACTGGATTACCTGAAAGATAAATGCGTCCCGATGAGCGTACACGAACTGGTTACGGCCTCCCAGCAGGGCTCGCTGCCTGATAAAGCCGTGGCAATTACCTTTGATGATGGTTATGTCGATAACTTCACCAATGCTTTCCCAATCCTCGAAAACGCGAAAGTGCCCGCGACAATCTTTATCACTACCGGAAATGTAGATTCTTCAGCAGAGTTCTGGTGGGACAGGCTTGAAGGAGTCATGCTGCAAGATGTGGAGCTGCCAGACAGCCTACGCCTGGAGATCGAGGATACGGTTCAGGAATGGCCGATGTCAGGGAGCACAAATGTCCGGCAGATTTCCTATCGGCAGATCTTGCGATTATTGCGAAGCCTGAATCCCGAAAAACGTATGGAGAAGTTGGCTGAAATTGAACGGTGGGCAGGATTAGAACCATCGCTTGATAGAAACCGAGCTGAGTACCGTACGATGACTTCAGCGGAAATCCGTGAAATTAACGAATGTCCGTATATTGAATTAGGCGCACACACAATTACTCATCCCCTTCTCTCAAACCTTTCTTATCCAGAACAATTTAAGGAAATCTCTGAAAGCAAGGAAAAACTGGCAGTTTTGTTAGCCAATCCCGTTCGTTATTTTTCTTATCCGTTTGGAGATTACAATTCGGATACCGTTAGCATAGTTTCAAAACTTGGTTTCAATGGCGCGGTCACAACACAATCAGGAGGGGTCCAAACTGGATCTGATAGGTTCCTTTTAAACCGCTGTGCGGTTCGCGATTGGGATAAGCTTACATTCAGCCAACAACTGGAGAATTATTTTAATGACGATCACGGATAGAGCTTACGCGAAAGCAGCGCCTCGCGTAAATATATGGACAGCCCGGGAGCTTCTATGGGCGTGGACCACGCGTACGATTCGAGCGCGTTATAAACAATCCATTCTGGGGGGATTGTGGGCTATCATCCAGCCGGCTGCACGTGCTGTGATATTGACGATCATATTTACCCGTTTTATACAGATCGATACGGGTAACACACCTTACATCGTTTTTTCTTATGTTGCAATGGTGCCCTGGATGTTTTTTTCATCGGCGCTGACCGATATGGTGGAATCTTTAGTTCATAACATGAACCTGGTAACCAAGATTTTTTTCCCTAGAGAGATCTTACCGGTCGCAGCTCTATTGGCGCGTTTCTTGGATTTCGCAATTGCGGCGGTTTTGTTGGTCGTTTTAATGCTCTTATACCGCTTACCCGTACTGACCGTATCCCTGGTTTATCTGCCGATCGTTTTTCTTTTACAGTTTGCCCTGACGTTGGGATTAGGCCTGGCGGGTGCAGCAATCAACGTATTTTATCGGGATATCAGCCATCTGTTTACGTTTGCTATCCAAATTCTGTTCTATGCGACGCCGATTATCTATCCAGTCTCGCGCGTCCCCGAATCATATCAGGCGTTGTATTTTCTGAATCCCATGGCTGCCATTATCGAAGCATATCGATCGATCTTGCTCTACCAGACTCCTCCTGATATCACTTTATATGCATCTATACCAGTCGTTTTGCTCATCTTGATCCTGGGATATTGGATATTCAAACGGCTGGAAGCTTTCTTTGCAGACGTTATTTAAAAGGAAATTATGCAACCTGCGATCCTTGTAAAAAACCTCGCCAAACGCTATCGTTTGGGTGGAAAATTGCCTCCGATCTGGCCTATGTTCAGAAGGGATGAGGACAAACCGTCGGAAAATTACCATTGGGCAGTCAACGACGTCAATTTTGAGGTCAATCCTGGTGAAGCCCTTGGAATTATTGGCCCAAACGGTGCTGGTAAGACTACCATACTCAAGCTGTTATCCAAAGTGACTCGGCCTACATCGGGACAGATCCATGTTAATGGACGTTTTTCTGCTTTGATCGAACTCGGGGCGGGTTTTCATCCGGATTTAACCGGACGAGAAAATGTCTACTTGAATGGAATCATCCTGGGAATGAAGCGGACTGAAATCGAACAGCGCTTTGACCAAATTGTGGAGTTTGCTGGAATTGGTCGTTACCTGGATACCCCGGTGAAACGTTATTCTTCCGGAATGTACGCCCGGCTAGGTTTCTCTATTGCAGCGCATGTCGACCCAGATATTTTACTTGTCGATGAGGTTCTGGCAGTGGGAGATTATGCCTTCCAGGTAAAATGTCACGCTCGCATGGATGAGCTTAGATCGCGCGGGACAGCCTTAATCCTGGTTTCTCACAATATGGACGCTGTGCGCCGGGTGTGTGATCGCGGACTGGTCATGTATCGCGGGGAAGCGATCTTCCAGGGCTCATCTGCAGAGTCTGTCGTGGCGTATTCAGATGCTATTCGTGAAGCAGCTCGCGATGCCCAGAATGCAGTTCCAACTGAAGGCGGTTTAGCTCAGAGGGTGATGACTTTTGATGTCGAGATCAAGAATGTTTTTTTGATGAACGAAAATGGTGAAAGAATCAGCGTAGTGCCTTCCGGCTCGCGGGTTTTTGTTGTTTTGGAAATTTGCTCTGCGAAGGATGTCCACAGTCCAATCATTGCCCTGGCAATCCGGACTCCAGATGGGCAGCGAGTGTACGCATCAACCACCAAATGGCTTGAACAGGAAACGCCAGATTTCGTTGCTGGCGAGTGTTGGAGAGTGGAATATGCTCTGGACTTGCCATTGCTCAATGGTAGTTATGATCTAAGCGTAAATATTGGTTCGAGCGATTTTAAGCATTACTACGATCGCATTGAAAATGCTCTATCTTTCGAGATTGTGAATTCCGTTAATGCGAAAGGAATTGTCGATCTTGATGCCGAGGTAAACTTTCGAAAAATGGAGCCTGTTCAGTAAGGGTTGTCTACCTGAGGAGTTTAGATGAGCGTGCAGCTTAATTCAAATGTCACAGTAAGTAACTGGAAAGAGTACGGAAAATTAGTGCGCCCGATCGGGTGTAATTTATTGCGCAGACTGGATGAATTTCCCAAATCCATTCTGGTGGGTGGTTGCCAGCGTTCTGGCACGACGATGACGGGGGAGGTGATCAACCAGAGTGATGAGCTGGTCAATTATGCATTTGGTCGGGAAATTTCATTGGATGCGGCCTTGATCTTGGGAGGGTATGTGGAATATACCCCCACTGGACGTTATTGCTTTCAGACGACATGGCTAAACCAGTGTTACCAGGAATATGCGAACTATCATAATGGGCATAAGATCATTTGGGTCATTCGAAATCCACTATCCGTAGTGCGCTCCATGCTGTATAACTGGCCCGTAGGCGCATTGGATGAATTATTCCGGCACTGTGGGATCGATGCGATGCCCGAGCAGCTGAAACGGCAGGTGAATTTTTACAGTTGGCCTATCCTTAGCCAGATGCAGAAGTTTTATTTTACCTACGAAGGTAAGGGGGCGCGTTTCTTTGGGCGCGATCGTATCCATCCAGATCAAATGATGACGATTGATTTTGATGAAGCGCGGATATTCGTTGGAGTGGATAGGTTGAAACGCGCTTGCTATTCGTACAATGGCAAAGCCTCCCAAATTTCTGTGTTGCAGCAAAAATTGGATCCTGAAATATTTATGGTTGTCGACTATGATGATCTGGTGAGCAAGAAGGAAGAACTGCTGCCCCGCATGTTTGATTTCCTCCGCCTCAAATACAAACCAGAATTTGCAGACATGATCCACTCACAAAGCTTAAAAAAGAAGGAAACGCTTACAGATTTTGAGGTGAAAACGATCAGGGAAATGTGCGATCCAGTCTATCAGCAGACACGTGAGCTGATCACTCTTAAGTAGGGGTGAGGACAAATCACCTGAATGGTTAAAGTTAGCGTTGTCATTCCTGCCTATAACCAGGCAGAATATCTGCCCTCGGCAATCCAAAGCGTATTGGATCAGTCGCTATCCGATTGGGAGCTCTTAATTGTTGATGATGGATCCAAAGATGCGACTGCTGAAGTCGTTTCTGATTATCAAGACACTCGTATTCATTACATCTACCAGGAAAACAAAGGATTGCCAGGCGCCCGCAATACTGGAATTCGCCAGGCATCTGGTGAATATCTGGCTTTCCTGGATGCGGATGATTATTATCACAGGGAGAAGCTCCTGAGGCAGGCTCAACATCTCGATAAGAACGCCGATATCGGACTCAGTTATGCTTCTCGGATCAGCGTTGACCAGTCAGGCGCTCCTTTACGTCTGCGTAGAGCACCCGATGCGATAAGCCTGGCATTATTCATCGAAGGTTTCCCTTTTACAATCAATGATTTACTGGTTCGTCGTACATGGCTGGATCAGATTGGGAATTTCGACGAATCCTTCATCTTGCACAGTGAAGATCGAGATTTCTACCTGCGTTTGATCTTAGCAGGGTGCCAATTCGGTCGCGTCGATCAAGCATTATCCTACCGACGTGTTCATATTGACAGGGCTTTTGGATACCTTCAGGCCAGGTTAGATACGATGTTTCGAGCCCTGGAAACAGTTTTCAGTGATCCGCGCTGCCCTGTTGGCATATTGGGAATGCGCGATCTGGCCTACGCACGAGACTATCTTGTGTGGGGATACCAGGCCTCAATCCAGGGTGAAGATGAGCTTGCCCAGTCTTATTACTCCCAGGCGATACGTCTCAGCCCGAATTTATCATTGGAGAATTATCGGGCTATCACACGCTTCCTGATTTTGTCAGCCACTGCGGATGGAACAGAACATTCTGAAAAGACCGAGCGAGCCGCCGCCCAATTACCTTTAGATAAAACCTGGATCGAAGAACAAACACCTCGTATGGTTGCAATGGGTTACCTGATGCGAGCAGCTCGTGATGCATTATGGGATCGGCAGGTGATAGCTTTACAGCATTTTGCTCGAGCTGCCCAACTGAATTGTCAAGTTAATGATGACTTTTTACGATATTGGACCGAGCAATTAATGAATCACGAGGCTGAATTTGGCGCTGATATTGCTCAGCAAGCTCTGGATAGGATTAGCATGGGGCTTCACAAAGCCGGTTTCGAAAATGCAGTCAGGGAATTACGTGCAAATATTTATATCAACCAGGCATTTGCTCGATACCATGCCGGAAAATTGGATAAAATCCCTCAAAAAGTGATCAAGGCGGTAATCAATAACCCAAACCATCTGAAAAACCGGGGAGTGCTGTCCATGTTTCTCCGGTCGCTACTGAAAACTGCACCTTCGGAGATTGAAGGATAATATGCCTGGCATCATCGGATACTACAGCGAACAACCTGAAAGCGGTAAAGAACAGTGGCTTCATCACATGGCGCGTGCTTTGCATGATGAAGATATATTCTGTGTCGATACCTACCAGAGTGGCCTGGTTGGCATCGGTAGGGTAAGCCTGGGAATTGTCAACCCAGAAAAGCAACCCATTTGGAACGAGACTAAAACGCGCTGTATTGTTATGGAAGGTGAAATTTACGATTATCAAGAACAGAAACAGCAATTGGTAAATCTGGGCCATACCTTTTCAACAGATAACGACGCTGAATTTGTCCTGCATATGTTTGATGAATATGGGATTAAGTTTGCTTCCCGCCTTAATGGTAGCTTCGTTGCAGCCATATGGGATCACCAGGAACAGAAATTGATCATCGCCAACGATCGCCTGGGTTTACATCCCCTCTACTACACAGCACGTCCAAATGAATTTTGGTTTGCCAGTGGGGTGCGATCCTTACTAGCCTTGCCCGGAGCGCCAAACCGTGTAGATAAGGTTGCAATGATCCAATTCTTGACATTTGACCATATGCTGGGCAAACGAACGCTGCTTGAGGAGGTGCATTTACTGCCTCAAGCCTCCGTGGTCGTGGTGCAAGATGGCGGCGTTGTCATGGATCAATATTGGGCACCCATCTACCCCACCCATTATCAATTATGCCAGGAAGAAGAATGGATGGAACGCCTTCTCGATCATTTAAGAAAAGCGGTCCGACGTCAGGCTTACGATAATCTACCAGCGGCATTACTGTTAAGTGGGGGTCTGGACTCCCGGGTCCTATTGGCTTTGTTGTCCGAAGATTACCCCAAAAACCAATTCAATACCTACACTTTCGGTTTGCCTGATTCTGATGACGCCCGATTCGCAGCAGAAACGGCAAAAAAGGTTGGAGGCCAACACCAGTTTTTCCAAATGCCACCCGATTGGCTCGTGCGCCTGGCAGAAAAGAGCGTACGGCTAACCGATGGACTTGGCAACATTGTCAACCTGCATGCCCTAGCAACCCTGGAGGAAGAGACACAAACGGCGAAAGTGTTATTCAAGGGTTTCTTGGGGGATGCAATGATGGGATTCGCTCAAAGGCAGCAGCATTGGGCGACTTATGATGATGATACCCGCATCCAAGCCCATTGGCAGGTCCATAAAGATCAGGGAGTGATCACTTTCGATCTACCCGAACACAAGAAATTGCTCACCCGTGAGTTTCAGCAGGATATCGGGTCAGCAGTTCTGGATACATATCGCCAGGGAATGGATGAATCGGGGTCCTTGATGTTGAGCGACCAACGGCTGGTTTTTGATTTTCGGCAACGAGTCCCCCGTATGACGATTAATGGTGTGGAGGTCGCGCGCAGCCGGGCAGTCGTGCGTTTACCCTTTGCTGATAACGATCTGGTTGATTTTGTAATTTCAATCCCTCCCGGCTTGCGGTACGACCGGCGCTTAATGCGCAACACTTTCATGCGATATTTTCCAGAACTGGCAAAAATCCCACTGACTGACACTGGTTTACCCATGCTGGAGTGTAGTCGCACCCTAAGGATCGAGATGGGCCGGTTCTTTCGCTGGCATTTAAATCGAATTGGACTGAAACAATTCGATTACCTCAATCGCCGTCCGTACAAAGATTACAACAACTGGTTTCGTACAACCTTGCGCAGCTGGGTGGAGGGGGTGCTCCTGGAGGAGCGATCCTTGAAGCGCGGATATTTTCAACCGGATTATATCCGCCAGTTAGTGCGCGAACACATAGGCGGACAAAACCATACCATTCGCCTGGGGGCGTTAATTTCTTTGGAATTATGGCATCGCTCTTATATGGATTAAATGGGGATGCTTTCTCAACACTTCAAGGGCGATAAAATCTATCTCGTCGGAACGATTTTCGCGGTGCTGTTTTTGGGTTTAGCACTGACAATCCTATTGGCGCGCAATCTGCTTTCTCAAAGCCTAATCCCGTTGGCTGTTTCTCTCTTATCTCCAGATGGGAATGTTACACCTAATGGCATTAACCGCTTGAATTCGGTATTGGATTTGGCAGCATGGGTTGGATTGGGAGGATTCTTAGCGATCTATACCTATGTGTTTGTTCTCCGGATCGCATCAAACCGATTACCTGCGTCCGTTCACCCCGCAGCAACAATCCAGTTGCCGGCCTCTTTGACGGCTTACCTAATGATTGGTGTGATCATCGTATTCGCTGTATTGATTCGCCTGCCTCACCTTAACAGGGGCTTTTACTACGATGAGCTTTTTACAACCTACCATTTTATCAATGCGGATTCATGGTGGGGTACGATATCGCGTTTTATAATTTTCAATAATCACATCTTATACTCGGTACTTGGTCGGATATCCCAGACGATTTTTGGAACTTTCGAGTGGGCGTTAAGGCTCCCAGCATTCATCATGGGAATTGGTTCAATTTACCTGGCATGGTGGTTTGCTCGGGATAAATTTGGCGAGTCTATTGCCCTGGCGGCTTCTTTTCTATTGGCAATATCTCCCACGCATGTTTTATGGAGTGTTTCAGCCCGGGGTTATACAGGGTTGATCTTTTTTTCACTGCTCTCAACGATTTCCTTCTTTTCTCTCCTCGCGAAACCTCGAAAAGGTCCAGCGAGTATCTATATTCTGGCATCCGTTGCTGCTGTTTACACCCACTTACACGGAGTGTGGTTGGTGGTTGGACAATTTTTTTATCTTACAGCGGCTGCGATTACAACGATTCGCAAGAAGGAAACCGCTCTACATATTTCCATAGGTTCTTTCCGGTGGTTGTGGCTATCCTTTGGGGCGATTACTTTGCTATCTGTATTTTGTTATCTGCCGGTAATCACCCAATTGCTTTACAGCATGAATAGACACGGTGGAACCTCATTCCAATTGTTATTTCCGATCAGTTTTATTAATGAAATGTCTGGGAATATCATGCTGCTAGGGGGAGTAACATTTGTCCTGGCACTGCTCGGGGGGATGGTTTATTGGCGCGTGTATCCTGGCTATCTGACTTACATCCTCAGCATTTCAGCTATACCCTTATTAATTTCATGGGTCGTGCTCAGGCCTTTGAATCTATATGCAAGGTTTTTCTCCAACCTGATGCCGTTTTACCTGATTCTCGTTTGCCTGGGTTTTCAAGCTGTCACACGGTGGATCATGCGAGCCAGAGTCGCCTGGCTGAAGTATGCCCTTTCTGGGATACTAATCTGCCTTACCGGTTATGCGTTGTTCGCCTGGGCATCCAATTCCTGGTCAAATATCCCGGAAGAAGCTCAATACCGGAGTGCTATGCAGAAATTGACTTCACAAGCGGGACCTGAGGTCACTTTATGTGTGTTTGGCTCCGATGCAGATATATTCCAGTTCTACACGGATGAGCCCCTGGTTTTTCCCAAAACGCCAGCGGAACTGAGCGATCTTTTGAGAGAAAGCAAGGAACTCCGCTGTGCATACCATGCCGCCCCATGGAATCCGATTGAATTAACTCAGATGGCTGACATGTTACGCCAGCGGGTGGCACCAACGGATTTCAGGCGAATGCCCGTATTTTCAGTTCACCAATAGAAGGATAAAGATATATGCGCATTGGAGTGGTGAATGAAGAAACCTGGGGATTCTTCAACGAAATATTTGCTGAATTAAGCGTTCATCATCAAGTCAGCATTTTTCACTCTGGGCTCCGGAAACTGCCAATATTTGAAAGTCGTATCAATAACATCCTAACCCGAAGGGACTGGCTCAACTTCGTCAGTGGACAGGATTTAATCTTCTGCGAGTGGGCCAGTGAATCCCTGGTTTACCTGACTCACCTTCCCAAAACGACCAAGATTGTTACTCGCCTGCATCGATATGAGCTCTACAATTGGGTCGAAAAAGTAAACTGGGCTGCGGTTGATAAAATCATTTTTGTTAGTGAAGCCAAAAGGAAGGAATTCGCCCAACTTTATCCTGCAACGGTGGACAGGCAAATCGTTATCCCAGTGGGCATCGATTTTGATAAATTTTTACAAAAACCTCGAGAATTCCAGGGAAATATAGGCATTCTGTGCCATCTTACACCGCGCAAACGTATCTACGAACTGATATTGGCCTTCTCAGTCTTGGCGCGGCAGACTCAAGACTACCACTTACATATCGCTGGTGGAAAGCACCCACGATTTGGGGATTACTATCAAGCGCTGTATCAACTCGTTCGTAGGCTTGGGATTTCCTCACGGGTGACGTTCTATGGAAACGTGGACAATCCAAAAGAATGGTATTCTGGCATCGAAATTTTTGTTTCGAATAGTTATTCAGAGGGTTTACAGGTGGCACCCATGGAGGCAGTAGCTGGTGGGTGTTATTGTTTAGCCCATCATTGGGATGGAGCCGATGAGCTGTTGCCAATAAATAATTTATTTCTCACCGAGCACGAGCTAATCGAACGCGTCGATCAATTCAGCAAGATGAGTGGGACCGAACAAGTTAAAAGAATAACGGATTTACAATCCAATATTCAAGAGCAGTTTAATATTCATAAGCTTAAAAAGCAAATCCGCCAGTTGATTGAAGATGTGGCTGTTGCACCGGACAGGAATCGTTGGGGACAATGAAGATTGGATATCTAATGCAGGTGGGGGAGGATATTCGCCAGCCACCATTCAATGGACCCGCAAACCATGTTCGCCAGATTACCAGAGAACTGGCGCATAGAGGTCATTCGGTTCGCGTGCTCTATCGTTTGGGGAACCAGATCTGGCTCTCGGATGGCTTGATCGATTTTCGGCCTGTAACCGTTCGGCGAAGCGACCGCGGTCTATTCCGCCTGTTCGAGCGCGTTGTGCGCCGAATACAGACTGAATTGAAACTACCCTATTTGGGAATCTTTGAGAGTTTACGATTTGCCATGGCTTGCCAGCAAGAACTGTCCGATTGCGATATCTACTTGGAGCGGCTAAGTTGGATGACCTATGGAGGAGCATTGGCCGCGCGTTGGTTGAAAATTCCCTGGATTCTGGAATATAACGGAGATCCGCTCGAAGATTTGGATGCAAAAGGCATCGCTCCAGCTGGCTTGCAGCGAAGAATTTCCGTTGGAATATTAGGTGTTACGATACGTAAAGCCGACTTCCTTGTCGCTACCGGGGAGGGCTGGCGAAAAAACTGCATCGAGCGCTGGGGGATCAGCGAGAAGCGGACTACTACCATCGAGAATGGCACCGATCTCTTACAAATATTATCCCGAGAAGAATTAAAATCTTTTCAGCCAATCGGTGAAGACTGCTTTACGCTCCATCTTGTTTATCTGGGCGGATTTTATCCCTGGCATGGCATTCCGATCCTGCTCAACGCGATCACTAAGTTGGTGAAGCTAGGAGTCGATTTGCACCTGGTTCTGATTGGAGCAGGTGAGGGATTAACCGAAGCTCAAAATCAAGTATCTCACTTAGGGATGAGCTCACGCGTCCATTTTGCCGGTCGGTTAGCCTCAGAGGATTACGCTCAAATATTGGCGAAAGCGGATATGGGTATATCTCCATACTGTGGTTGGTTGGAATTTTCTGGTTTGAAAATATTTGACTATAAGGCCGCCGGATTGACTTGCATTGCCTCTGGGGAAAATGGGCAACCTGCCACTTTACAGCATGGGCGCACCGGTTGGATTGTCCCACCATGTGATGAAGACGCGTTGATCGAGGCTATTTTATCGTTGGGGAGCAACCCAAGGCTGCGACAGAATATCGGGCAAGCTGCCAGGTTAGAAGCAGAAGAGAAGCATAGCTGGAAACACACAGCGGATGGTCTGGATCAAGTTATGTGGCAAATGCTCGCTAAGAAGAAATCTCCAGATATCGTAGAAGGTCAATGAAAACGGGTCTTGTCGACATTATGATGCCTGCATATAATGCGGAGCTATATATCGCTGAGGCGATTGACAGCGTATTATTGCAGAACTACACGAACTGGAGATTGCTCGTTGTAAATGATGGCTCTAGCGATCGTACGCCGGATATTGTGGCTCAATTCAAGGACCCTCGGATCCAGCTTATTAACCAACCCAATCGGGGAGAGGCTGCTGCGCGGAATACTGCTCTGGATAGCATGAGTGGAGAGTTCGTTGCCTTCCTGGACGCGGACGACAGTTTCATGCCCCAGCATCTTGAAGAAGCAGTAAATCGACTGAGAAAACAGCCCAAGACAGATGCCGTATACAGTGATGGCTATCATATGAATGCCAGTGGCGAATTGGGGAAGACATTATCAAGCCGCCGGAGGGGTCCTTTTCGCGGGGATATCTTTGAAGAGCTGATCCGGGCATCAGATGTTTTTGGACCGCCGATCTGTGTCGTTTTGCGGCGAAAACCGATCTTGAAGGATAATCTCCGCTTTGACCAACAAATTGTTATCGGTCCAGATTGGGATTTTTTGACACGATATGCAGAACACGCAACTTTTGATTATATCGATCAACCTACCTGTCGTTATCGTTTACATGCAAGTAATATAACCTTTCAAACAAAATCGCAAAAAAGGGCGCTTTCCCTGGCGCTGTGCCGGGAAACAGCGATCCAGCTCTCGAAATTTTCGTCGTGTTCCGTCGAAACACGCAGTTATGTATTCTATGATTTATTAGTTGAGCTTCTGGGTGGGTTCCCAGAACGGCAGTCGGTGATTGCAGAAAGTAAGCAATTTAAGGCGTTACCTAAAGAAGAACAGGCGCGTTTATTCCGTTTGATGGCTGCAAGTGAAATCCGAGCCGGCAGAAACTTCGAATACGTGAATAGCTGGCTAAACTCATCCAGGCGATTAAAATCGGGTGACCTCCGCACGACTACTTTGACATTTTTATTTTGGATGAGCCCAACGGTGTGCAAAGTGGTCTTAAATCTACGGGGGATTCTCGGTTGGCGACCAAAAGAGAATTCTCCTTTTGCTCAATTTAACTCATCTTGAGGCCAGACTTTGCGCATAGCCATTTATCATAATCTTCCATCTGGTGGGGCTAAACGAACTGTTCTGGAACAAGTTAAGCGGCTGAGCATCCGGCATGAAGTTGATGTTTTTTCCTTGAGCAGCGCTAATCACGAATTCGCAGATTTACGCCCATATATTAAAAACCACACCGTTCTTGAATTTCGACCATTAAAATTGCTGCAATCTCCATGGGGGAGGGTCAATCAAGCAATAAGATGGCTGGATCTTTCTCGTTTGAATCGACGCACTCAGCATCTTTCCCAAATTATTCTCAAGAATGGGTATGATGTACTTCTGGCTCATCCTTGCCAGTTTGAAAATAACCCAAGTGTTCTGCAACATGTGACTGCTATACGTACAGTCTATTACTGTCACGAGCCGTTACGATTGATTTATGAAAAAATGCCCGCGAGACCGTACGACCAGGCAGAACTTCGGCGGCGGCAACTGCTAAATCGTATTGACCCTCTGCCTTCACTATACAAGGCAAAACTTCAGCGGCAGGATCGGGATAATATCCGGATGGCCGCCAGAGTGCTGGTTAATTCGAATTTTATCCGCCAATCCGTGAAGCAAATTTACGGCATCGATGCCCATGTGAGCTATCATGGCGTGGACGGCTCTTTCTTCCAGCCTCGTCATATCGAAAAACTGAATATCCTCCTCTCAGTGGGCTCATTGACACCCTTGAAGGGCTTCGATTTTCTCATTCAAGCGATGGGGTGCTTGCCAACCTCTGGACGTCCGACCCTGGTCATTGCCAGCAATTTTCAAAATCCACCCGAGCGGGAATACTTGATCGACCTGGCAGGAAAATCCGGTGTTGATGTGGAGTTGGAAGGTAATGTCAGCGATGTAAGGCTTGTCGAACTCTATAGCCAGGCGAAAATTACCGTTTATGCCCCCCTGGCTGAACCATTTGGTTTGGTGCCCTTGGAATCAATGGCGTGTGCTACTCCTGTGGTGGCTGTCGATGAAGGTGGTATTCGGGAGACGGTTCTGCACAATCAGACGGGGTTATTAGTCCAGCGCGCACCAGAACTCTTTGCCGGAGCAATTACGCAACTCTTAACCGATACAAACTTGGCGCGTGAAATTGGGGTTAACGGGCGCGAACATGTTCTCAATCACTGGTCCTGGGAACGGGCAATGGACACACTGGAACGTTACCTTGTTGCATGAGATTTAACCGGTTTTGAAAAGGAGGATTATCCTATGGACTTCACCTGGAACGAAGAGCAATTAGCATTCAAGAAAGCCGTCATCGAATTCGCTCAAAAAGAGCTGAATGAAGAGATGATTGAACGGGATAAACAAGGAATATTCTCACGTGATTTATGGAAGAAATGCGCTCGATTCGGCATCCTGGGATTACCGGTCCCTGAAGAATATGGTGGATCGGATGCGGACATTCTCACAGCGATGCTTACCATGGAAGGCCTTGGCTATGGTTGTCACGATAATGGCTTGATTTTTGGAATGAATGCTCAAATGTGGAGCGTCCAGTTACCGATCTTGACTTTTGGCAGCGAGGACCAGAAGAAAAAATATCTACCTGGCATGTGTAATGGAGATATTATTGGCGCACACGGTATGACTGAGCCGGATACTGGCTCGGATGCATATAACTTGCGCACACGTGCAGACCGCACCAAAGGTGGGTACATCCTCAATGGCAGCAAGATGTTTGTTACCAATGCCCCTGTAGCCGATATGGCTGTTGTTTTCGCAACGGTGGAGGCTGCGAAAGGAATGTGGGGGATCACAGGTTTTGTGGTCGATAAAGGCACGCCTGGGTTTTCGATCAGCAAGCATATCGATAAAATGGGACTACGCACATCACCGATGGGAGAGCTGATCTTACAGGATTGTTTTATCCCTGAAGAAAATCGCCTGGGTCCAGAAGGGGCAGGTGCGCGCATATTCAACAATTCGATGGAATGGGAGCGCAGCTGCATCCTGGCGGGAAACCTTGGCGTGATGGAGCGCCAATTGGAAACCAGCATCGAGTACGCCCGCGAGCGTCAGCAATTTGGGCAGCCGATTGGCAAGTTCCAATCCGTCGCAAATCGCATTGTCGATATGAAGGTGCGTCTGGAGACAGCGCGATTAATTTTATACAAAGTTGCCTGGCTGAAGAAAATGGGTAAGCCGGCAGTCATGGAAGCTGCCATGGCTAAACTCTACTTGAGTGAGTGCTTTGTTCAATCCGGATTGGATGCGATTCGCACGCTGGGCGGATACGGATATATGACAGAATTTGAAGTCGAACGGAATCTCAGAGATGCTATTGGAGGTACGATCTATTCCGGTACATCGGATATTCAACGTAATATCATCGCCCGTTTGTTGGGACTATAAAATTTATGGTCAGGCGATTGTTGCTACTGAATGGTTTGGCGGCTATTACTGCAGTGGCGCACCATGCCATTCATTGGGTGTTGATCGCGATGGTATGGTGGACAGATCAATATCGACCTGTTTCAATACCCAATTATGAAATGGTTGGAGGCTGGGGATATTATGGGCTCCGTATTGTTGATCAATTAGCTCTGCTCGGGGTTCCCTCTTTCCTTTTTGTTTCCGGATTTTTCATTGCTAACAGCACGAGCAAATCTCAGAAGACGATTGGCTGGCGGATCGTTCTCAACCGGTTGCGTGTCATCCTGGTTCCTTATATAGTATGGGTATCCATCATCCTGTTAGGCGATTTTATTGAAGGTGAAAAATATACGGCAATCGGAATTCTCAAACTGTTTCTAACCGGCAGGGTAGCCCCTCCTTACTATTATGTACCCCTCTTGATCCAGCTCTTTTTACTCTCTTTTCTACTGGTACCCCTGGCTAGAGAGCGCCGGAAACTTCTCCTCTGGATAGCATTTCTACTACAAATCCCGGTGACCGTACTTACCTATTTGCGCCTGCTTGGTGTTGATTTATCATGCTTTGAGACGATTTCACTTGCTTTTACAGATTGGCACCTTCCCGGGTATCTAATGTGGCTTGTACTGGGTATGGTGGCAGGTTTCCACAAATTGGATTTTAAAAATTTCATCACTCGCTACCGCTCTGGGATCATCATCGGATTGGTGGCGACATTCTTTGGGGGAATTATTGAATGGGCATATCTGCGTCAATTAATTGATAGAGAATGGCTCTCTCCCCAAATTACCCTGGTGGATAAGATTTATACGATCGTGTTCTTATTGTATTTCTTCTCTATCGAAAATATAAAAATTCCCTTTTCTAAAGAGATTGAGAAGATTGGGATTATGTCATATGGCATCTATCTGATCCATGTGCCAGTATTGGAATTGACATCCAGGGTAATATTTCACCTGACCCCTGCATTCTTGGGGTACTATGGCTGGCTATTCTTATTGTTGGCTGTGGTGGGAGTCGCGATCCCAGTAACCTTGATGAAATTGGTTAACTGGACCCCTGCGCGGATTTTTTACGAATATTTGTTTGGCTAACATTACTGGAGAGAGAGGAAATGGCGATGAGGTACATGTTGTCACATGCTGTAACAAATTGGGCAGAAAGAAATCCCGATCATGAAGCGGTTCGGTTTTCTGGACAATCTTTAACCTATGCCGAACTAGAGACTCGCTCGAACCGCCTGGCGCGCATTCTGCGCGAACATGGTCTGATGCGAGGAGAACGCGTGGGAATTTTTATGAATAAAGGTCTGGAATCTGCGGTCGCCATCTATGGGATCATGAAAGCGGGCGGAGCTTATGTACCTCTGGACCCGTTTGCACCAGTTGGTCGAATTGGGTTTGTTATCCAGGACTGCGGTATCAGGCATCTGGTCACCAAGGAAGCAAAATTGAGCCAGGTCGAAGAAATTTTAAACCTGACAACCGGTCTTGAATTTCTTGTCGGTATCAGCGAAGTAGAATCCAAGCCGGCGACTTGCATTCCCTGGGAGGCGCTCGATTCTGTGCCATCTGGAGCTCTCGATTTGAATCTCACCGAGCAAGACTTGGCTTATATCCTGTATACGTCCGGGTCGACTGGGACGCCAAAAGGCATTATGCACACTCATCGAAGCGGTCTGAGCTTCGCTGAGTGGGGAGCTGATACCTACGATTTGCAGAACGATGACCGCTTGAGTAACCATGCCCCATTGCATTTTGATCTTTCTACATTTGATATTTTTTCCTCATCGGTCGCCGGCGCTACAACGGTTATTATTCCTGAGGCGCTTACTAAATTCCCCGCTAATATGGCAAGCTTTATTGAGGATGAGAAGATATCAGTTTGGTATTCAGTACCTTTTGCCCTCATTCAGCTCATGCAGCGCGGAAAAATGGAAACTCGCGATTTGAGCCATTTGCGCTGGGTTCTGTTTGCTGGAGAAGTATTTCCTACCAAACATCTGCGCCAGCTCATGGAGATGTTACCCAACGTCCGCTTCAGCAACCTTTATGGCCCTACTGAAACTAACGTTTGCACTTACTATAATTTATCCGGGATACCTGAGGATACCGATGAAACGATTCCGATTGGTAAGCCATGCGCAAACGTAGAAGATTTGATAGTAGATCTGGACGATCATCCGGTTCTCCCTGGCGAGGTTGGTGAGCTTCTGATTCGTGGGGGTGTGGTGATGAAGGGCTACTGGGGTCAACCAGAAAAAACCGCCCAGGGTTTCTTCCGCCGCCAGTCGTTTGGCCACTTTGATGATATTTTCTACCGCACCGGTGATTTGGTTCAGATGGACGCAGAAGGAAACTATCGCTACCTGGGACGGAAAGACCGTCAAATTAAGACGCGGGGTTATCGTGTAGAGTTGGATGAAATTGAAGTAGCATTATTGTCTCACGATGGCGTACAGGAAGCGGCTGCTTATCCTATTCCTGATGGTCAGGGTAGCAACCTGATTGAAGCTTCGGTTATTCTTAAACCGACGTTCGAAATCGGTGATTCTGATTTGGTTGAGCACCTATCACGAAGACTACCTCCCTATGCAATACCCGTGCGATTAGATATACTGGATGACTTTCCCAGGACATCCACTGGTAAAATTAACCGTCGTGAGCTACAGACCAGGGCGGCTGAGCGAATGACCCAATAACCAACTTGATAAACAACAACTAAAGGAGAGAAGAAGATGGACCGCAAGACAATTTTGATGGATTATGTGAAGAACGAAATCATGCGCAACCGTAATGCCAAACTTAATGAGAACGAGGATTTGCTTAGTGCAGGCATTCTCGATTCTTTGGCGATCCTGCAACTGGTTGCTTACATCGATGAGACCTTTGGAATTCAAGTACCAGATGAGGATGTGGTTTACGATAACTTCAAGAGCATCAGCTCCCTGGTGAGTTATTTGGGTCAGTTCAAATAGATCAGCCTGTAGGTTATTCATTGGTTGGGGTATCTATGGAAAGGGGTTAATAAAGTGTTGAACGATGTAATCATCATTGGTGGTGGACCTGCTGGATCAGCAATGGGAGCCTTTCTCTCCAAAGCTGGTATTACAAATGTGATTATTGAGAGTTCTTTTCATCCGCGTTCACATGTGGGTGAATCGATGGTCACTTCTTCCACGAGGGTATTTAAGGAGATCGGTTTCTTGCCAGTATTGGAGCGTGAAGGATTCGTACGCAAATATGGCGCCTCCTGGCATGCGCCAGATGGAGACGAATTCGCGATCGAGTTCAAGGAGTTTCCGCAGGATGGGGTGGAACAAGACTACACCTACCACGTGGATCGCAGTAAGTTGGATTTGCTCATGTTGAAACATGCTGAGAGCCTTGGGTCAAAAATTCTGCAGGGAGTACATGTAAAACAGGTGCTCTTTGATGGACAACGAGCGAACGGAGTGCGTATTTCCGTTGCAGGTCAAGAGGTTGATCTCCCGTGCAAGTTTGTTGTAGATGCCAGCGGGCGCAACACCTTGATTGGAAACCAGCTGAAACTCAAGGTTAAGGATCCTGTCTTCGACCAATATGCAGTGCATGCCTGGTTTAAGAACGTTAATCGAGGCGGAGCTCATACAGCTAACTTTATCCATATCTATTTTCTAAAGATCGAGCGCGGATGGGTGTGGCAGATCCCTATCAATGAGGAAATCACCTCGATGGGGGTTGTAGCTGATAAAACCGTGTATCGAGAATCGCACAAGGATATTGAGAGTTACTTTAACACCCATATTACTTCCAATCCGGACCTGGTACGCGCGATGAAGGATGCAGTGCGTATAAATGAATTCAAGACTGAGGGGGATTATAGCTACGGCCTATCTAAAATCGTTGGCGATGGCTTCCTTTGTATTGGCGACGCAGCGCGATTTGTCGATCCCATTTTCTCCTCCGGGGTGAGTGTAGCGCTTTATAGCGCAAAATATGCCTCAGAGCGGATCGTCAATGCATTTGCGACCGGTGATTTCAGCGAGGCAGCGCTAAAGCCCTATGAAACCCGTTTGAGAGGGGGTGTGAATATCTGGTATGAATTCATACGCCTGTACTACAAGCTTTTACCCCTGTTCACGCATTTTATCCAATCGAAGAAACACCGCCTTGAAGTGCTGCGCCTGTTGCAGGGAGAAGTTTACGATCGAAGCGATGTTCCCGTCTTGGACGCTATGCGTCGATATATCGCCACAGTCGAGAAATCGGATTCGCACCTGTTGCGTTCCAAGTTAACCAGTATTCCGATCGACGATCTGAATTTCTAGGTTTCTTTCAGAGCAACCATTTATGGTTCGAAGACTCCTTTATCTGAATGGCCTGGCGATTGTAAACGTAGTATTGTTCCACGCCACTGGAATGGGTTTTGTTGCTATGCTGGCATGGGGGGAACGTTATCTGCCTCCTGGTGTATCCCCAATGACACAAATTGGGAGCCTGCCGTATTTGGGCTTGAGAATATTGGAACAGTTGGTCGTCTTTAGCATTCCCGCTTTCCTGATCGTTTCAGGTTACTTCGTTGCCGTTGCCACGGGACGCAACCAGAGTTCTGTCAGTTGGAAGGTTGTGACCACCCGGGTGATGTATCTGCTCATACCGTATCTCCTCTGGTCGCTTGTGGCAATTGGCCTGAAATTGTTCGTTGAAGGCGAGCAGCTTCCCCTGCCCACTTTGGTTCGGATGTTTCTGACGGGCTCTACGAACGAAGTCTTTTATTTTGTACCTCTTCTGGTGCAGTTTTATTTGCTTTCGCCGATATTCGTACCCCTGGCTCGCAAACATTGGAAAGCCTTGTTAATCGTTACAGCTTTATTACAATTGATGGTCCACATTTTGCAATATCCGATGCTGCTGGGCCAACCGAATGAATTCAGCCAGCAAATATTCAAGTTGCTGCCTAAGTGGTTTATCCTCGCGCGGATATTCTGGTTCCCATTGGGAATCGTGATTGGCTTTCATCTGCCTGAATTTAAGAAGTTCTTGATCCCCCTTCGCTGGTGGTTGGTTGGCGCAGGGGTGTTACTTATACCGCTGGGTGTTGTGGAGTGGGAGGTCTATTTTCGATTATCTGGACTTCAATGGCTGGCGCACAGCGAGACAATCCTCGACAGTGTCTATGCTATCGCTGTTGTGTTTGGAATATTAGCCTTCGAGAAATCGAATCTTCCTTTATCCAATTTTATCAGCAGCCTGGGAGGGAAATCTTATGGTATTTATCTCACACACGCCATTGTGATCGAGTACGCAGCCAAGGTCATTTATCGGCTCATCCCTGGGATGTTGGGATATCAAATTCTACTGCAACCCGTGTTCATCCTATGCGGCCTGGGTGTTCCGCTGCTCTTGATGGCAATTGTGGATAAATCGCCTGCCCGGAAATACTATACTTACATTTTTGGATAACGTTGCTCCAGGACTATGACAAAGAGATTATTATTGCTAAACGGCCTGGCTGCTCTGGCTGTCGTAATGAATCACGCCTCTGCGTGGGGATTTACAGCGATGTTCTGGTGGGTAGACCGATATATGCAGGTTTCAGCGCCAGATTTTTCTCAGTTGGGTAACTCAGCCTATTATGGTCTGCGCGTGATCGAGCAATACATTATTTTCACGATTCCTGCCTTCTTAACGGTTTCGGGATTTTTTGTTGCAATGTCTACGGGTCGCGACCAGCATACTATTCGCTGGCAGGTGGTCTTGGCACGGGTTCGGCGGTTGTTGATCCCATTCACCATCTGGTCTCTTCTGATCATGGGTTTATCGCTCCTCCAAGGACAGAGATTTACTGCGATTGGATTTATCACGACATTTCTTACCGGGCGGGCAGCGCCTCCCTTTTATTACATTCCAATGCTCGTTCAATTCTTCCTGATCTCGCCGCTACTGGTGCCTCTTGCAAGAGATCGATGGAAATCGCTTCTACTGTTCGCGGTTGTATTGCAGGTTTATGTCTTATCCTTGAACTATGCATTGATCTTGGATATCGATACTGCTTCCTTAGGCCCCCTACAATTTCTCCACCATGGCTGGCTGTTCACCTCTCAAATATTCTGGTTTTGTTTGGGGATGGTTGCCGGCTTTCATCTACCTGAATTTAAGCTATTTCTGAGACGATTCAGGTGGGTATTTCTTTCCATGACCATCATTTTCTTTATTGGCGGGATATTCGAATGGGAATACTTGGTGCAGATTTCTGGCCAGGCATGGATCGGGCCTCGAGAGACGATTATCGATCAGCTATATGCCCTGGGTTTCATTTTCAGCTTTCTGGCTTTCGATGAAATAATACTTCCATTATCTACGCAACTTTCAAATATTGGTAGAAAATCTTTTGGGATTTACCTGGCTCATACGCCCGCCTTGGAGTATACCGCGCGGGCAATTTATCACATCTCCCCTTCCATATTGGCATTTCAAGGGATCTTTCTGCCCATTTTGATCACAATGGGATTAGGATTTCCCCTGGTTCTTATGGCATTGGTCAACCGATCGCCTGCACGCCGCATATACGAGCATTTATTTGGATAATTCGAGGAGAATATGGTTAAAGCATTAGTTACCGGAGGAGCCGGTTTCATTGGATCGCATGTTGTCGAAAACCTTATAAAAAGAGGCTATGAGGTTGTCGTCCTGGACGACTTAAGTGGAGGATTTGTCGATAACCTGGTTGATGGTACTCGATTTGTTCGGGGTAGTATCGTTGACCATGAATTGATCAACCATTTATTCGAAAAAGAATCATTTGATTATGTTTTTCACCTTGCTGCTTATGCTGCGGAAGGATTGAGCCATTTCATCAAGCGTTTTAATTATCAAAACAACCTCATTGGAAGTATTAATCTGATCAATGCAGCGGTTAATCATGGGATCAAGTGTTTTGTTTTTACATCATCCATTGCGGTTTATGGCAGCAGTCCTGAGCTTCCAATGACTGAAGAAAGCAACCCCCACCCGGAGGACCCTTATGGAATCGCCAAGCTCGCCGTGGAGCAGGAATTAAAAGTATCTAAGGAAATATTTGGTTTGGATTATATTATTTTCCGACCCCATAACGTCTACGGAGAGCGACAAAATATCGGTGATAAATACCGGAATGTCGTGGGCATTTTTATGAATCAGATTTTGCAGGATAAGCCGATGACGATCTTTGGGGATGGCGTCCAGACGCGCGCATTCAGTTATATAGGCGATGTAGCACCGGTTATCGCCGAATCTGTTGAGTTGCCTAAGGCATACAACCAGATATTCAATATTGGCGCAGACCAACCGTATACCGTGAATGATTTGGCAGAGTGTGTGGCCAGGGCGATGAAAGTTCCAGCGAAAATCGTCCACCTGCCTCCCAGAAACGAAGTGGTAAATGCTTATTCTTCCCACGAGAAAGTGCGAAGGGTATTTGGAGACCGCGCGCTATTTGACCTGGACGCGGGACTGAGCCGCATGGCAGCGTGGGTACGCATGCACGGTGCACGCGAGAGCCAGAGATTTAAGGATATTGAAGTCCTAAAGAATTTCCCCAAAGCCTGGCTGGTGTGAATTTTATTTATGGATGGAATGGCGTTGATATCCCAGAATCCCCTGGTCGTGTCAGTAATTTTAAATACCAATCGGTGTGAGGATACACTGGCATTATTGGAGTCCTTGGGTGCATCGGATTATCCAAACCATCGAATTCTTGTGCTGGATAATGCCTCAACAGATGGATCTGTACAGGCAATTCGAGATCAGCATGCCCAAGTGAATATTATTGAACTCCAAGAAAATCTGGGATATGCGGGCAATAACAACGTAGGGATTCACAGTGCTTTAGAATTGGGCGCTGATTGGATTTTTGTTTTGAATGAGGATACCTTGTTGGCGCCTGATTGCATTTCCCTGCTGGTAGCAGCTGGCGAAGCCTCCCCTGGCGTTGGGATTCTTGGTCCTATGGTGTACCATCACAACGAGCCGCAGGTTATCCAATCGGCGGGCGGCAGGTTGGGGAAGGACTGGCAAGCCTGGCATTTGGGGCAAAACGAACTCGATCGAGGGCAATTTCCTCGACAACATGAGGTGGATTGGATCTCGGGCTGTGCGATCCTAGTGAAAAGATCCGTTATCGAGCAAATTGGAATGTTGGACGCACGCTTCTTCTATTACTTCGAAGAAACCGAATGGTGCGTGCGTGCTCGTAAGGCTAGCTGGAAAATTGTTCACTTACCGGAAGCAAGACTATGGCATAAAGGCGTCCAACGTAACTATCAGCCGAGTCCAAATGTGACCTATTATGCTACCCGCAACCGTTTCTTGATGTTGGCCAAGCATGATGCTCCGCTGCGAGCCTGGCTGAATGCCTGGGGGCAAACACTGCGTACCCTTATCAGCTGGAGTATCAAACCACGGTGGCGCAGTATGCGAGCGCATCGGGAGGCCATGTGGCAAGGTGTTAAGGATTATCTCAACCAGCGCTGGGGAATGCGGGTATCTTCCTGAGCATTGATCTACCCTGATCTCTTTTCCTTACATCGGTATCACAGAAATGCGAAGTGTTAAGAGCTCGTATCAGCAGTTGATTACATGGAGAGATCTATCCTTGGTATCCTTAAAAGTCGCAGCGCTTAAGGCCGGATTTTTGCCCGGTCATACAAACTACACGCGTTTCATCATTCTTGGGCGCTCCAGAAGCGGATCAAATTTACTTCGCGGGCTCTTGAACTCACATAGCCAGGTAACCGTTTTTGGTGAGATCTTTCAAAATGATCGATCCATTGGTTGGGCGCTCCCTGGTTACCGACAAACAACCAAATTGTTGGACCTTTTCAGGAGAGCGCCCGTTCACTTCGTTATGGACCATGTCTTTCATCGTTTCCCGCTTCAGACGAAAGCTGTAGGGTTTAAGATCTTCTATTACCATGCCCAAAGTGAGAATTGGAAATCCATCTGGGACTATTTGCAATCCGAAAAGGACTTGAAAGTAATCCATATCCGGCGCCATAATATTCTAAAAACACACCTTTCCAGGAAACTCGCCATGTTGACCGATCAGTGGGTGGACACTTCTGGCAGTCGTCCGATAACCGAGCGGATCGAACTGGATTATGATGAGCTGATCAAGGATTTTATCCAGACTCGGCAATGGGAAACCCAGGCAGTAGAAGCATTTCACGACCATTCGATGATTGAAGTAATTTATGAGGAATTGGCGCGGGATTACGTCGGGATTATGAGAAGTGTTCAGTCCTTCCTGGGTGTTGACGAAGAAATAGTTCAACCTGAGACCCATAAACAATCGAGCCGACCTTTAGCATACTCCATCATCAATTTTAATGAACTCCGGAAGAAATTCCTGGGTACACCCTGGGAAACATTCTTCGAAGAAGGTTAGAGAACCCTGAGTTATGAATAGACAATTTAGCGCCTTAAGTGGATTCGCTATGTTTCTTATAGTGCTCAACCACGCTATTCAACTTGGATTGGATAATCCAATCGGGTTTGGGTATGATCCTCTACCGGTTTGGGGGCGAGGAATTCTGACACTTCTTCAGGCATTTGGCGTCTTTGCGGTCCCAGTTTTCCTTTTTATTTCCGGAAGCTTTGTCGCTTATGCCGCGCAGGGTACCCCGCCGCGCTTAAGTTCCAGGTTCTTGGGCTCGAGTTTGCGCCACATCTTGACCCCTTATTTTATTTGGTCTGTCATCTTTTATGTGGTAGTTTTCTTTGTCAACGGTGAAACTTATACTCCCGGGCAATACCTGAAAAACCTGCTCGTGGGTTACCCGTATCATTTTATCCCTCTCTTGTTCTTTTTTTACATCTCCTCACCAATTTTCGTGTGGCTGAGCAGACGATTTGCCTGGTTGTTGCTCGTGGTGATCTCCATTTATCAGCTCATCATGCTAAACATCGTTTATCCGGGTGTATTAGGGTTCGTCTTTCCTGCTGGGATGCAAATTATATCGCTTCCTGTGCTCAGTCAAACCTTAGCCGATTGGGCCATATTTTTCCCTCTTGGCTTGATTTACGGGTTATATACTCGCCGCTTATTACCGGAATTGCGCAAGCTTAGGTGGGCCCTCGCGGGGTTTTCCACTATCTTATTTGTAATTGGCCTTCTAGACGCATTTGGGGCTGTCAACTTCCCTGTTGCCCGTCACCTTTGCGCCATCCCTCTCGTTCTGCTGCTACCTACAATCAAGCGTGAACGGATTCCACTCGTCCAGAATCTGGAAAAACTTGGCAAACGATCCTATGGGTTATATCTTACCCATTTGGTGGCCCTGGTTTTAACCGGATTTGCGATTAAAACCATAGCCCTGGCCGGATTAGGTCTGCCCATTTTACTCTTTCCATTGCTCCTGCTTGGCGGACTGGCAATACCTTGGTGGCTAATGAACCTGGCCTCAAGGGGACGGCTTCGTGCAGTTTATCGTTACCTATTTGGATAATTGATGCGGATTTTGTTCCTTTCCAGGTGGTTTCCGGATCCGCCGAATAATGGCTCGAGATTGCGGATCTATAATTTGCTGCAAGGTCTCTGCCGGCATCATCAAGTAACCTTGATAAGTTTCTATAATCCCCTAGAAGGGATACCGCAACGAGCGAATCTGCAATCGATATGCGAGGATATTCGTCTGGTACCATGGCGGGAGTATCAGCCCGATAGCCGGCGTTCATTGCTTGGATATTTTTCCCTTATCCCGCGTTATTTTGGCGATACATACTCAGATGCTATGCGAGATGAAATCGTTCAGGCTGTGCAAAATGGCAATTTTGACCGAGTAATTGCTTCCCAGGTTGATATGGCGGCGTATGCTCCCTATCTGGACCGTACGCCGGCATTGTTTGAAGAGGCTGAGGTCGGAATTTTATATGACCAATTTCAGCAAGCTAAAAATCCGCTGGACCGCTTTCGCTTTGGATTGACATGGGCAAAGCACCGTGGTTACATGCTTCGATTATTAAACCTTTTCCGGGCATGTACCGTAGTATCCGAGCAAGAGGGCCGCCTGATAAAAGAGGCGATCTTGCCCACTCTAAAGGTAAGTGTTATTCCAAATTGTGTTGATCTGACACATTATGCAGGGAATTGGACGCCGTCCAGACCTAACAGCCTGATTTTTTCCGGATCATTTAGCTTTAATCCTAATTATGAGGGAATGCTCTGGTTTATTAACGAAGTATACCCACACATCATCGGTCAAATTCCAGATACCCAATTAACGATTACAGGCGACCAGGCTGGACGACAACTGCCAGTCAGTCCCGGTGTTACCCACAAGGGATATGTCGGGGATGTTCGCCCATTCATTGCCGGTTCAATGTGTAGTATTGCCCCGATTCTACAGGGCGGGGGAACGCGATTAAAGATATTAGAAGCGATGGCCCTGGGGACACCGGTTGTGGCGACAAGCAAAGGCGCAGAAGGTCTGGATGTTCAGAATGGTGTTCACCTGCTTGTTGCAGATCAACCAATTGAGTTTGGGAAAGCCGTGGTTCGCTTGTTCAGGGAACCTGAATTGCGGGTCCACCTGGCAGAAAACGCCCTGAGGTTAGTGAAAAACCGTTATGACTGGAAGGGCATTATGCCGGGCTTCTTAGAACTGGTACAGAATCTTGGGTACAATTGATTGGTTCTAAAGGGCTTCCGATATGCTGAATGATTTATTCTTAAAAGCTCGTTCTACGATTGGGTCCGATCAGACCAGGATAATGACCTATATCAAATGGATCATTGTGGCTGGGGTTCTGTTTTTAAGCCTGGTCATCTCCATTCTCCCAAATCCAATGATGATCCTCTACGTTCTGATGGGTTTTATTGGTATTACGGCAGCATTAATATTTCTCAAGTCCCCTCAATTGGGATTAGCCGCCCTCGTTTTCGGCAGCATGTTCATTCCTACTCCTTTGAATATTGGACCGGAGGGGGCGTTAAACACCGCGATCCTGATGGTTGCACTTTTGATAGTACTTTGGTTGCTCGATATGCTCGCTCGCCGCCGTCAGATCTACCTGGTTTATTCTCGCACGGTCCCCCCCCTCTTGGTATTAATTGCTATTGTCCTGGTCGCTATGATCAACGGTCAACTGAATTATTACTCCCTGGCTAACCTTGCGTCACTATTTGCGCAGGTAAGCGGAGCTGGAGTATTCGTGTTATCTGTTGGCGCTTACTTGCTGGCTGCTAACCAGATCCAAGACCTGACCTGGCTGAAAAGGATAACGTGGTTATTTATCCTGTTAGCAAGTTTCTATATTTTCGCTCGTCTGAATCACCGCACTGAAATCCTGATTCGCCCGCTCTATCAGTATGGTTCAGACGCTAGTTTGTTCTGGTTATGGTTGGTAACACTGGGCACCTCACAGGCTTTATTCAACCACAAGCTGGCAGTTCGTTGGAGAGTGATCCTTGGTATATTGTTGGCAGCAACATTCTACGTTGCCATGGGGCAAGCCTATGAGTGGAAATCGGGGTGGCTTCCCGCGGTAGCCAGCGTCGGCGTGATGATATTCGTTGGTTATCCTCGCCTGCGGGTTCCTCTGATAATCCTTGGAGCTGGATTGGCAGGACCAAAATTATTAGAAGTAGGTGATTTTTTCATCGGCGGAGAAGATTACAGCATCCAGACACGCTTCGAAGCCTGGAGGCTCGTGTTTGAAATCGTGAAAGCTAATCCGATCATTGGATTAGGCATGTCCAACTACTATTGGTACACGCCACTTTTTCCGATCATGGGATACGCGGTTACTTATAACTCGCATAATAACTTCATCGATATTCTCGCTCAAACTGGCATTGTCGGTTTACTATGCTTCTTATGGTTTGTTTGGGAGGTGGGTTGGCTGAGTTGGAAGCTCAAAGACCATGTGCCATCTGGCTTTCCTAGAGCGTATGTGATCGGAGTCTTAGGCGGACTGGTAGGGACTATGGTGGCAGCGATGTTGGGAGATTGGGTGTTGCCATTCGTATATAACGTTGGATTGGTTGGCTTCCGCTCGAGCATGTTCGGCTGGCTCTTCCTGGGGGGTATTGTCGTCATCGAAAAGTTATACAGACCTGATGGGAAAAGTCAGGCATCTCCCGATTATTCCAGATGAAACTATCGGTTGTCATTGTCAATTGGAATACTGGCGATCTGCTAGCCAGGTGTCTGCAGTCGGTCTACCGTAACTTGTCTGCACCAGACCTGGAAGTTATTGTCATCGATAATGCTTCCACAGATGGCGGACCACAGATGGTGGGAGAAAAGTTTCCTCGGGCTACCTTGATCTCTAATCCTGAGAATGTTGGATTTGCGAAGGCCAATAACCAGGGGATACGAATGAGTGCAGGAGAATATATCTTGCTGCTCAATCCCGATACTGAATTGCTACCTGGAGCAATCCCTACCTTAATTGACTATCTTGATCGCTACCCACAGTCAGGAGCCTGTGGGCCGCGCCTGCTCAACTCAGATGGCAGTTTACAGCCTTCCTGCTCTCCGGCTCCCACGATTTGGCGCGAAATTCTACGTCTGTTCCACGTGCCTTTTGTGCGTCCGGATGGTTACTATCATATGAAGGATTGGGACATCAACCAAGCGCGTCCTGTGGATATCTTATTGGGCGCGTGTTTACTCGTGCGCGCGTCTGTAATAAAGAGAGTCGGAGATCTGGATGAGCGATTCTTTATCTACTCCGAAGAAGTCGATCTTTGTCACAGGATCAAACGTGCGGGCTGGTCCTTGACCTGGGTGCCAACGGCACAGGTCATTCATCATGGTGGACAAAGCACTCAACAAGTGGCAGAAGAGATGTTCTTCCGTCTTTATGAGGCCAAACTTGCGTACTTTCGTAAACATTATGGCAGGGCAGCAGGCGGCGTGTATAAAGCTATTTTATGGCTTACGGCTGCCGTTCGTTTGCTTTTGACGCCATTTGCATGGTTAGAGAGAAATCCGAGGCGCAAGAGGCATCTAGCGCTGGCAAATAATTATCTGCGATTGATGGTTTCTCTACCGCATATGTAAGGTGAAGCATTGTGATCAATCCACCAGGAGACAGGTCTCCTGGATAATTAGAATTTTTTCCTTAAGGAGTGAATTTTATGGCGATCGAAAACCAAATCAAGGATTACATAGCCAAGAATCTTTTGTTCAGCGATAACGGCTTCCCCTATCCAGACGAAGCATCTTTTCTAGATGAAGGCATCGTCGATTCCGTTGGAGTGATGGAATTGGTTGCCTTTGTGGAAGAGGAGTTTGGGATCAAGGTCGATGACCTTGAGGTAACTCCAGATAATTTCGACTCTGTCAGCAAGCTGGCATCGTATGTACATCGTAAATCTGTGAAATAACTTGTCCCCGATAACTCTGCGAACAGGGATTCAGGAATCCTATGCTGGTAAATGATTTTCTCGAGGCCAGTGCCAGGCGCTTACCCGATAAGGTAGCCCTGGTCTGTGATAATGAGCGCTTGACCTATGCTCAAATCGATAAAATGGCAAACAGCCTGGCGAACGCTATGCTCGCCCAGGGATTGAAGCGCGGCGACCGGGTTGTTATCTATCTAAATAACTCCATCGAATCTGTCATTGGTATTTTTGCAACACTCAAAGCTGGAGGGGTCTTCGTTCTAATAAATGCCACGACAAAACAGGACAAGCTGACGTATATCTTGAACAATTGCAGAGCCTCGGGAATTTTATTGGAATATCGCCAGACAATGATGGCGCGCACGCTTGGTGAAAATGTAGCCTCTTTAGGTTTTGCGATCTTATGCGGCAGTAAAACCAATGATCCATTTGAGATTGTCTCTGGGGATAAGTTTTGCCTCGAATATCGTGAACTATTGAAGGAGTTTGCAGCCATTCAACCACCTCGAGCGACCATTGACCTGGACCTTGCCTGTTTGATCTATACCTCGGGGACCACGGGTGATCCAAAGGGAGTCATGAGCGACCACAGCAACGTTGTATTTGCTGCCAGCTCGATCATCGAATACCTGGGGAATTCGGAGGAAGACATTGTTACCAACGTTTTACCACTCTCATTCGATTATGGTCTATACCAGCTCTTAATGGTGTTTAAGTTTGGTGGTACCCTGATTTTAGAGCGCAGTTTTGCCTACCCGGCTCTGATCCTACAGCGGATGGTGCAAGAAGGGGTAACGGGTTTCCCTGGGGTGCCAACTGTTTTTGCTATCTTGTTACGGATGGATCTCAGCTCGTATGACCTTTCGAAATTACGTTACCTCAGCAACACTGCCGCAGCGCTACCTCCGAGCCATATTCTTGAATTGCGCTCCAAATTCCCCGGGACCACTCTCTTCTCCATGTATGGTTTGACCGAAACCAAACGCACCCTTTACTTGCCTCCTGAACAATTGGATAAACGTCCAGGCTCGGTTGGCATTGCGATACCTGGAACTGAGGTGTGGATTGAAGATGAGCGAGGTAACCGTTTGGGTGCGGGACAGGTAGGCGAATTGGTAGTGCGCGGCAGGCATGTCATGCGCGGCTATTGGGAAGCACCAGAAGCAACAGCTGAACGATATCGTCCCGGACCGATTCCGGGTGAGCGCATCTGCTATACGGGGGATCTTTTCCGCCTCGATGAAGACGGTTATCTATATTTCGTCAGCCGTAAAGATGATATCATCAAAACTCGTGGTGAGAAAGTTGCTCCAAAAGAAGTCGAAACCGTCTTATATGCTATCGATGGGGTCCTTGAGGCTGCTGTAATAGGCGTACCCGATCCTATTCTGGGACAGGTGCCAAAAGCCTTTATTGTTATAAAAGACGGCATGCAAGTGAATGAGAAGCAGATTCTGGCATATTGTCGCTCTCACCTCGAAGATTTCATGGTTCCGAAGTTCGTTGAATTTCGAAGCGAGCTGCCGAAGACTTCTTCGGGGAAGATTAAAAAGACAGATTTACGTTGACGCTTAATCTGGGTATCGTATATATACCGATAAGAACGGCAGGTACAATTCAGGTAGATAAAAATCAAAACAAACCATAGCGTGCGCGACATTGTTCAAAATCAACGAAATCCATTGTTGCTAGGGGTGAAATTATGCTAAAGCGATTATTATATTTAGGCGGGTGGGCGATCCTGGGGACGATCTTAAATCACATGAGCGGTTGGGGATGGATCGCCATGATCCTATGGACCCATCGCTATCTCCCAGTAAGTGTGCCCAATTACGATCAGGTCGGTAGTGTCTCGTATTACGTGATCCGTTTGGTCTCGCAGCTTATCGTATTCGCAATTCCCGCTTTCCTTTTCATCTCGGGTTTATTCCTTGCATTTGCGACCGGTCGAGATCAGAGAAATGTGCCAGGGAGGACGGTTTTTGGTAGGATTAAATTCTTAGTAATCCCATATTTGATCTGGTCAATGATTTTGATCTGTGGTTTGCTCCTGGAGGGGAAATCCTTAAACCCAGTGCAAACCATCGGGCAGATCCTCACTGGAGATATCTCGGGACCCTATTATTTCATACCTCTGCTGGTGCAGTTATACTTGCTTGCGCCGTTCATGGTGCCGTTTGCCAGTAAGCATTGGAAGTCGCTTCTGCTTGTAACGGGATTAATCCAGCTCATCACCCAAGCGTTGCTCTATCCATTGGTACTGGGAATAAAAATTCCATACCTTTCGGTAGGTTTTCAAATCCCCAGCTGGTCATTCCCGAATCGGATTTTTTGGCTGGCGTTGGGGCTCGTGGTGGGGTTTCACTTACCAGAATTTAAAGCGATGTTGGCAAAAGTGAAATGGTATATGCTGGCTTTGACTTTGATCTTATTTGTTGTCGGTTTTTATGAATGGGAGATAATCTTTCAGGCCAATCAATTTTTCACGCCGATCGAGACAGTTATCGACAGCATCTATGCATTGTTCTTTATCTTCACTTTTCTGGCATTTGACAAGGCAGCCCTACCACTCACCCGGCAAATTAACAAACTTGGCAGCAATGTGTACGGGATATATCTGGCGCATGTCCCGGCTCAAGAGTATACCGCGCGAATCATCTATCACCTGGCGCCCTGGTTATTGGGACAACAGTTATTATTTATGCCGATAATTTTTATTGCCGGTCTCGCATTCCCACCATTGCTAATGGAAGTTTTTCGTAGATCGCCCATAAGCCGCTTTTACCAGTATGTATTTGGATAATTTAGAGTAGATTATCGATCTTGAGAGGAAAGCGCCATGTGTGGAATTACAGGTACACTAAATTTAACCAAAAATTACCCGATACGTGAAAACGATATCCGCCTGATGCTGGCAATGTTACGCCACCGCGGGCCTGATCAATTCGGGATCTACATGGATGACAAGGTTGGTCTGGGAAGCGCGCGGCTGAGCATCATCGATCTTAGTAATGGTCAACAGCCGATTTCAAACGAGGATGGGACGATCTGGATCGTTTTTAATGGAGAAATTTTTAATTACATCGAGCTGCGCCCCGAGTTAGAGAAACGCGGTCACCGGTTCTGCACCAATTCAGATACGGAAGTGATCATCCATCTCTACGAAGATTTTGGCCCAGACTGCCTTAAATATCTTAACGGGCAATTTGCGATCGCTCTTTGGGATGCCAAAGAGCAGGTGCTGTTCCTGGCGCGCGACCGGTTGGGGATACGCCCATTATTCTATACCATCACCGATGGGGCTTTAATATTTGGCTCTGAAGTCAAATCGCTCCTGGCTGACATTCGGGTAAAAGTCCAAATCGACCCCCTATCATTAGGTCAAATATTCACCTATTGGAGCACACTATCACCCCGCACCGTATTTGCCGGGGTGTTGGAAGTACCGCCAGCGCACTATTTGCTGGTACGCCAGGGCGAAGTTACAATAGAGCGCTACTGGAAATTGGATTTTCCCTCCACACATGGTAAAACGGGTGAACCTGAACTGGATACCAGAACAACGGCTGCTTATTTGGAAGAATTCCAGGATCTCCTGGTAGACGCAACCCAGATCCGCCTGCGCGCGGATGTTCCGGTGGGGGCTTACCTGAGCGGTGGATTGGATTCTTCCACCACCGCGGCGATCATTCGCAATTTCACGAATAACCGTCTGGATACGTTCTCGATTGCCTTTAGCGATCCCGATTTCGATGAGAGTGAGTTCCAAATCCAAATGGCTCGCGAATTAGGCACGGATCATCGCGTAGTCTATTCGACCCACGAAGAGCTTGGACGCATATTCCCCGATGTAATCTGGCACACAGAAACACCGCTCATGCGCACTTCACCGGCGCCGTTGTATTTGCTCTCGAAATTGGTGCGCGACCATCAATACAAGGTCGTTATGACCGGCGAAGGCGCGGATGAATTCCTGGCTGGCTACAATATTTTCAAAGAAGCTAAAGTGCGACGTTTTTGGGCGCGGCAACCCGATTCAAAGATCAGACCGATGTTGCTGAGGCGGCTCTACCAATACATTGCGGATCTGTCTCATAGCAATGATGCTTATTTGCGCGGCTTTTTTGGCGAAGACCTTCTCAACGTCGAATCCCCATACTACTCGCATGCCATCCGTTGGCGAAACAACCGCCGTACTTTAAGGTTCTTCAGTGAGGAAATCCTACCTTTAGCATCTGAAGGCGGATCTATTGAATCGGTGTTCCTGCCGCCAGAGTTTATGCAATGGGATCCATTGCACCGCGCACAATATTTGGAGATCACCATTTTCCTTTCTCAATATCTGCTCTCTTCCCAGGGAGATAGGGTCGGAATGGCCCATTCGGTTGAGGGTCGATTCCCATTCCTGGATTATCGCCTGGTAGAATTCTGCAACCGGCTGCCTGTCGATCTAAAATTAAGAGGGTTGACGGAAAAGTATTTGCTGAAAAAATTAGCCAGCCAATGGCTGCCAGAGGATATCTGGCGGCGTCCCAAACGGCCTTATCGTGCTCCGATCCATCGCAGTTTTTTCAACCAGGAGACGCAAGATTACGTCGAGGAGCTGTTATCGCCTGAAGCTATCCAGGCAGCCGGCTTTTTTAAGCCGGGCGCTGTCAGCCAGCTAGCCGACAAAGCCAGGAGAGGCACCCGTATCGGTGAGACAGATGATATGGCGCTGGTTGGGATACTATCCAGCCAGCTTGTCCACCAGCAATTTGTTGCCAATTTCAGGATGCAGCCTCCTCTTTCGAGAGACGATGATGTGAAAGTCTGCGACCGGCGGAAAATTAATATGGGGGTAGTCTCTCCATAATTTGGAACCCTTTACCCTTTATTGAGAAATTTTGTTCAGGAGTGCTAGGATGACCTTTAGTTTAAATGTGCTACAAATTGATCCTGCTAAAGAGACTGAGCAGATCGTTGCATGGATGCGCTCTTCCGTGCGCCAGATACTACGGCGTTATGGCGCGGTGGTGGGAGTTAGCGGCGGGGTCGATTCATCGGTTGTTTTGGCATTGTGTGTTCGCGCCTTTGGGCAAGAACGCGTTTCCGCGATTATGATGCCAGAAAAGGACTCGGATGATGAAACTCAACGTCTATCCCGCCGGGTGGCTGAGCACTATGGTGTGCAGCCTGTCCTGGAGGATATCACCCCGGTTCTGGATGGATTTGGTTGTTATGCCCGCAGGGACGAAGCCATCCGGCGCATCTTCCCGGAATACGATGCGGCAATTGGGTATAAAGCCAAGATTGGCTTGCCACAGAATCTATTGGATGAGGATACGTTAAATGTATTCATCCTGACCGTCGTTACGCCGGATGGCGAAGAAAAGAGCCAGCGGATACCGTTGGCGGATTACTTTCAGATTGTGGCTGCGTCCAATTTCAAGCAACGCACGCGCATGGCGATGTTGTATTATCATGCTGAACTTCGCAATTATGCCGTCATCGGTACTGCCAATAAGAATGAGCATGCCCAAGGGTTTTTCGTCAAACACGGGGATGGCGGGGTCGATTTGCGTCCGATAGCTCACCTGTATAAAACCCAGGTGTACCAACTTGCGAAGTATCTCGATGTACCCGAGGAAATTCAAACGCGACCTCCCACCACAGATACCTACAGTGCACATAGCACTCAACAGGAATTTTTCTTCAGGCTTCCTTTTGAAACGATGGATTTACTTTGGTATGCCCAGGAAAACCAGGTTCCGGTTAGTGAAGTTGCTGACGTGATGGGCTTGAGTGAAATCCAGGTACAGCGGGCGTTCAATGATTTCACCAGAAAAGCGAGAACAACCGAATATCTTCGCATGCAGCCCATCGAATTAGGAGGAACATGATCCGTTCTGTGTGCAGATTGAACCAATTGGGTGGGCCGAACGACTAATCTTAAGCCGAATAAATTCCAAAATATAGCTGGATGATCTTAATCACCCGTCCGGGGTGGAATCAACTGGAGTGGAGGAGATTCTAGCAATGCCAAAATCAAAAAATGCAATTACTTTTCTGACGCGGGCTACCATTATCCTGGCTTTATTGATGGGGTGGATAGCACAATTTCCGGAGTTACGCGCCCGAGCTTATGGTGGCGGGTATGCTCTTCAATTCGACGGAGTGGATGATTACATTCAAGTTTCGAGCACGACACGCGCTCAGTTCATCCTAGGCTCGAACTGGGCTAGCTCGAAAAGTGTCAGTATGTGGGTCCGTCCGACAGCTTCGGCGCCTATTGTATCTAATCCCACAGCCGGGGATTTACTAGCCGGCAATATGAGCCCTCGATGGTGGGGGATATCCCATGCCAATGTTGCTGCCCTGGGTGGCGATAAAATCTGGGTATTCAATTGGGATAGTACGATAAATTGGCAGACGATTGGAATCGACTATACGCTCGGAGAATGGGTGCACATCGCCCTGGTTCACGATGGAATAAATCTGAGCGCATATCGAAATGGTGTACTGGTTGGCAGCGTTCCCAGCGGCCCGACCTTCGTCCCAAACATCAATGGTGCAGGATATCTCTTTATTGGCGGCAGTAATACCGATTTAACGCCCGGAAACTTCATCCGATTCACGGGCCAAATCGACGAAGTCGGTCATTGGGACGTTCCATTGAGCGAGACTGTGATCCGTGAGCTTTTGTATCGAGAAATCGTTGCTACACATCCTAACTGGGGCAATTTGAAGGTCTACTATTCCATGACGAATGGAAGTGGATCCACGGTGACCGACGATAGTGCGAATTCGTGGGATGGCACCGTCGCGGGGAACGCAGCCTGGATTGCTTCTGGAGCATTTGCCGGTCCTCGGAATGGCTTGGATTTTGACGGTGTGGATGACTATGCAGTTATCGCGCCCGGGTTCAATTTACCGGGTAACCTGACCATGGAAGCCTGGATCTACCCGCGTGATTTGAGCAGTGGACAGAAATGGATTGCTGGAGAAAATGGCGGCGCGCAGCTCACGATGGATGGATCTCAAGTTCAGTTCCGAATCCATGATGGCACTTCCTTGAGCAGCCCTGCCACTGCTGTGCTCACCGCCAACCAATGGCAGCATGTCGCTGGCACCTATGACGGCGCGAATCTAGAAATTTATGTTAATGGTAACCTGGGTGCAGGTGTCAACCACATTGGCAGCAACCAGGATCAAGCCAGTGATTTTACAATTGCCTCAGCAGATGGAAGCAGTCAGTTCAATAATGCACTCCTCGATGAGGTGCGCGTCTGGAGCGCGGCGCGCAGCGCCAGCCAGATCCAACAAAATATGTTCCAAACTCTAGCGGGGAACGAAAGCGGTCTGCTCGCCTATTATCGTTTCGACCAGTACAATGCCAGCAACCAAACCATCCTCTACGATATTACCGACAATAACCATGATGGGAGCCTGGCGGCAGGCATGGACCCCATGAC
>Ga0105106_10000023_pt1 | contig 78237 bp, 67 predicted proteins | sample PPLLaktember2015_5_FD_79109 | JGI IMG/M metagenome (GOLD analysis project Ga0105106, IMG submission 79109) | Freshwater sediment microbial communities from Prairie Pothole Lake near Jamestown, North Dakota, USA - PPLs Lake P8 Core (1) Depth... | ecosystem: Environmental > Aquatic > Freshwater >... | reverse complement strand
GTCGGGTCGGTGGTCGGCGCCGGCGGAGGATAGCTCGGAATCGCGAGGCGCAGCGCCTCGACTTCCTGCGACAGCGACGTGATGCGCACGTTCGTCTCGTCCACCCGCTCCTTCACGACACGCAGATCGCTGCCTACCTGGTCCACGGTGAGCTTCTGGTCGGCGAACCCTTTTCGCGTGGCGGTGTTCTGGTCGTCGGTGCGGGCAGAGAGTTGCTTCAACGTCTCGCCGATCTGCGCGAGCGCCGCCGCCAGCTGCTGCTGCAACTGCTGGGTCTGCTCCTGCAGCATGCGGATGTCGGCCATCATCTGCATTTCGCGGCGCGACTGGGCCGCGGCGGGGGAGGCCGAGGCCCACAACGCCGCCGCGACCAGCGCGCAGACGGGAACATGCCGTGTCATGCCCAACATGTTACCTGCTTACCTGGCCGTGATCACGAAATGCGCGCGGCGGTTCTTCGACCAGGCCTCGTCGTTGTGCCCCGGGTCGAACGGGAACTCCTTGCCATAGCTCACCGTGCGCAGCCGTTCGGCCGGAATCCCCAGCGACACCAGGTACGACCGCGCGGCAATCGCGCGGCGCTCGCCGAGGGCAAGGTTGTACTCCGCGGTGCCACGCTCATCGCAGTGCCCCTCGATCGTCACCTGCATCTGCGGGTACTTCCGCAGCACCTGGGCGTTCTCCTGCAGCACCTGCTGGCCCTGGGTGCCGACCTCCGAACTGTCGAGGTCGAACAACACGGGCTTCAGCAGACCCGAGCGGTTGAGCGCGTCGAGATCGCCCGGCAGGTCGCCGGCCGCGATCGAATCCGGCTCGGGCGGTACCGGAATCGGCTCGTCCACCGGACGCGGGGGCAGCGGCGGCTCCGGCATGATCGCCGACGTGCCGGTCGGTGGTGGCTGGGGCCGCTCCACCGGGGCCGGCTTCTTCGCGCAGGCCGTGGCCAGGGCCAGCAGCACAACCGCCGCGGCCAGTGTCATCAGTCGAGTCCGCTTCATCATTGTTCTCTCCGCTCTCATCGCACCCTGATTCGGGGCCCTTGCTCGTGGTCCTGCCTGCCTGTCGCCATCTGTGCCCATCGCGTCATCTGCGGCTTGGCTGCGTCATCTGCGGCCTGTCTGTGTCTGGCGTCTCCGTGTCATTGGGACCAGTTGGGCGTGAAGTTGTTCCCGTCGCGCGTGATCTGCCGCACGTTGCGGCCGTCCCGATCCACCGTGAAGATCTGGCTGCGGCCGGCGCGCGTGGACATGAACGCCAGGTGACGCCCGTTGGGCGACCAGGCCGGGCTCTCGTTGGTGCCCTCGCCGAACGTGATCTGTCGCGTGACGCCGTCGGCCAGGCTCAGGATCTTGATGTCGTAGCCGGGCCCGGTCCGAGCCGCGAACGCAATCTCGTTGTACGGGGCCGGCGACCACGTCGCGCGATCCGCGTACGACTCGAACGAGAGGCGCCGGAGGCCGGTGCCATCCGCACCCACCACGTAAATCTGCGGCGAGCCCGTGCGGTCCGACGTGAACGCGACTTGCGTCCCGGTGGGCGACCACGTGGGCGTGGAGTCGATGGCCGGGTTGTCGGTGAGCCGGCGCACGCCGGAGCCATCCCGGTTCATCACATAGAGCTCCGAGTTGCCGTCGCGGTTCGACATGAACGCGATCTGCTTGCCGTCGGGCGAGAACACGGGGAGGAAGTTCTGGCCCACCCCGCGCGCAGGCTCCTCCATCGTGCCGACGAAGATGTTCGCGATCAGGATGTCCGGCAGCGTCTTGCGATACGACGTGTAGGCGATGGAGCGTCCGTCAGGCGACCAGTTCGGCGTGATGTTTAGGGCGCGGTTGATAGTGATGCGCCGCTGGTTCGCGCCGTCGTAATCGGAGATGTAGATCTCCTTCACGTCGCGCTCCTCGACCGTGCCGGTCACGCGCTCGCGGTTGCGGTCCGACGAGAAGGCGAGCTTCGTGCGCGCGACGCCGCGCAGGCTGAGCTGCGACTGGTGAATCTCGTCGGCCATCGTGTGCGCGTAGATGCGCGGGTTGGCCGCCGCGCCGGTGTACTCCCGGCCGTAGGTCTGCTGCCGGGCGCGCACGTTGTAGAGGCGCATCTCCACGCGGATGCCCGTGGCCACGCGCTGCACGGTGCCAATCATCACGCCGTCGGCGCCCAGCTCGCGCCATCGATCGAAGGGCACGTCGCCAATCGATGCCGCCACCGGAATCGACCTGTACGTGTCGCGCGGGATCATGTAGAACTCGCGCTCGAAGTCGAGGTCGTCCCACAGGACCTGCCCGATGGTCTTCGCCGCCTCCTGCACCTCTTTGTCGGCGGACAGAGCCAGCAGGTCGGGCACCGCCAGCCGCGGCGGGGTTCCGGCGTCGCCGACGATGGGCGGGAGCGACACCTCCTTCGGCTGTTGGGGCGTCTGCGGAGGCGCGGGCACCTGAGCTCCGACCGCAGCGGCCGCGAGGACCACGACGAGACAGACCGACAGCCGCGCCGGATTGACTCGAGGGGATCGTCCGATGGGTGTCCTGCCCGTGTTCAGTGGCGTCATGCGTTAAGTCCCTAGCGTACGTAATCCATGGGAAGGTGAACCGTGAGCCGCTCATGCGGATAGGCCTCGGGCAGCGGCGGCAGCTGGCGGGTCAGGGTGAGCGATCGTTGCGAGAAGTAGTCCAAGGCCGCCGCCCCGCTGGACCGTTCAACCTGGATACCCGTGATTCGGCCGTCCCGCTCGATGTCGAACTTCATCAGCGCCGTGCCCTGCGCGCCCTGTTTCGAGTTCCAGTTGCGCTGGATCATGGTGAGCATCGTCGCGATGTATTCGGGACAGCAGAAATCCGCGACGTCGAGGTAGCCGCTGCTCCCGCCGCCGCCGGCCGAGAGGCCAAACCCCTGGCCGCGGCCCGCCGTCTGCGCCACCGCATTCCCGGCCTGCACCTCCGCCCCCTTGGTGGGCGTCCGGCTCCGAGGATCCTTGGCCTCGACCTTGGCCGTTGGCGTCTGCTTCCTCGGCGCCGTCTTCGTCGGCTCCACCATCTCTGGCGCCTTGGCCGCCGGCGGCCGAACCGGCTCGATGGTCTTCCTGCTCTCCACCGGCTGCGCCTGCTGCACGGGGCGCCCGCCGAGCGTGGCGAGTCCGCCATCGCGCGGGCCCACCGCACCGCCCAGGCTGATGTGCATCACCACCGCCGGCTCTTCCGCCAGGCGCGCGCCAAGCCAGCCGGCCGGCACGATCGCCAGCAACACCGTCAGGACGATGTGCACGACGGCGGACCAGCCGACGACCTTGCCCATCGGCTCGGCCTGGTGGGCGCGCTGCGCGAGCACGGCCGACACCGCGTCCATGACCTACCGGCGCCCTCGACGCGGCGGTTCTGGCAGGGCGACAATGCCGACACGCTCCACACCGCCTTCCTTCAGGCTGTCCATGACCTCCATCAGCTCCTGCAGCTGGACCTCGGCATCACCGCGCAGGAACACCTCTTTCTCCTCCTTGTTGACCATCAACTGACGCATCCGCTCAGGCAGCACCGCGCGAGGCACCGCATCGTCGCCGATGAACACCTTGCCGTCCGTCCGGTATGACGAGCGGACGGTGATGTACATCCGCTCCTCCGGCATCTTCTGCGTGCGCTGCGCCACCGGGAGGTTCACCTCGACCCCGCGCTGCATCATCGGCGCGGCCACCATGAAGATGATGAGCAGCACGAGCATCACGTCGACCAGCGGGATGACGTTGATCTCCGACAACGACGTCGACACGCGCCGCCCTCGACGACGACCGCCCCCGGCCTCGGGCTGTGGAAGGACCTTCGGCACTAGGTGAAGTTCCTTTCCGAGATGTTCAGGAACTCCAGCGCGAAGTCGTCCATCTCGGTCGCATAGACCTTTACCTTCGTCGTCAGGTGGTTATAGAAGTAGACGGCGGGGATGGCCGCGAACAGGCCCGCCGCCGTCGCGATGAGCGCCTCCGCGATACCGGGGGCGACCACGGACAGATCGGTCGAGCCTTGCGCGCCGATGCTGGTAAAGGCCGACATGATGCCCCACACCGTCCCGAACAGCCCGATGAACGGGGTGATGCTGGCCGTCGTGGCCAGGAACGTCACGCGCTTCTCGAGCTTGTTCACCTCGGCAGACGAGGCGCGCAGCAGCGCGCGGTCCACGGCTGCCAGGCTCTTCAGGGTTGGACGCGGCGCGGCGGCGCCCGGACTGCCAGCCCCTGCGGGGGACTGCCGCAACTGCGCGTTCAACTCCGCGTAGCCCGCCAGGAACATCCCGACCAGCGGGCTGGTGGCCAGCGAGGCGCACACCGACTGCACGTCGGAAAACTTCGCGGCGCCCCGGAACACCTGGATGAACTGCGCGGTCTGGCGGTCCACCTTGCGGAAGGCCGCGAGCTTCACCGCGATGATGGCCCAGGCCACCACCGAGAACAGCAGCAGGATGACAAGGACCGCCTGGGATATGGGACTCGCTTGGGCTACGAGCCCAACCACATCTCCCGCGGCGGCCTGAGTGGACGTAGCACTGCCTTCAAGTTGCTGCAGTGCCAGGACAAACGACCCAGGCGTCGGCAACAAGCCCTCCGAATCCAATCGATTGGGGAGTGCGCTGCTGGGAAGAAGCGCGGTTTCGTGCAACCGTAGCACGCCCCGCGAAATTCTGTCAAACCCATGATAGGATGAGGGTTCCGCCCGCTATCCTGTATCCCGGCGCGGGGAGTGAGGGCCAGGCATGATCCGCTACCTCGCCATCCGCAACCTCGCGGTCATCGAGTCGGTGGCCGTTGAATTTGAACCATCGTTCAACATCCTGACCGGCGAGACCGGGGCCGGCAAGTCGATCCTGGTCGAAGCCGTTGGCTTGCTGCTCGGCGGGCGCGCCACCCAGGATCTCCTGCGCACGGGCGAAGACCTCGCCACGGTCGAAGCCGTCTTCGAATCGGCGGACGGCGCCGAGATCGTCGTGCGGCGCGAGATCACGGGGCAGGGACGCAGCCGCGCCTTCATCAACGGCGCGCTCGCCACCGCCGCCGCGCTGAAGGACCTGGCGAACCAGCTAGTCGAGCTCCACGGGCAGCACGAGCACCAGCAGTTGCTCGATCCCTCACAGCACCTCTTCGTTCTGGACGACTGGGCGCAGCTCACCGGGCTTCGCGAGCAGGCGGGTGGGGCGTTTGCCCGTGTCCAGGCGATCCGACAGCAGATCGACCGCCTCCGCATGGACGACCGCGAGCGCGCCGCCCGGCTCGAGCTCGTCGAGTTCCAGCTGGCCGAGCTCCAGAAGGCGGGGCTGCAGGCAGGGGAGGACGAAGCGCTCGCGGCCGATCGGCAGATCCTGCGGAGCGCGGACCGCGTCCAGCGTCTCTGCCAGGAAAGCTACACGGAGCTGTACGAGGCCGAGCACGCCGTGCTCACCGGCCTGGATCACGTCTGGAAGCGGGTCGGCGAGCTGGCCACGTTCGATCCACGGTTCGTGCCGTACGTGGAGGCCCGCGACGGCATGAAGGCGCAGCTCGAGGATCTGGCGTTCACGCTGCGCGACTTCGCCGAGGGCATCGACGCGTCCCCGGGCCGACTGCAGGAGGTGGAAGACCGCCTGGCCTTTCTCGAGCGTCTCAAGCGCAAGCACGGGCCCGCTCTGGCCGACGTCATGGCCCGGCGCGATGCGTTGGCCTCGGAGCACGCGGCACTGATCAGCGGCACATCCAGCCTGGTCGAGCTCGAAGGCGATCTGGCACGCGCGTCCGCGGCCTACCTGGACGTGGCCCGGGAGCTGTCGGCCCGCCGTGCGCGTGAAGCCGAACGGCTGGCGCGGGCCATGGAGGCCGAGCTGGCGGACCTGGCCATGGAGCGCGCGCGCTTCGAGGTGCGGCTGACCGTGGCCGAAGACGACACGCACTGGACCGAGCGCGGGATCGACCAGGCCGAGTTCTTCCTGTCGGCAAACGTGGGCGAGGATCCGCGCCCGCTGGCACGCATCGCCTCGGGTGGCGAGCTGTCGCGCGTGATGCTCGCGCTGAAGTCGCTGGCAGTTGGTCGGGTCCCCGCACAGGGCGCCGCACGGACGCTCATCTTCGACGAGGTGGACGCGGGCATCGGCGGGCGAGTGGCGACCGTCGTCGGGCAGAAGCTGGCGGCGCTGGGCGAGCGGCATCAGGTACTCTGCATCACGCACCTGCCGCAGGTGGCGGCGTGCGGTCGCACGCACTTCGCCATTCAGAAGCAGACGCGCGGCCGCCGGACCGTGACGAGCGTCGCGCGCCTGAGCGGCGCGGACCGGGTCGACGAACTCGCCCGCATGATGGGAGGGGCGGACGCCGGAGCGCGCGCCCGAGCCGGGGCGGAAGAACTGCTGGATGCGGCCAGGGCGAAAGGTGAAAATCGGGCAAAAGCGAAAGGCGAAAGCCTGCGGGAGCGAAAGCGAAAGTGAAGTACTTCATCGAGACCTATGGCTGCCAGATGAACGTCCACGACTCCGAGCGGATGGCGGGCCTGCTGGAGCAATCGGGCTACGACCTGGCCGAGTCGGACACCGACGCGGACGTCGTGGTCATCAACACCTGCAGCGTCCGGGAGCGCGCCGAAGAGAAGCTCTACACACGCCTGGGTCAGATCCGCGAGATGGCGCGCGAGACCGGGCGGGAACCCCTCGTGGCCGTCACCGGCTGCGTCGCGCAGCAGGAAGGCGAGAAGCTCCTGGCCCGCTCCCCGGGCATCATCGACCTCATCGTCGGGACCCAGCGGGTGAAGTTGCTGCCGATGCTGCTGCGGCAGCAGACCGAATCGAGGGCGTTTCCGGCCATTGACATCACGACCCCGTACGACGAGCCTTCGTTTCCCCTTGGCATCACGCGGCGCGCGGACCCGGTGAAGGCGTATATCACCATCATCGAAGGGTGCAACGATTTCTGCGCCTTCTGCGTCGTCCCGTATACCCGCGGGCACGAGCGGATGCGCCCGAAGGCCGAGATCGTCCAGGAGGTGCGGGAGGCGGCGGCGACGGGGCACAGGGAAGTGCAGCTGCTGGGGCAGATCGTGAACCACTACCAGGCCCCGGACGATCCGTCATGCGATTTCCCGGGCCTGCTCGAGGCCGTGCACGAGGTACCGGGCATCGACCGGATCAGGTTCGCCAGCCCGCATCCCCGGCACGCGAGCGATCGGCTCATCTCGGCCGTGCGCGATCTGCCAAAGGTGTGCAAGCACCTGCACCTGCCGGTCCAGTCGGGCTCCACGCGTGTGCTCGGCCTGATGCGTCGCCGCTATTCGCGCGAGCATTACCTCGACATCGTGCGGAAGATCCGCGAGGCTATCCCGGACGTGCAGCTATCGACCGATATGATCGTTGGCTTCCCCGGGGAGACAGCCGAGGACTTCGAGGAGACGCTCTCGTTGACCGAGACGGTTCGGTATCACAGCATGTTCTCCTTCAAGTACTCCGAACGTCCCAACACGCTGGCCTCCAAGCGGATGCCCGAGGACGTGACCGAGGTCGAGAAGACGCGGCGGATCGTGGCGCTGCAGCAGATGCAGCGGCGCATCCAGTGGGGCCTGCACGAGCAGGCTGTCGGGCGCACGGTCGACGTGCTGGTGGATCACAGGAGCCGCCGGCGGGAATGGGAAGTGTCGGGGCGCACCAGCGGCAATACGGTGGTGAACTTCCCCGGCCACCCATCGCTGGTAGGGCAGCTCGTGCCGGTGACGATCCGGCGCGCAGGCCCGAACAGCGTCTGGGGTGAACGGGCAGTGGGCGCCGGCGCGGTGCCTGCGGACACGGGTTCGGCGGCGCAGATGTCGTCTTGCACAACCGAGGTCAGGCCATGATCGAGATGAACATCAAGGGGCTGATGGTGGACCCCATCACGAACATGCCCATCATCATCCTGCGCGACCCAGAGGGGCAGAAGGTGCTCCCGATCTGGGTCGGGGTGTTCGAGGCCAACGCCATCGCGCTGCAGATCGAGAACATCCAGACGCCGCGGCCGATGACGCACGACCTGCTCCGCAACGTCATCCAGGACCTGCAGGCGGCGGTGGAGAAGATCGTCGTCTGCGATCTCAAGGAGAACACCTTCTACGCCATGATCTACCTGCAGACGCCGGGGGGGCCGGTGGCCATCGACGCGCGCCCGAGCGACGCCATCGCCCTGGCCCTCCGCACCCGCGCCCCGATCCTGGTGGAGGAGAAGGTCATCGACAACGCGAAGACCGTGGACTTCACCAACGAGAAGCAGGACAGCGACCGCCTGCAGCAGTGGCTCGAGTCGCTGGATCCGGACGATATGGGGAAGTACAAGATGTGATTCCCGCCCATCGCGCCGTGTCGGCCGGCCGACATTTCGTGCAACTTCTTGCAAATATGTGACTTAGCCTGAACATCCTCCGGAAATATCCGCGGCCGACATCGGTGCTCCTTGACGCCGTGCGCAGGGCTTCCTACAATGCGTGAAACCCGCACAGTCCTGCGCGATGATTCTCGCCATTGCCAATCAAAAGGGTGGCGTCGGTAAAACGACGACAGCCATCAACCTTGCGGCAGCCCTCGCGCTGCGCGGCAGGAAGACCCTCCTCATCGACCTGGACCCCCAGGGCAACAGCAGCATGTCGTTCATCGACGTCCGCGCCTCCGAGCGGAGCATGTACGACGTCTTCATCGACCCACAGATCCACCTGGCCGACGTCATCGTCCCGACGACCCTGCCACACCTGTCGGTCGCGCCCGCGCGCATCGCGCTCGCCAAGCTCGAGTCGCGCATGGTGGGCGAGCTGGATGCGCCCTTCCGGCTGAAGGACGAGCTCGCCACCGTCCTCCCGGCCTACGACCACGTGATTATCGACTGCCCCCCGGCGCTGGGGTTGCTCACCGTGAACGCGCTGGTCGCGTCCACGCACCTCCTGATTCCCATCCAGTCGTCGTACTTCGCCCTCGAGGGCACCGACGACCTGCTCGAGACGTTCGAGAAGGTCCGCCAGCGTCCCAACCCGGAGCTCCAGATCCTGGGCGTCGTCATCACGATGCACGACAAGCGCACGGCGCTGGGCCGCGACATCCAGGAACAGATTCGAAAGGTGTTTGGCGACAAGGTCTTCCGGACGGTGATCAGCAAGAGCGTGCGGCTCGAGGAGAGCCCGGCGTACCGCGAATCCATCTTCACGTTCGCCCCGGAATCCAGCGGCGCCACCGAGTATTACAGCTTGTGCGAGGAGGTGATGGACCGTGTCTAAGCGAGGCCTGCCCGAGTCCCTGCGCATGCGCCACGACGCGCACTACGTCGAAACCCTGGCCGCCCCCTCCGGGACCCCCGTGGGACGCATGGTCCCCATCGAGAGCGTCGACCCGAACCCTGACCAACCCCGGCAGGCCATGGGCGACCTCTCCGAGCTCATCTCGTCGGTCACCGAGAAGGGCATCATCGAGCCCCTCGTGGTCCGCCAGAAGGGCTCCCGCTACCAGATTGTGGCCGGCGAGCGGCGCTACCATGCGGCCGTTCAGTCCGGGCTCACCGATCTCCCGGTCGTCATCCGCGACGTGGATGACACCGAGATGCTGGAGCTTGCGCTCGTCGAGAATATCCAGCGCAAGGACCTGACCCCGTTCGAAGAATCCGAGGCCCTCCAGAGCCTCGGGCAGCGCTGTGGCTACACCCACGAGGACCTGGCAAAGCGCCTGGGGAAGTCGCGCACGTCCATCACCGAATCGCTGTCCCTGAACGCCATCCCGTCGGACGTGCGGAAGGTGTGCCGCCTGGCCGGCATCGTCAATAAGTCGGTCCTGCTGCAGATCGTCCGCCAGGGCGACACCCAGAAAATGCTGGCCCTGGTCGAACGGATCGCGTCACAGGGCGGCGCCACCCGCGAACAGCTGCGAAAGGCCACCCAGGCCCCCAAGGCCGGCCGTCCGAAGGCGTTCGTCTTCGCCTTCAAGCCCCCAAGCAAGGCCTTCAACCTGCGCCTAAGCTTCAACAAGAAGAACGCCTCGAAGGACGAGATCATCGCCACGCTCGAGGCCATCCTGGAAGACCTCAGGAAGCAATAGAACCGGTTTCCGTACGGGAACTCGCCACCACGGGCACGCAGAAAGGCCCACAAAGGCTCCATTGGGTTGGCCGTCAGACCACCAAGCCGCCCGTGGGAACGTCTCGTATTCCCATCGTGAGCTTTGCGCCGGAAACGCGTGCTGGCACGCGGTCCTTGCCCAGCGGGAGCGCCGCGTAAGTCGAACCGGAAACTGCTGTAACGAGGCCGTTGCCGGACTGGAGACCGGGGAAGGAGGCGGACCGGGAGCCGTGCTTGCCCCTCAACGGCTGGTCTGGCGCGGTTAAGTTAACATAATAATTATTATCAGACTCAATGGAATAACCGAGAATTCCGCCGTTGTTGATGTTTCGCGCTGGATTCTGAGGGGATCCGCCCTACTCGGCTGGCTCCATCACGCCGCCAGCCGGACCGCTGGCGCCCGTCGTGATGTTGGACTCGTACAGCTCCGCTGGAGGCTCCAGGCCAAGAGCCGTATACGCGTGCCGGACATGGCGCCGGAACAACTCGTCGAACTCCCGGTCCTGCGGCGACGAGTGGTCGTCGCCATACCACCAGAACCAATCCGAGCCTTCGGCGATGAGCAGCTCCTCGTAAGCCCGCGCTCGAGCCGCGGCCGGGACGAAGGGCGACCGCTCGTCCAGCGCCGCCCGTGCGGCGCTCAGCTGCGACCAGGCGCGCTGGTCATCCTGGTGGCCAGCCCAGATGTAGAAATCGGCATGGATCCAGGATCCCGGAAAGACGGTCGGGAGCGAGGCCGCCCCGTCCGCGGCGGCCTCGGCCATGGTCACCGTCCGGACATCGTCGGCTGCCTGCAGGCGGCCGTAGAGCTCGCGAAGGAACGGCCGGCCGCCGCCCGCGTAATGTTCCCAGGCGTTCTCACCATCGAGGATGACGACCACCACCGGATCCTGGCCCGGGTCCCGGTCGGTGAACCGCCGGGCGCTCTCGCGGACTCTGCAAAGAAAATCGTCAGCGGCGTGGTGCGGCTCCCACGACTGGTAGGTGAAGCCGATCCGGTCCGACAGCGCGTGGTCGCGAAACAGCATGCGGACGTGTGCCCCGCCGGCCTGAACCTCGTAAGGCCGGTACAGCAGGTCCGCCCTGAGCGGCAACCCGTCCCAGTCCCGCGGCAGAAATTCGCCGAGCGACCGGGCCAGCACGTCCTCGTCGGTCGCCATCCAGCCCAGCCCCTCGGCCGCGACCAGGGGTACGACCAGGTTCGAGACCGAGCCTTCGGAGGGCCACACACCGCGAGGCGCTTCGCCGAAGAGTTCACGGTGATACCTGACGGCCCGCGCGAGCTGCTCGCGCGCGTCGATCGGATGACGGAACGGCCGGTGCGGCCGCGCGGCCTCGGGGTGCGCCGCCAGGTGGGCGTCGGTGTCGCACAGCAGGGGCAGGATCGGGTGGTAGAACGGCGACGTCGACAGTTCGACCTGCCCGCGCTCTCGCGCCCGCCGATACGCCCCGACCGTGGACTGCAGCCACTCGAGCTCGACCGCGCGCAACTCGGCCTTGTCCTCCTCCGAGTACCCGCGGCCCTTCGCCACCAGGCGCACCAGTCGCACGTCGCTCGTCAGCTGGTCCGGATCCATCCACGCCAGCTTGTGCCACACCTGGAGATCCCGCAGCTCGTCCACGCTCCAGCTCGCCGCCTCGTCTCGCGACGCGTGCAGTTCGGCGTATCGCGGATAGGGCGCGATCATCCGGTCAGGCTGCGCGTGGAACCCATTCGCCACCATGAACACGCGGTCGCTGGCGGTGAGCATGTCCGTCGGCGTGAGCCCGACCTCCAGCAGCCGGTCGCTTCCGGCGCCAGCGGCGTACGCCTGCACCTGGCTCAGCAGCGATGGCACGAGGTTGAAGGTGACGCGGACGTCGGGAAAGGGCTCCAGGACCTCCACCATCCCCCGGTAGTCCTTCAGGGCGTGCAGCCGCGCCCACGGCAGGGCGTGCTCACCGGTGTCCAGGTCCTGGTAGAACGGCTGGTGCATGTGCCAGAGGATCGCGAGCCGAATCATCGGTAGGGTCGGGGGTTCAGGCGATAATAAGGCCAGCAGGCATGAAGACCCTCGACCGGTACGTCATCCGGGAAATCCTCCCGCCGTTCGCGATTGCCATCCTGATCTTCACCTTCATCCTCATTATCCCGTTCATCATCGAGCTGGCCGAGCAGATGATCGCCAAGGGCGTGCCCTGGCTCATGCTGCTGCGCCTGATGGTGACGCTGCTTCCCTCCGCCCTCGCGCTGACGATCCCGATGGCGCTGCTCATCGGCATCCTCGTCGCCTTCGGCCGCCTGTCGGCCGATCGCGAGGTCGTCGTTTTCATGGCCTGCGGCATCAGCCCCTATCGCCTGCTCCGCCCGGTCGCGATGCTCGCGGTCGTCGCCTGGGCGGTGTCGTCGTGGGTGTTGCTCAAGGCAATGCCCGACGCGAACCAGAACTTCCGCGAGCTGACGATGCAGATCGTGGCGGATCGGGCGGAGGGGGAGGTCCGGCCCCGGGTGTTCTTCGAGGACTTCCCCAACACCGTGCTCTACGTGCGGGAGGTGCCGCGCACCGGCGGGTGGGAAGACGTCCTCGCCGCCGATACCAAGAACCCGGTCCAGCCGATCATCTACCTCGCGCGCGCGGGCCGCATGCTGGTGGACCGCCAGGCGCGCACCATCCAGATGGTGCTGCAGGATGGCGCGCGGCACACGACCACGCTGGACAACCCCGCTGCCTACGAAGTGCTGCGCTTCGAGCAGATGGTGGTCAGCCTCGATCCCGAGAGCGTGTTTCCCAGGAGTGGGCCGGCCCGTGGCGACAACGAGCTGACGATTCCCGAGCTTCGCGCCCGCGTGGCGGAACTGGAGGCGCAAGGCATCTCGTCGCACAACCCGGTGATGACGATCCACAAGAAGTTCTCCATCCCCGTGGCGTGCTTCGTCTTCGCGCTCCTCGGCCTGGCGCTCGGCGCCAGTAACCGGAAGGACGGCAAGCTCGCCAGCTTCGTCCTCGGCATCGGCGTCATCTTCGTGTACTACGTGCTCATGTTCACGGCCCAGGCCATGACGAAGGGCCACATCATCCCGGCCTGGCTGGCCATGTGGGTGCCGAACATCGTCCTGGGCGCGGCCGGCGTCGCCCTGCTCATGTCCCGCGCCCGCTCGGCTGATCAACCCATTCGCATCTCGCTGCCCCGCCTCTTGCTCCCTCGCTGGCTGGGCTCACGCCCGCAGCCTGGCGGCCCGGATACCCCTACTGGGGGCGCCGCGGCCCCGCGAAGCGACCGGGTGGTCGTGGTCATCCGGTTCCCGCAGTTCGAACTGCCCCGCCCCAACCTGCTCGACATCTACGTCGCGCGGCAGTACCTGCGCATCCTGGGCATGACGGTCATCGCCATGCTGGGCCTGTTCTACATCTCCACGTTCATCGACCTGTCGGACAAGTGGTTCAAGGGTCAGACCACGCTCGGCCAGGTGCTCGCGTTCCTGTGGTGGTCCACGCCGCAGTTCATGGCGTACATCATTGCGCTGGCCGTGCTGCTTTCGACCCTGGTGACCATCGGCCTGCTCACCAAGAACAGCGAGCTCATCGTCATGCGCGCGTGCGGCGTCAGCCTCTACCGGACCGCGGCGCCGATGCTCGTCTTCGCATTGATCGCCAGTGCCGTGCTGTTCGGCATGGAGGAGCGCGTGCTGGCGCTGGCCAACCGCCGGGCCGACGAGTTGAAGCATCTCATCCGCGGCGGCTCGGCGCAGACGTTCGATGTGCTGAACCGCAAGTGGATTGTCGGCCGGAACGGCGAGGTCTATCACTACCAGTACTTCAATCCGCGAACGCGCGAGCTGAATGGCCTCTCGGTGCTCGAGTTCGACCGTGACACGCACACCCTCACCCGCCGCGTGTATGCCACGCGCGCGGTCTTCGAGGGCCCTGCCGGCGAGCGCGAGGCTCCGGCCCGCTGGCAGGCGAGCCTGGGATGGACCCGGTGGTTCGGGCAGCAGGACCAGGTGCAGGCATTCGAGCCGTTCGACCGGGCCACGCTCAACCTCGAAGCCTCCGACTACTTCGTAACCGAGGTGCCCGAGCCTCGGCGGATGACCTATCCGCAGCTGAATCGCTACATCGGCGAGCTGCGGCAAAGCGGCTACGAGGTGCTCGAGCACGAAGTCGAGCTCTACCGGAAGGTCGCCTTCCCGTTCGTCACCCTGGTGATGACCTTCATCGCGGTGCCGTTCGCAGTGACCACCGGGCGGCGCGGCGCGATGTACGGCATCGGCGTAGGCATCGTGCTGGCGCTCGTCTACTGGACGATGATCTCGGTGTTCGCGGCGTTTGGCGCGGGCGGGTTGATGAGCCCGCTGCTGGCGGCCTGGGCACCCAACCTGCTGTTCGGCGCCGCCGCCATCTCCCTGCTGCTCACGGTGCGGACCTGACATGCCGCCGCCACGCGACCAGAAGTCGTTCGTCCGCGCCCTGCTTGGCGTGGTTTCCCTGGTGGCGGCGCTCGTGGTGGTCGCCGCCGGGTTCATGCTGCTGATTGCCGCCATGCAGGCCGGCGAGCGCGGCACGCCCCCGTTCTTCAACGCGCTGGCCGTGCTCGGCGTGGGCGGTGGTCTGATGGCCGCCGGCATCGCGCTGCTCATCTGGGAGATGAGTATCCGCTACGACATCCGGAAGTAATCCGATCCGGCCACCAGTCCGGGCGCGCCGCAGGCCGGCTGCTGCATCTCCAGAGGCGCCGCGCGGCGAAGTCCGGCGCGCTCAGCCAGCGGTGCTCACCCGCGAGGCGCACGAGCCCCGCGCGCACGGGCTCCTCCACCAGGTACGCCACCGCCTCCCACATCTCCGCTGGTTCCCGCAACAGGTGCTCCGCGCACTTGGGCCGCCAGAGCGTCTGTCCTGTCCGCAGCCGGTGCTCGGCGCCACTCAGCTGCTTCCAGCGGCGCAATGCCGTTCGCGCGTCGGCATCGGCCGCGCGTCCGGCCAGGACCAGATGCACATGGTTCGGCATCAGGCAGTACGCAATCGGTTCAACGTCGAAGGCTCGCGACGTACGCTGCAGCGCCATTGCCACCGCGCGGGCCGCATCTGTCTGCGCCAGAACGGGATAGCCGGGCCTGGTCTCCACGCGCGCGTACAGCGCGGGCCAGTGCAGGTCGTCAAGAGTGAAAGGGTCGTGGGGAAATCGCATGGCTCGGCGAGGGACCGAGCAAGAACAGCTCCAGCAACGAGCTTGACTCGCTTTTCTCTTTTCGCTTCTCAACTCGGCTGCGCTTCGTCAGCCGCCTGCCTAGGGCTGTCCGAGCGACAACTCGGCGAGTTGGATGCGACCGCTGGTGCCCGGCCGTGTGTTCAACGTGTCCACCACCAGCAGAATCGCATCGATGGCACCGAGGGGCGGCACCGACGACGAGGTGACACCGAGAGGCTCGAGCTCGTCGAAGAACACATCCTGCGTCCGAGACGTGTTGTCCAGATGGACGGTGCGGCCCCACCGCTCACCCGCCGGGTTCCGCACCTGCACCCACAGGCGCATCGGGCGGTCCGCTCGGGCACCGATCTCGATGCGGTCGTGACCTGCGAGCCCCGGATGGGGGAACCGGAGGGCGGCATACTGGCCCGCGACCTCGCCCCCCGCCAGCGCAAAGCGCCACTCCCACGCCTGCCCGCCGTCCGCCGCCGGCGTGTGCAACGAACTGTCCGAACCGGCGCTGGCTTCGCCCACCCAGGCGTTGATCTCGACACCCGTGCGCGCCCGGATCGCCGGTCTGGGCGCGCCGGCCCGGCCCCGCTCGTGGGCGGCCCGCAGGCCGACGTAGATGGGGTTCGAGACGATCCAGGGAATGGGCGGCTGCCCCGTCGCGCCGGGCGTGTAGATTTCGATGCGGTACGTGGCGGGCTCGGCCATCACGCCGAGGTGGGTCTCCGGATCCCGCGTGTCGAACAGCGAGACGCCGTCCTGGAGCACGACCATGCGCGAGCCGGGAGGCGCGGCCATCCGCGCGTGCAGCGTCACCTCCCCGGCAATCTCGAGATGGTCGCCCATGCGTGCCGACCGTCCTCCGCTGGTCGCGCTGAACTCGAATGCGCCCGGGGTCGCCAGGCCATCCACGACGGTATAGGTCCGCCCCCATCGGATCCGATTGACGATGTCGTCGGCGGCGCGCGCGGGATCGCCCGAGAGCGGCGCATCGAGCAGCACGCGCAGACTGAAGGCGCGAAACGACGCCTCGTACGTCGGCACCTTCAGGTGCCAGCCCTCGTACGGCTCGGTCTGCTGCCGGAATCCCAGGCGCGCGTGCGCGTCGGCGCCAGCCAGGCCCACGACTCGCCGGCGCTTCATCGCCTGGTCCCACCGGGTCATCACCTCGTCCGGGCGATCGAGGATCGACGCCAGGGTCTCGGCCGGGCGCAGCGCGCCGGTCAGCAGCAGGCGCCCGAGCGACCCGAGCAGCTCGTCGCGCCATTCGCTGTCGGCGTTCAGCCACTCCAGTCCGTCGACGGGCACGTCCCATGCGGTCCACTTCAGCGAGTCTCGCGGCGAGCCCGGATGCGCGGCCACGGCCATCCCGCCCAGGCGGTGCACGTCTTCCAGCACCGCCCGGGCCGTGCCGGCGAGCGGATATGCGGAGGGCCGCGCGCCAAGAGCGACGAGGTGCCCACCCGAGGTGTTGATTTCCACCGCCTCGATGCACAGCACACCGGAGCGATAGCGCGGCGCCTCCGGTACGCGCGTGGCGTCGCCGTGGTCGGTGACGATCACGAACTGCAGCCCGGCGCGCGCGGCGGCGGCCGCGATCTCGTCCAGGCTGCCGGTCCCGTCAGAGGCAGTCGAGTGAATGTGATAGGCGCCGCGAACGGTCATGCCATCGGGACGCCAGTGCGGTACGGGCGTCGCCGCGGCGGGAGGCGGTAGCAGCGCCGGCGTGAGCGCGGCAAGCACCGCCAGCACCAGCAGCAGTCCGAGGATGGCGAGGCGAATCGGGCGAGTCACCGGCGCGGGTGATACCGATCATACAGCGTGCGCAGGCGGGCATCGAGGATGTGCGTGTAGATCTGCGTGGTGGACAGATCGGCGTGCCCGAGCATCACCTGGATGGCCCGCAGGTCGGCGCCACGCTCGAGCAGGTGCGTGGCGAACGAGTGCCGTAGCACGTGCGGACTGAGGCGACGCGCCAGGCCCAGCCCGGTGGCGTAGGCACGTAGGACTTTCCAGAAGCCGGTGCGCGTGAGCGCGGTCCCGCCACGCGCGTTCACGAACAGCCGCGTGGACGACCGGCGCCCCACGAGCACCGGCCGCGCCTCCTTCAGGTAGCGGCCCACCCACATCGCGGCCTCCTCGCCGATCGGCACCATGCGCTCCTTGCGCCCTTTCCCCACCGTGGTCAGGAACCCGTCCTCCAGGTTCAGGTCTGCCGGTTTCAACGAGACGAGTTCCGAGACGCGGAGGCCCGTCGCGTAGAGCAACTCGATCATGGCCCGGTCGCGGATGCCTCGAGGCGTCGCTACATCCGGAGCCGCCAGCAGCGCTTCCACCTCTTCCCCGCTCAGGAACTTCGGCAGCGTGCGGATGGAACGCGGGGCCCTGACATCGACGGCAGGGCTGGCCGCGAGTTGGCCGCTCACCACGAGGTAGCGGTAGAACGCGCGCACCGTCGCCACCACGCGCGCGACCGAGCGGGGGGCGCGCCCCTCGGCCATCAGCTGGCGGACGAACGCCTCCACGTCGGACCGGTCCAGCCCCGACGGGGAGCGTCCCCGACCGGCCGCGAAGGCCCCCAGCATCTGCAAGTCGTGCCCGTATGCCTCGACCGTATGGGGCGAGAGGCGCCGTTCGGCGCTCAGGTGCACCAAAAAGGCGTCGACCCGCGCGTCCTCCATCAAACCCAGCTTAGCTCAAGCGTCATTGACAGCCCGGGGCCGCGGGACTAGCATCAGGGTTTCGTCCGAAGGCGTACGCTCGATGCCTATACGTTCCAAGTGGCAGTCCCTCCCCACCGAAGCGATTAACCCCGCCTCCCTCAACATCGACAAGCTGCCCGCGGCGGGCATCGTCGACCTGATGCTGGCCGAGGACCGGAAGGCGCTGGCCGCGGTCCAGAAGGAGCGGGATCGCATCGCCGTGGGCGCGGATCTCATCGCGAAGTCTCTCCGCAAGGGGGGGCGCGTCGTGTTCGTCGGCGCGGGCACCAGCGGCCGGCTCGGCGTGCTCGAGTCGGCGGAGATGCCCCCCACCTTCGGGACCGATCCCCTGCTCGTGCAGGCCATCATGGCTGGCGGCAAGGGCGCCATCTTCCGCGCCAAGGAAGGCGCCGAGGACAACTACGAGGAAGGCGTGCGGGCGGTCAACCGGCTGTCGCCGAACAAGAAGGACGTCGTGATCGGCGTCTCGGCCAGCGGGATGACGCCCTTCGTCCGCGGCGCGCTCACCTGCGGCCGCAAGGCCGGCTCGCGCGTGGTGTTCGTCACCTGCGATCCGCGCACCGAGCTCCAGACCTTCGTCGACCTCACCATCGCGCCCGCCGTCGGGCCCGAGATCATCGCGGGGTCAACCCGACTGAAGGCCGGCACCGCCACCAAGCTCGTGCTCAACATGCTGACGACGAGCGCCATGATCCTCGTCGGCAAGACCTACGGCAACCTCATGGTCGATGTGCAGATGGGGTCGGAAAAGCTGCGCGACCGCGCGCGGCGCATCCTGCACATCGTGGCGGGCGTCTCTCCCGACGAGGCCGAAAAGCTGCTGAAGAAGGCCCACTGGAACGTCAAAGCCGCCATCGTCATGCAGAAGACGGGGCTGCCCTATACGAAGGCTCTCGCGCGATTGCGGCGGTCGAATGACCTGGTGCGCGAGGCCATCGGCGAGGACATCGAGCCGCGCCTGCGCGCGCTCATCGAGGGTTAGCCTCCCGGTCCACCATGACGGTCACGTCGGGGTGCAACTGCAGGAACGACGCGGGCAGCATCGTGGTGATCGGGCCCCGCACCATGGCCTCCACCGCGGCCGCCTTCTTCGGGCCCGTGGCCATCAGGACCACGGACCGGGCCCGGAGGATGGTGGCCATCCCCATCGACAACGCCTCCTCGGGCACGCGCGTCACGTCGCCCCCGAACCATGCGGCGTTGGAGGCGCGCGTCCCGGGCTGAAGCCGCGCGCGATGCGTGCGTGCCTGCAGCCCCGCCGCCGGCTCGTTGAAGCCGATGTGGCCGTTGGTGCCGATGCCCAGGATCATCAGGTCGATGCCTCCCGCCTCGATGATGGCGCGCTCATAGCGCTCGCATTCCTGGTCCAGGTCTGGGGCGCGGCCGTCGAGAAATCCGACATGCGTGGGGTTCACGCGAACCGCGGCGAACAGCTCCCGCTCCATGTAGGTGCGGTAGCTGCCCGCGTCGGCGGCGTCCACGCCCACGAACTCGTCCAGGTTGAAGGTGCGCACGGAAGACCAGTCGGCCCCGGCTGCGGGCGACGCCTCGCGGAGCGCGGCATACAGGGGGCGCGGCGTGCGGCCGGTCGGCAGGCCCAGCACGAGCGAGGGTCTTCGCGCGATGGCGTCGAGGATGCGGAGGGCGAGCTCGCGGGCCAGGGCCCGCTCCTCCAGGAAGTGCTGGACGGTCACGAGTCGGAAACGGCGGCGGCGAGATAGGCCGGCACGCGCGCGCCGCCGGCGGCCTCGGCCAGCGCGAGCGTGACCGCCCCGACCGCGGGATCGGCGGTGAGCAGCGACGTGGTGGCGCGGGGCGCCACGTCGAGGAGGCGTCCGGCCACTTCGGCGGCCAGCCAGGGGATGGACTTGAACATCCCGCCCGACAGAAACGTCTGGAACACGTCGCCTCGCATTCCCAGGCGCGTGATGACCGAGCCGGCTGCATGGACCAGCTCGACGGCGGCCTCGCGGAGGATCTCGGCGGCCACGGCGTCGCCGGCCGCGCGGGCCGTTTCCACCAGGGGCCCCAGCGTCGCCACCAACTGGCGCCGTTCGGCCCCCTCATACACCTCGTTGACGAGATCATCGGGCTGCGAGAGCCCGAGCCTCTCCAGCACCATCGGCGTCAGCGCGGTCCGCGGGCCGCGTCCATCCGCGTGGCGCATGATGGCGATCAGCGCGCGCCGGCCGATCCAGTATCCGGAGCCTTCGTCGGCCAGCACCGGGCCCCACCCGCCCGACCGCGTGGCCATCCGGCCCTGGTTCACGCCGTAGGCAATGGACCCGGTCCCCGCCACGAGCACCACCCCGGTGGGCTGCCCGGCGCCGGCCACGAGCGCGATGAGCGCGTCGTTGACGATCAGCGTCCGGTCGCGGAAGCCGAGGCGGCGCATGACGTCGCGAATCGTGGCGGCATCGTCTCCGCGGTCCACGCCAGCGATGCCCAGGCAGACGGCCGCGGGACGCACGGCCTGCCCCTCGAGCACGTGGTCGATGACGTCGTGGAGGATCTCTTCCACCACCAGCTCGCCGTGGGTGCGGAGGTTGGCGCCGCCGGCCCGGCTTTCCGCGACGACGCGGCCGTCCGCCGTGGCCAGCAGCGCCACGGTCTTGCTGCCCCCCGCGTCGATTCCGAGCACGTGCATCGCCCTAGCTTACGACGCCGCGGAGGACCGTCGCGGTACTTCGCGTTGACGGATGCTCGGGGCCGGGCTACATTGCTACGTTGCTCGTGATTGCGCTCCGTTTCTCATCCGGCCCCTCGCGCGGGCGCTGGTTTGCCAGCGCCCTGGTGGCCATGGCCATCCTCGCCGTGGCCCCGCGGGCATCGGCTCCGGCCCCAGCAGCCAATGACGTGCGCGCGTTGTGGGTGACTCGCGCCACCCTGGCCTCGCCCGAGGCTGTGTCCCGCATGGTCAGCTCGGCTCGGGCCGGAGGCTTCAACGCACTGCTGGTCCAGGTGCGGGGAAGGGGCGATGCCTACTACGACAGCAGCCTCGAACCGCGCGCGCCGGAATTGTCGGCTCGGCCGCAGTTCGACCCCCTCGCGTATACCGTCGAGCACGCCCACGCGGCGGGCATCCAGGTGCATGCCTGGGTGGCCGTGAACCTGGTCTCGAGCGCGGCGACGCTGCCGGCCTCGCGCGAGCACATCGTCTACAAGAACCCCGAGTGGCTGATGGTGCCCAGGGCCCTGGCCGCCGAGCTGCGTCGGGTCGATACCCGCAGCCCTGAGTACCTGGGGCGCCTGGCGCGATGGACGCGTGCGCGGAGCGACGAGGTGGAGGGACTCTACGCGTCGCCGCTCGTACCAGCGGCCGCGGCGCACGTGGCTGCGGTCGTGAAGGAGCTGGCCGCGAACTACGAGCTCGACGGCGTGCACCTCGATTACGTGCGCTATCCGGGTGCGGAGTACGACTTCAGCCGGGCGGCCCTCCAGGAGTTCAAGCTCGCGGTGCGGCCCGAGTTGTCCACGGCCGAGCGCCGCAAGGCCGACGCGCGCGAGAAGCTCGATCCGTTCGCCTACCCGGACCTCTACGCGGACCGATGGGACGCCTTCCGCCGATCGCGGCTGACGTCGCTGGTGATGCGCGTCCGCACCGCGGTCAAGGCGGTCCGTCCATCGGCCATCGTCAGCGCGGCGGTCATTCCCAACGTGCAGGAGGCCTACGACGTCCGCCTGCAGGACTGGCGCACGTGGCTGGACCAGGCCCTCATCGACGTCTTGTGCCCGATGGCCTACACCCCTGAAGCCCGGCTGTTCGAGGAGCAGATTGGTGTGGCCAACGAGGTCGCGTCGGGCCGTCCTGTCTGGGCGGGCATCGGCGCCTATCGCTTGTCGTCCGCCGACACGCTGCGGTTCATCACCGCGTCGCGCCGACTTGGCACCTCGGGCGTCATCCTGTTCTCCTACGACGCGCTGGTGGCCCCGCCCAACACCGCCTCCACCCTGACCGCACTCGGCCGGGCCGCCTTCGGCGCCGGGTCGCACTGACACCGGGCCAGGGCGGGTGATGTCGCTCTCCCCCCTCGATTACGCGGTCATCGGCGCCTACCTCGTCGCGATCACGGCCTTCGGATCGTGGTTCGCCCGGTTCCAGCACACGACCCGCGACTATTTCCTCACGGATCGCAGCGTGCCCTGGTGGGCGATCTGCTTCACCATCGTTGCCACCGAGACGAGCACCCTCACCTTCATCGGCATCCCGGCCACGGCCTACGCCGGGAACATGACCTTCCTGCAGCTGGCGGCGGGCTACGTGATCGGTCGGATCATCGTGAGTGTCGTGTTCATCCCGGCCTACTTCCGTGGCGAGCTCTTCACCTCGTACGAGCTGCTGCAGCGCCGGTTCGGCCCCAGGGTCAAGACGCTCTCGGCGGTCATCTTCCTGATCACGCGGTCCCTGGCCGACGGCATCCGGCTCTTCACCACGGCGCTGGTCATCGCGGTGGTGACCCAGCTTCCGGTCAGCCTGGTCGTCGTCGTGCTGGGCGCGGCGATGATCGTCTACACGATGCGCGGCGGCGTGTCGGCGGTCATCTGGACCGACGTGGTGCAGATGTTCGTCTACGTGGCGGGCGCGGCCGTCATCGCCTGGTCGCTGTTGAACGTCATCGATGGCCGTTGGGACACGGTCTCTCGCGTCGGACGCGAGGCCGGCCGGTTCGTCGCACTGGATCTCTCGCTCGACGTCAGCCGCGTCTACACGCTGTGGGCCGGTGTGCTGGGAGGCATCGCGCTCACGCTCTCGACGCACGGCACGGATCAGTTCCTGGTCCAGCGCCTCCTCTCGGCCCGCAGCGCCGCGGAGGCGTCGCGCGGGCTCGTGCTCAGCGGCGTCATCGTCTTCGCGCAGTTCATCCTGTTCCTGCTCATCGGGGTGATGCTCTACGCCTACTACCTGCAGACCCCGCTGCCGCAGCCGCTGGCACGCACCGACGAGATCCTGCCCGTCTTCGTGGTCAGCGTGCTGCCGTCCGGGGTGGCCGGCTTCATCGTGGCCGCCATCGTGGCCGCGGCACTGTCGCCCTCGCTCAATGCGATGGCGGCCACCACCATCAACGACTTCTACGTGCCCTACGTGAACCCGGGCGCGGACGAAGACAGGCGGATGCGCGTGTCGAAGCAGGCGACGGTCGCCTGGGGGGTCGTGCAACTGCTGGTGGCGCTGGCCGCGCAGTTCATGGCGCGGTCCGTCCTCGATGCCGGGCTGTCGGTGCTCTCGCTCGGGTCGGGCGCCGTGCTCGGGGCGTTCCTGCTGGGCACGCTGGCGCCGTCCACCTCCGAGCGCGACGCGTTTGCCGGCATGATCGCCGGACTGCTGGTGATGGCCCTCGTGTGGTGGGCCACCCCCGTGGCATGGACGTGGTACGTGCTGATTGGCGCCGTCACCACCGTCAGCGTGGCCCTGGCATCTGCCCGGCTGAGGCCGGCCGAGGCCAGGGCGGCGTGAGAACCTTCGAGCACAGCCGCCGCGTGCTCGCCGACGCGATCGCGGCACGGGTGTTCCCCGGCGCCGTGGTGGAGGTCGGCACACACGACCGCGCCGTCACCACGCTCGCCATGGGACGCCTGTCGTACGAAGGTCTCAGCCCGGGCGTGGCGGCGGACACCATCTACGACCTCGCCTCTCTCACCAAGGTGCTGGCGACGGCTGCCGTGGCGGCCGGCCTCGTGGAGCGCCGCGTGATTCGCCTGGACCATCCCGTGCGCCACTGGCTGGCGGCGTGGGCCGGTACCGATCGCCAACAGGTCACGCTGCGACACCTGCTCGGGCACGCGTCGGGCCTGCCGGCCCATCGTCGCTATTACGAGCATCACGAGGGTCGAGCGGCTTTCGAGCGGGCCATCTGCGTCGAGCCGCTCGAGTACGAGCCGGGGGCCCGGAGCCTTTACTCCGACCCCGGGTTCATCCTGCTGGGTCTCGCCCTCGAGCGCGCGGCCGATGCCACGCTCGACGCGCAGTTCGAGGCCTGGCGCGCCACCGCCATCGACGCGGTACTGCCCCTGCAGTTCCTCCCTCCGCGCGAATGGCACCCGCGCGTGGCCCCCACCGAGATCGACCCGTGGCGCGGGCGCCTGCTCACTGGCGAGGTGCACGACGAGAACGCCGCGGCGCTCGGCGGCGTCGCCGCGCATGCGGGGCTGTTCGGGACGGCGGCGTCCGTCGGCGCGTGCGCCCGCTGGTGGATGCGCGCGGTGGCCGACGCCACGCGGCCCGTCTATCGAGAGTTCGTCACGCGCGGGCCCGTGCCGGGCAGTTCGCGCGCGCTCGCCTGGGACACGATGCTGCCCACCTCATCGTGCGGCACGCGCATGTCGCCGACGGCGTTCGGTCACACCGGCTTCACCGGCACCTCGCTCTGGATCGATCTCGATCGGGACACCTACGTGGTCTTCCTGTCGAACCGCGTGCACCCGTCGCGCGCCGGCGATGCCATGGCTCGTGTGCGTCCGGCGCTGCACGACGCCGTGGTAGACGACCTCACGCACGTATAATCCGCGCGTGATCCTCACGCCCCTCGACTGGGCCCTCATCGTCGCCTACTTCGTCTGCTCGGCGTCACTTGGGATCTGGCTCTCGAAGCGCGGCGGGCGCAGCGTCGCTGATTTCTTCCTCGGCGGACGGCAACTCCCGTGGTGGCTGGCCGGCACCTCGATGGTGGCCACGACGTTCGCGGCCGACACGCCACTGGCCGTGGCCGGCCTCGTCGCCAGGAACGGAGTCGCCGGCAACTGGATCTGGTGGAGCGCAGCCACGGGCAGCGTGCTCACGGTGTTCTTCTTCGCGCGGCTGTGGCGCCGTGCGGGCATCCTCACCGACGTCGAGTTCGCGGAGCTGCGGTACACGGGCCGGCCAGCCGCGTTCCTGCGCGGCTTCCGCGCCCTCTACCTCGGCATCCTGATCAACTGCGTGGTCATGGGCTGGGTGAACCTGGCCATGGCCAAGATCCTCGCGGTGACGCTCGGGTGGAACCGGCTCACGGCGGTCCTCATCAGCCTGGCTATCACGGGCGTCTACGCCGCGGTCGGCGGCCTCTGGGGCGTGGTCGCCGCGGATTTCTTCCAGTTCACCCTGGCCATGATCGGCAGCGTGGCCCTAGCGTGGTTCGCGCTTCAGGTGCCCGAGGTGGGCGGGCTCCAGGGACTGACGCGCGCGCTCGACCCGCAGGTGCTCAGCTTCCTGCCATCGTTCTCGGCCATCGACGTGGCCGGCGCCGTGGCCGGGCTCCCGCTCGGTGCGTTCCTCGCGTACGTCGGCGTGCAGTGGTGGTCCAGTTGGTACCCGGGACAGGAGCCCGGCGGCGGCGGTTACATCGCGCAGCGCATGATGTCGGCGAAGAACGAACGGCATGCGTTCTTCGCCACGCTCTGGTTCACCGTCGCGCACTACTGCGTCCGCCCGTGGCCCTGGATCATCGTCGGGCTCGTGTCGATGGTCCTCTACCCCACCATCAGCGACAAGGAGGCGGGCTACGTGATGGTGATCCGCGATCATCTGCCGCAGGGCTGGCGCGGACTGCTGCTGGGCGCGTTCTTCGCTGCCTACATGTCCACCATCTCCACGCAACTCAACTGGGGTACGTCCTATATCGTCAACGATTTCTACCGCCGCTTCGTGAAGATCGACGGCGACGAGAAGCACTACGTGCTGGTGTCGCGCGTCACGACGCTCTTGTTGATGGTGGCGAGCGCGGTCGTAACCTTCTATCTCGAGAGCATTCGTCAGGCGTGGGAGTTCGTGCTCGAGAGCGGGGCCGGCATCGGGCTCGTGCTCATCCTGCGCTGGTACTGGTGGCGGGTGAACGCGTGGTCGGAGATTGCGGCGATGGTGGCCGCGGCCGTCGGCTATGCCGTCGTCAAGCTGACGATGGAGGTGACCTTTCCGGCCACGCTGCTGCTCGTGGTGGCGTGGACAACGGTGTGGTGGCTGGCCGTGACGTTCCTGACGGCGCCGGAGCCCGACGCGCAGTTGGTCCGGTTCTACAGGCTGACCCATCCCGGAGGTCCAGGCTGGACACGCGTGGCCGCGCTGGCCGGCGGGCCTGCGCCGGAGGCGCTCGGACCGCTCTTTCTGAAATGGATGGCCGGGACCGCGCTGGTGTATGCGGTGCTTCTGGGCGTGGGCACGCTGCTCTTCGGTGGCCTCGCCGCTGCGCTGCCGTACTTCGCCGTCGCGCTGGGCTCGGCATGGATCATCGCGCGCGATTGAGTCCCGGCCGCAGGGGTGGACCGAGCGTCTCTACTCTCCGGGGGGACGGGATCCGAAACCGCCAACTGGAGGCCGTGTTTGTCCACCACCGCTCGGATTGACCGGCGTGAAGATCGAACCGCCCGGCGTCGGTGGCGCACCGAATCCGCCGGGCGACCCCGGTGGCATCTGCTGGCCCGGCTGACCGAAGGGTTGCCCAGAGCCACCGGGCTGACCGAACCCACCCCCCGGTTGGCCAAAGCCTCCACCCGGTTGGCCGAAGCCGCCTCCGGGTTGGCCGAATCCTCCGCCCGGTTGACCGAAGCCTCCTCCCGGCTGCCCGAACGGCTGCCCCGCTCCACCACCGGGAGCGCCGCCCATCCCGGGCCGCGCAAATCCCGCCCCGCCGGCACCCGCTTGCGTGGATGCTGCCAGGTAGACGAACGCCCACTGGTTGTAGCGGTCCATCCCGTTATAGAGCTTGATGGACGTGTCCTTGCTCTTCGACGTGACACCCTGGATGCCCATCGCGGGCTGCGTGGCTTGACCGAACGACGACGATGGCGTGGTCCCTGGTCCGGCGCCCGGCTGTGTGGCTCCGCGGCCGCCGGCCGCCCCCATGCCGCCCGGCGCATTGGACGGTCCCGCTCCCGCGCCGGTTGTTGGCATGCCGGGACGTCCGCCGGCCACAGCGCCGCCTACGGGAATGATCTGGAAATCGTCGTCCGTGATCGGGTCCTTGTACTTCTTCCGCAGGAATTTCTGCTCGACCAGGATGTCGATGGTCGGGGGGAAGGTGTTCGCGTAGCGTCGCTGGAAGAGCATGATGGCGCGCCGGTACTGCTCGCCGCGCCAAATGAGCTCTTCTTCCTTCTCGCGCTGGGCGAAGTGGCTCCAGACCGGCAACGCGGCGGCCATCAGCACGGCCATCACGCTCATGCTCACGAGCAGGGCCGCCATGGCGTAGCCCCGTTGGTCAGCTCGACTGCCTTGACCGGCTAACCCCATGCGCCTATTATCCTTATTGGTCCTTCCCGTGTCACGTTCCAACCTGTCGCTCTCCGCGCTCCTGGTCGCGGTGGCTACGTTGTCGGCTTGCGACAAGGTACCGCTCCTCGCCCCCACCGAGTCCACCATCACGCTCACCGTCAGCACCACGGTGGTGCCGGTCAACGGGACCGCGGAAGTCACGGCGTCGGTGACCGAATCGGCGGGCACGCCGGTGCAGAACGGCACGGTCGTCACCTTCACCTCCTCGTTCGGCACGATCGACCCGGTGGAAGCGCGCACCGAGGGCGGGAAGGCAACGGTACGCTTCGTTGCGAGCACGCAGTCGGGCACGGCCAGGATCGGCGCGTTCTCTGGCGCCACGCGCGCGACGGAACTCGAGATCCTCGTGGGCGGCGCGGCGGCGGCCCGCATTGTCGCACGCGCCAACCCGCAGACCATTCCCGCCAGCGGGGGCAGCACCGAGATCATCGCCACCGTGGTCGATGCCGCGGGCAACCCGCTGAGCGGCGTGCCGGTCACGTTCACGACGACGGCGGGCCAGCTCTCGGCCGGCCAGGCCATCACCGACACCAACGGCGAGGCCCGGACGACGCTCACGGCCCCGCGGTCGGCCACCGTGACGGCCGCGGCCGGCAGCCAGAGCACCACGGTCGAAGTGACGGCCGCATCGCCCGCGGTGACCATCGCTGCGCCCACCACGGCCCTCGAGGCAGGCGTGGCAGCCATATTCACTGTCACGCCGGTCGCCGCCACGGGCTCGAACGGCATCCGAGAGGTGGTCATCGACTGGGGCGACGGCACGCCCTACACCACCTTGGGCGCCATCTCGGGCGCCACGCCGGTGGCGCACACGTTCCCTCGTGCCGGGGTCTTCACCGTCCGGGCGATGGTGACCGATACGCAGGGCATCACGGGCACGTCCTCCATCGTCGTCAACGTGAACGACCAGTCTTCCGTGCCTGTCACGATGACGGCGACACCCAATCCGGTGTCGATCAGCAGCCCGCTGCAGCAGGGCATCGTGTCCTTCTCGGCTTCGGCCGGTGGCCTGGGCTCGTCGGCGAGCATCGTCTCCTACGACTGGGACTTCGGCGACGGCCAGGGGGCCGTCACGACCGGCTCGTCCACGAACCACCGCTATACGGCGCCGAACACCTACATCGCAACGGTGACGGTGCGCACCACGACGGGGACCACCGGGTTCACCCAGCTCACCGTCAGGGTGAATCCGTAGGCGGACGCGCGAGCGATTGGTGATGGCCCGTCGGCGATTGAGCGGGTGATCGCTCAATCACCAATCGGCAGTCGCCCGATGACCCACCCTCAGTCCCAATCGGCGTAGCGTGTGCCGTCGAGCGCGGTCTCCTCCGAGCCGCTCTTCACGTCGTAGACACCAGGCACGGCCGTGGTGTCGTTGACGTTCGGTTCGGCATTCACCGGCTGCCAGGAGTCTTTCGACTGCGTGATGGGATCGACGGGGATTTCGCGGAGGTAGCCGTCGGTCACCAGGTCGTCCAGCGACGACGGGTACTTGTTCTTGTCGGCGTAGTACTGGTCGATGGCATCGCGCATGCGGAAGAGGTCTTCCTTCAGCACCGCCTCGCGCGCGCGAATGACGCTGTTGCGGTACTGGACCATCCCCATGCTGGCGAGGATGACGATGATCGAGATCACGACCAGCAACTCGATCATCGTGAATCCGCCTTCGCGCCCGGAACCTGCGCGCTTCGGCGAGACAAACCCAGAACCCAGGGCGCGGCGGATCGCGCTCAGCACGCGCACCCGCCTTCGCGCCGGCATCGAACGCGCTTCGGCGCACTCGGGCCCCCGCACTCCGCACGCCGCACTCGCACGCCGCACCCGGCACCCAGCACTCCGCACTCCCCCGTCTACCAGTCCTTGTACTTCGTCCCGTCGAGCCCGGTCCCCTCGCTAAGCGAGCGCACGTCGAACACGTTCTGCCCGCCCCAGGTGGTGGTGTCTGGCTTGTCCTGGTACGACCGCAGGCCCCATTCCGCTTCGCCGGTCATCGGATCGATGGGAATGCGGCGGAGGAACTTCAGCTTCCGTCCCGACGCGTCGTTGGCGACCGAGACGCCCTCGACGAGAATCTCGAGCTCGGGCGGGTAGCCCTCGCTGTTGGCCTTCAATTCGGTGGTCGGAATCATCCCCTGGTCCGCGGCGTCCTTGAACTTGTCGATGGCGTCGCGCATCTCGCGCAGCACGCGCCGCAGTTCCACTTCCTTCTGCCGCTGGATCGTCACGCGCGCCAGCGGCTGCACCGCCGAGGCGAGAATCAGCACGATGGTCGTGACGATCAGCAGCTCGACGAAGGTGTAGCCGTGGGCCGAGCGCAGGCGTCGCATGACTACCGCACCACCACTCCTGCGGGAGCGAACTGCAGGGTCGCCGCGCCGCCGCCGGCCGTGGTGCCCGAGCCGCTGATCGCCAGCGTGCCCGTGCCCGCGGCCACCGGCTCGAGCAGCACGGCGGCCAGCAGCCCCGTCGTCGAGGCGCCGACCTGGTCGCCTGAGCGCACGATCGCGATGTCGATGCGCCCTGCGCCCGAGTCCACCTGCTGGGTGAAGGTCGGCGTCGCCCCGCCCTGCCGCATGAACGTGCCTTCCGACACGCTGCGCACGCGGAGCAGCGCAGGATTGTAGGTAATGGAGACCGTGACCGCCGTCAGACGCGAGGCACCGCTGATTGATACCGGCACCGTGTACGGGCCGCTGCCCACGCGCATCTCGCTCGGCGGGCTGAGCGAGATGCGGGCCACGTCGGCTGCCGCAACCGGCGGTGTTGCGGCCGCCGGGGCGGGCGTCGCCGGCGCGGCACCGGGCGCCGCGGGTGCGGGTGCGCCGGGCGCTGGGGGCGCGGGCGCCGGTGTGCCTGGCGCAGGCGTCGGCGGCGTCCCAGCAGGCGGTGCCGTCGGGGAGACCGGGGTCCCGAACAACCCGGTCGGCGGGGTGGCGGCCGGAGCGGGCTCTGCGGGCGCGAAGACGGTCACCCCGCTCGGGGGCGGCTGCGGCGGCTCGGTCGGGACGCCGATCGTGCCGGGAATGGGCGACGAGCCCGGCGGCAGCTTCGGCGTGACACCGACGCCACCCGGCGTGACCACCGCCGTGCCGGTCGTGGGTGGGAGATCCCGCGGTGGTGGCGCGGTCGGCGTGGCCGGCGCCGGCGCCACGGGTGCTCCAGGTGCGCCGGCCGCAGGCGCGGCGGCTGCGCCGGCGGCCGCCGCGGCGGCGTCCGGCGGCGGCGGCTCCGCGCCGCCCACGTTGATGAGCGGCGGCGGGCCACCCAGCGCCATGTTGCTCTGGGTGCCCACGTAGATGGGGCTCAGGTCCGTCGCCTTCAGCTCGTGGGTGCGGATGATGCGCGGCGTGAGCAGCATCACGATGTCCGACGTTCGAATCTGCTCGTCGTTGGACGAGAACAACTGCCTGACGATGGGCAGGCGCAGCACGCCCGGGAAGCCGCGCAGCGACCGACGCTCGTCCTCGCGCAGCAGGCCGGCCAGCAGGTTCGACTCGCCGTCCCGCAGGCGCAGCTTGGTCACCACCTTGCGTGACAGGAACGACGGCAGGTTCTGGCCGGCGATGTTCGTGTCCTGCCCGCGCGCGCTGTTCTCGACCGAGAGCTCGAGGATGATCTCCCCCTCGTAGGTGACGCGCGGCGTCATCTCGACGATGACGCCAACGGTGCGGTAGGCGAACGAGGTCAACGGCTGCGTGGCCACGCCGCCGCCGGCGATAGGCGTGAACGTCGTGCTCGGCACCGGCACGTCCTCGCCAAGGTTCAGCGTCAGCTTCTGTCCCTCCACGCCGCGCAACTGCGGATTGGCCAGGTTCTTGGTGGACGAATCGCTCTCGAGAAACTTCATGACCGCCGCGGGCACCGCGAGGTAGAAGTCGGCGGCGCTCACGCCGGTGGAGATCGTGTTCAGGTTGAACGGCTGACCGAGGCCGGACGCCGCACTCGCCGCACCGCCAGAGCCCGGGGCAGCCTCTGGCGAGAAGACGCCGCCAATCGAATAATCGGAGAGGTTCAGGCCGTACTGCTTGGCCCGCTCGCGGTTCACCTCGAGGATCTGCACGTCCACCACCACCTCGGCCCGCGGCTTGTCGTTGGCGGCGATCATGCGCTCGACGATCTGGACAACCGAGGCCGTCGCGCGCACGGTGATCGTATTGGTGGTCTTGTTGGCGACGATGGTGGGCTGGATGGCCACGCCCGCCACGCGCACGATGCCGGTGAGCAGCTGCGAGATCTCGGTCGCGTCGGCGTGCGAGATGAAGAACGTCCGAATCACCTGCTCTTCGTACTGCGTCCGCTTCTGCGTGGTGTCGGCGGCGACGATGATGGTGCGCTCGTTGAGCACCTTGTAGAAGAGCTGGTTGGCGATCATGATCTGCTGGAGCGCCTGCTCCAGCGTCACGCCTTCGAGCGTGAGGGTGATCGATCGGTCCTGGAAGTCGCGGTCGTAGGTGACGTTGATCCCCGTCGCGTTGCCGATGAAGTTGAGGACGTCGCGAATGCCGGCGTTGGTGAACCGGATGCTCAGGGGATCGCGGCTCGACGGGCTGAGGATGGGCTCGGCCCCCTGGCGCCGGGCCTCCTCGCGCAGCTTGTCGATCTCCGGGCGCGGCGTCGCCGCTTCGAGCCGGTCGCGCAGCATCCGGTCGATCTCGCCCGCCCTCTGGGCGATGGGCCGGTTCGAGGGCTCGAACTCGAGCGCCTTCCGGTAGGCGCGCAGGGCTTCTTCGGGCTGGTTGGCCGCTTCAAACGCACGGGCGCGCGTCACGTACGCCTGCGAAGCCGCGATCATGGCGCGCTCGAGCGCAATCTTGTAGTCGGGCCGGTCGGGATCGTCCTGGAGCGCCTGGCGATAGAAGCCGACCGCCGAGTCCCAGTCGCCGGCCTGGGCCGCCTCCTGCCCGCGCGTGTACGCCCGTCCGGTCGCGCAGGCCGCGACGGTGGCCGCGAGGACCACCACGGCCAGCGTTCGCATTGCCAGTCTCGGGATCATGCCGCTCTCAGTCAATCGGTCTGCCTCGTGCCTTCCCTACTGCCCCGTGAGCCGGATGGTCTGGCGCCCGCGCCCGTCCAGATACGCCATCTCGATCGACTCGGTCCCGATCTTCAGGATCCGATATCGGCCGTCGATGATATCCCCTTCCTTGCCGTGCATCGGCGCCCGACCCTCGCCCTGACTGAGCACCGCCAGTATCAGCCCATCCGCCGTTTCGACCATGCCGATGAACTTCAGCGGAATGGGCGGCGGCGGTGGAGGCCCTGCCGGCTCGGAGGGGGCCGCGGGCGCGGGGGCCGGGGTGAACACCGGTGCGCCCGGTGAGGACGACGCGTTCGCCGGCCCTGCCGCCCCCTCCGCCCGGAATCGGAACGGATCCCTGGTCGCCTCGGACGGCTTCGCCCGGGGGGCGCTGAGAGCGGCCAGCCGCACGCCCTCGGCGACGGGCAGGGGCGCCCCCGCAGCGGCCGTCTGCCGTCCGTCTCTCCGGGCGACGGTGGTCGGCGCGGCCGCCGTCGGCCCGAAAAACGTCCAAGCCACCGCGCCGAGCACCACCACCAGCGCCGCCGCACTCAGCAGGGTCCGGCGATCAGGGCGCATCGCGGGAGACCCGGTAGAACGTTGACAGATCGAGCGTGAGCGTCAGCGGCGCCTGGTCAACCGACCCTTCCGCTAGAAAGACGTTGTCGATGACCAGGAAGTCTGGCGCGGTCTCGATTTCGTAGATGAACGCCCGGATGTCTTCGTAGCTGCCCTCGAGCGCGTAGCTCACGCGCAGGCGCTCGAGCGGCGAGCCGCGCACTTCCTCGGGCGCCGCGGAGCTCCGCTGGAACCTCACGTCGTGCTCGCGCGCCATCTGGCTCAGCTTCAAGTGGGTCAGGCGTCGCGCGGCGGCGACATCGGCGGGCAGGACCTCGCCGTAGAAGCGGTCGAGGTCGCGCGCGGCCTGTGCCTGGCCATCGCGGGTCTGCTCGGCCGCCTGGAATTCGGCCGCGGCCGCCGTGCGCGCCTCGATCGCCTCCGCTGCCCGTCGTGCGCCGGCGTCGGTGGACACCGAGAGCGGCAGCACCACGAACAGCAGCACCGCCATGTTCGCCACGAGCGCGAGCGCCACCGGGAGAATCCAGAACCGGTAGTCGCCGGCCACCCGCGACAGCGGTACCGCGTCGGCCATGCCGAACTGCGCCTTCATCGGCTGGCCTCCGCGCGCGCCTCGGTGGGCGTGGGTGAGGTGGGCGGGGCCGGCGCGGGGGCGTCGGCGGCCTGGGCCGGCGCGGCAATGGTCGCCCGGTAGTAGCCCTGGATGACGGACCGCAGGGTCCCGTCTTCCTGCGCCTCCTCCTGGCGCGAGAGCACTCCGCTGAACGCGCCGGTCTTCTCGAGGGCGTCGATGAACTCGTCCAGGTCCTCGACGCGGCGCGAGATCACGGAGACGGCCACCAGCATCCGCCCGGTCGGGTCGATTTGCGGGGTGACCGCGGCGATGCGAACGTCGGCGGGCAAGGTGCCCTCGAACCGGTTGAACAGCTCGGTCCACGAGAAGGCGCGCCGGTCGATCAACTCGTTGGCTTCGCGGGCGGCCGTCTGCACCGCCGCCAGCTGCTCGCGGTTGATGGTCTGGCGAATGCGCTGGGCCTCGCCGCGCAGCCGGTCGGCTTCGCGCGTGGCGGCGTCGGCCTGGCCGCGGGCGTCGGCGCCCTGCGACCTGAGCGCGACGATCCGCACGACGTTGTATCCGGTGAGCCCGATCGCCACCAGCGTGATGAGGCCGAGCACGACCCGAACCAGGCGCTCGTTGTAGAAGGGCCGCGTCGAGAGATTGGTGCGCAGCATGGTCACGCCTCCTTCCCGTCGCGGGCCAGCACGCCCACCAGGGGGGAGAGCACACCGGCAGGGACCGCCTCGACCGGCAGGGCGAACCGCGTTTCGAGATCCCGGCGCACCTCGCCGGTCATCGACTCGTCGCCCGCCAGCCACACGCGCGAGAAGCCCGCGCCCTTCAGCCGGTCCTCGTAGTACATGGCGGTCTGGTGGATGAGATTGCCGAGCGTCCCCTCCGACTCGTCGGACCGCGTCCGGAAGAAGATGAGGTGCTCGCCTCGCACGACGGCGACCGTCGTGAACGACTCGGCCACGTGCACCACCAGCCAGTCGCCGGAGGGCGAGCCGCCGCCGGCCATGACGCTGCTGACCACGCCGAAGCTGGCGAGATCCACCAGCCCCGCATGGGCGCCGGCCATCGCGCAGGCCTGCTCGTACTGCCGAATCACGTCTTCGCGCGCCAGCGCCACCACGAACTCGTGCCCTCCCTCGGCCGAGGCCTCGCCCCGGCTGACGCTCAGAACGGCCTGCTCCACCGGGAACGGGGAGCTCTTCTTCACCTGCCACCGCATGATCTCTCGCAGGTCGGCGAGCCTCTGCGGCACGGTCTCGAGGCGAATCAGCGAGACCTTGGCGGCGGTGTCGGGCACCACGAGCGCGACGCGCGAGGTGCGTCCACCCAGCTGGCCCAGCACGCGCGCCACGACCGCCCCCACCGCGCCCACGTCCGGCATGTTGAGCGAGCCGAGCGCCGGCGCCACGACGCCGGCGGCAAGCGCCTCGGAGGCCTGCGCCGCCACGACGGCCTGCCCGCCGCGCCACTCGACGCGCGCCGCCGCCACGTGTCCCCGGTCGATGGCGACCGCCACCTCGGGCGGGGCGGCCGCCAGCCAGTCGCGCGCGCTCATTCGACGAAGGTCACCTTGTTGATCTCCCGGAGCGTGGTCAGCCCGTGCATCACGCGCTCGACCGCCGACTCGCGCAGGAAGCGCATGCCCTGCTCCCTGGCGGCGCGCTTCACCTCAGAGATGGGCCGCTTGTCGAGGATGATCTCGCGAACGGCGTCGGTCAGATCCAGCAGCTCGCAGATGGCCATGCGGCCCTTGAAGCCCGTGCCGTTGCACTCGATGCACCCCGCGCCTTCGTGGAACACGTGCGAGGTGGCCAGCGCCGGGTTCAGGCCCGACTCGATCAGCAGGTCGGTGTCGTACTGCGCCTCCCGCTTGCACGACTCGCAGATACGACGCACCAGGCGCTGCGCCATCACGCAGTTGAGCGCCGAGATGAACTGGTAGGGCTCCACGCCCATGTTCAGGAACCGGCCGAGCACGTCGAACACGTTGTTGGCGTGGACTGTGGTGAACACCAGGTGGCCGGTCAGCGCCGACTGGATGGCGATCTGCGCGGTCTCGGGGTCGCGGATCTCGCCCACCATGATCTTGTCGGGGTCGTGACGCAGGATGGACCGCAGCCCGCGCGCGAAGGTCAGCCCCTTCTTCTCGTTGATGGGAATCTGCGTGATGCCGCGCAGCTGGTACTCGACCGGGTCCTCGATGGTGATGATCTTGTCCTCGATCGACTTGATCTCGGCGAGCGCAGCATAGAGCGTGGTCGTCTTGCCCGAGCCCGTCGGCCCGGTGACCAGCACCATCCCGTAGGGCTCGCGGATGTACTTGCGGAACCGCCGGAGCTCGAGTTCGGGAAACCCGAGGATGTCGAGCCTGAGCTCGGTGAACTGCTCGCTGATGGACTGCTTGTCGAGGATGCGGATGACCGCGTCCTCGCCGTGCGCGCTCGGCATGACCGACACGCGGAAGTCGATGGTCTTGCCGGGCACCTTCAGCTTGAAGCGCCCGTCCTGCGGCACGCGCTTCTCGGCGATGTCGAGCTCGGCCATCACCTTGATGCGCGAGATGATCGAGCTGTGGAAGCGCTTGGCGATCGGCCGCATCGCCGGCTGCAGCACGCCGTCCACCCGGTACTTCACGTACACCGCATCGTCCTGCGTCTCGATGTGGATGTCGCTCGCGCGGCGCTGGATGGCGGTGAAGATGGTGCGGTGCACCAGCTTGATGATAGGGCTGTCGTCGCTCGTCAGGCGCTCGAGGCTGAGGCTGTCCTCGCCGGCCTCGTCCTCGCGCAGCACCTGGATCTGGAACTCCTCGGTCGCCTCGTCCAGCAGCCGCTGCGAGCTCTCGCTCTTCTTCAGGATCGATTCGATGGCCGATCGCGCGCCCACCATCACCCTGATCGGCGTGCCGAGCAGCACGCTCAGCTCGTCGATCATCGGCAGGTCGCTCGGATCGGACACGACGATGACGATCGCCTTGCCCTCACGGCGGCTGGGCACGAAGCCGTAGCGCAGCATGAGGTCCGCCGGAATCGACCGGAACAGCTCCTGGTCGATGCGGAAGTCGGCCATCTCGAGGAAGTCGAGCCGGTACCGTTCCGCCAGCCGCCGGGCCTGCTCGGTCTCGGCCGAGCGCGCCGCGGCGGCGGCCGCCGATTCGGCCGGCTCCTCGATGAGCGCTTCGGGGTCGAGGACTTCGGCGTCGGGGTGATTGGTGACGTCCATCAGCGTGGGCCCAGGACCGACGTGAGCTGGAAGAGCGGCATGTAGAGCGCCAGCACGATGGCGGCGATCACGATGCCCATGATGACGAGCAGCGCCGGCTCGATGAGTGTGACGAACCGGCCGACATCGGTCTCGATCTCCTCGTCGTAGAAGTCCGCCAGGCTGTTGAGCATCTCCTGCAGCGCGCCGGTGCTCTCGCCCACTTCGATCATCTTGATCGCCACGTCCGGCACCGTCTTCCGCTCGAGCAGCGTCGCCGCGAACCCCTGGCCCTCGCGGACCCTCTGCGCCACCACCTCGAGCTCCCGGCCCATGTGGCGGTTGCCCGTGGACTTCGAGGCGATGTCGAGCGCGTTCACCAGCGGGATGCCGCCGCCGAGCAGCGTGGCGAGCGTGCGCGCCAGCTGCGACGTCGCGAACTTGTGCATGCTCGGCCCGATGCCGGGCAGGCCCAGCACCAGCCGGTCGAAGCGCGCCCTCTGGCCGGGACGGCGGATCCACGCCGAGAAGGCAAACGCCGTGGCCGCCACGGCCGCGAGGAGCGGCCACAGCCGCGCGCGCACGAAGTCGGAGACGGCCACGATGATGCGGGTCGAGAGCGGCAGCTGCGCGCCGAAGCTGCTGTAGAACTCCGAGAACGTGGGCACCACCTTGATCACGATGATCCCGACCAGCACGAGCGCCAGCGCGATGAGGATGACCGGGTAGACGAGCGCCGAGATCGACTTCGAGCGCACCGTATCGATGACCTTCGTGTAGGCGACATAGCGACGCAGCACCGCGTCGAGGTTGCCCGACCGCTCGCCCGCCATCAGCGACGCGGTGTAGACGGTCGGGAAGTGCTCGCCGTGCGCCATGAACGCGTCCGACAACGCCGTGCCCCCGCGCACCTTCTCGTGCACATCGTCGAGGACGGCCTTGAAGACGGGGTTCGAGAGCCTCATCCGCAGGATGTCCAGCGACTGCACCAGAGGCATGCCGGCCTTGAGCAGCGTGGCCAATTCTTGGTTGAACACCAGAAACTCGTGCCGTTTGATGCGGTGGCGGCGACCGCCGAACGAGACGCCGACCAGCGCCCCGCGCTCGCGGAGAGACAAAACGTGCAGGCCCTTCTCCTCCAGTTCGCGGCGGAGCGCGGCTTCGCTCTGGGCGACGTACACGCCCTCGATGATCTCGCCCGACGGGGTGCCGAGCCGGCAGCGGAACTCCATCCCTAAAAGGTTGTCCTACAAGATGTTACACGAAAACAGGCTGGAACGAGCCGCCCGGGGCCCTGCAGGTTAGACCGAGCCGGGGCCGAGAAAGTCGAGCCAGACTCCTTATCTGCCCACCCGCCGGAGAATACGGGCGACGTAGTTCCGGGTTTCGGCAAACGGCGGCACGCCACCGTAGCGGCGAACGGTGCCTTCACCGGCGTTGTAGGCCGCCAGCGCCAGGCCCAGATCGAAACGGCTGAGCAGGTCCTTCAGGTGACGGACCCCGGCCTCGATGTTGGTCCTGGGATCGTACGGATCGCTGACGGCGTACTGCCGGGCCGTGGCGGGCATCAGCTGCATGAGCCCCTTGGCGCCCTTCCGGGAGCGGGCGCGAACCTGGTAGTTCGACTCGGCTTCGATGACCGCGTGGACCAGCCGCGCGTCCACTCCATGGGTCGCAGCCGCGCTGGCGATGAGGTCGGCGAACGGCCTGGCGGCGAGGACGGCGTCCACCCCGGGAGCGCGTGCGGCTGGGGGCACCGATGCGACGTCGGAGACCTCGGCCGCCGGATAGGGCACCTCGTCCGGGTCGACGCGCGCGACCACGCCGCGCGGGAAGTCGGCCTCGCCTCCCTCGCGCAGGGTCACGGTGACACGATCGCCATCGATTCGAGCCGTCGCCACCGACATGGTCCGCCCCGTCTTGAAGACGACGATGTCGGCGGAGGCGACCGAGGGGACGACGAGAAGGCAGAAGCCAAGAGGTACAAGGCAGAACGGGAGTCGGACGAGCGGCGCGCGCTCGTTCGTCGTGCCCCGGATACCGCATGCGCCCGCGATCAACCGCATTTGCCTTTCTGCCTTTTGCCTTCCCCTATTGCACGAAGGCGTGGAACACCCGGGCGCCCAACTCACGCGAGTCGCCGGCAGGCCCGCCGGGCTCGAGCGCCGGCACGAAGGTCTTATCGGCGATGAAGCGCAGTTCCACCATGTCCGCGGTCCCGAGCTGCGCCGCGGCGATCGGGATCTTCGCCACCGCCGGCGCCTCGCGTGCGAGCGGCACCGTGCCCAGCACCTGGTCGCCCAGCCGCACCTCCATCTGCTGGGCGGCGCTGGCGCTCGCACTGGGGTTGTCGGCCTGAACGTAGAGCACGACGTCGCGGGTCGGGTTCCGGAACGCCACGGTGGCTTCCTTCTTCGTCCACTGCCACTCGACACGCGAGCTGCCGTCGGCCACGGTTTCGGTCTGGTGCCAGCCGTCCTTGAAGATGAGGAAGATGTTCTCGGTCTGCGGGAGGAGCTCGAAGGTCGCCATGACGTACGAACGGTCGCCGCGATCGTCGTTGGACAGTTTCAGGCGCTCGTTGGTCTCGGGCGAGTAGAGGCCGGCGGCGACGGTCGCCGCGCCGACGTAGGGATAGCGCCCCACGAACATGGTGCGCGTGTACTCGATCCGCTGGCCCGGCTTCCACTCGGTGGTCGGTGTGGGCGGGTCGTGATCGTCCACCCACATCAGCTCCTCGTTCGCGTCGAGGAAATGAACGAAGACCTTCCGCGCGCCGAGAGGGGGCGCATCGGGCGCCACGGTGAACGTGTAGGTCAATTCGACGGGGCTGCCGAGGGCGACGCGCGGGCGCGACAGCGACACGCCGAGCGTCCCCACGGCGGGCGCATTGTCGGTGTTGCCGCCGCACGCGGCGGCGAGCACGGCGAGCGCGACCGCCGCGCACGCGCGCGGGATGAGCTCTCTTCGTTGCATGGCGAACATAAAGGAGAATATCATGCGGGTCATTCGATGGACATTCCTGGCGACGCTCTCGGCATGGTGGAAACGCGCGGGTTCATCGGCTCGGTCGAGGCGGCCGACGCCATGGTGAAGACCGCCAACGTCCTGCTGGTCGGCACCGAGTACATCGGCGCCGGCTACGTTACCGTGCTCGTGCGCGGCGACGTCGGGGCCGTGAAGGCCGCCACCGACGCGGGCGCCGCGGCGGCGCGCCGCGTGGGCGAGCTGATCTCGGTGCACGTCATCCCCCGCCCGCACGCCGAACTCGATCGCATCCTGCCGAAGGGCTAGAGCGTGGCCACCGCGGCTCCGGCACCGACCGACAAGGACCTCGCCTCCGTTGCCGAGGCCCGCGCGCTCGTGCGCCGGGCCCGCGCCGCCCAGGCGGTGCTGGCCGAGTACTCGCAGGCGCAGATCGACGCGATCGTGGACGCCATGGCGGCGGCCGTCACGCCCCACGCCGAGGGGCTCGCGCGCCTGGCCGTGGAAGAGACCGGCTTCGGCGTCGTCGCCGACAAGATCCAGAAGAACCTGTTCGCCTCCGAGCGGGTGCACGCCTTCATCCAGCCGATGGCCACCGTCGGCGTCGTACGCCGGGACGACACGAAGAAGATCATCGAGATCGCCGAGCCGTTCGGGGTGGTCGCGGCCATCGTGCCGTCCACCAATCCCACGTCGACGGCCATCTACAAGCTGCTCATCTCGATCAAGGCGCGGTGCGCGGTCGTCATCAGCCCGCACCCGTCGGCCGCGCGGTGCATCACGCGCACCGTGGAGATCATGCACGAGGCGGCCCGCGCCGCCGGCCTGCCCGAAGGCGCCATCGGCTGGATGACCACCGTCACGCTCGAGGGCACTCAGGAGTTGATGAAGGCCCGCGAGGTCTCGGTCATCCTCGCGACGGGCGGCATGGGGCTGGTGCGCGCGGCCTACAGCGCCGGAAAACCCGCCTACGGCGTGGGACCCGGCAACGCCCCCTGCTACATCGAGTCGTCCGCCGACGTCACGAAGGCCGCGCGCGACATCGTCACCGGGAAGAGCTTCGACAACGGCGTGCTCTGTTCGTCGCCGAACTCGGTGGTGGTGGATCGCGCCATCGACGAGGAGGCGCGCCGCGCATTTGCGGCCCACGGCGGACACTTCCTGTCGGCCGCCCAGGGCGACGCGCTCGCCAAGCTCCTGATCACCTCCCAGCGCCTGCCCAACCCGGCGCTGGTCGGCAAGTCGGCGGCGCTGATCGCCGAGAGGCTGGGCATCGCCGTGCCGCCGGGCACCCGCGCGCTGCTCGTCGAACTGGCCGGCGTCGGACGCGACTTCCCCCTGTCCATCGAGAAGCTCTGCCCGGTCCTCTCCTACTACGTGGTCAACGACTGGCGCGAGGGGTGCGAGCGCTGCAAGCAGATCCTGCGCTACGGCGGTATGGGCCACACCATGTCGATTCACTCGCGCAACGACGCCGTCATCCTCGAGTTCGGCCTTCACAAGCCTGCGTTCCGCATCGTCGTGAACACACCGACCTCGCACGGCTCGATCGGACTCACCACAGGCCTCGACCCGGCGATGACCCTGGGGTGCGGTGGTGCTGGGGGGAACATCACCTCCGACAACATCTCGCCGCGCCACCTGCTGAACATCAAGCGGCTGGCCTGGGGCATCCGGGAAGCGGGGGCGCCGTCACCGCTCGTCGGCACGTCCGCCCCCCCCGGGGCCCGCCAGCCCCGGTCCGTCCCGGGCGGGATGGCGGTCGCTGGCCCGGCGACCGCCGCGGCTCCCTTGCCGAAGGCGCCGGCAAAGCCCTCACCCGAACCGGTCTCGGCCGCGACGCTCTCGTCGCGCATCGATCAATTCCTGGCCTCGCGGGGCATGGCCAGGCCCGGCAGCGGGGCCTCCGTGATCGCGACGCCTTCTCCGACCGCCTCCGCGCCGTCCTCCTCCTCTCCTCCGCCAGCCACGCCGGTCCCGTTCGTCTGCGAAGACGATGTCCGGGCGGCCGTTCGGGAGGGCCGGACGATCCTCGTGGGCGAGCGCACCATCATCACGCCCGCGGCACGCGATGCCGGCGAGTCGGCGAGGGTTTTCACCTGGGAAGGATGGCGGTTGTAAAGGTGTAAAGGATTGATACCGCACGGGTTGACCCACCTGAACGGGACGTGCTAGTCTGCCAGACTCGTGGTCAAAACTGCCGGCCGGTTGATTCGGCGTTCGCTCGTTGGCGCGTCCACGGCCCTGCTGCTATCGGGTTGTGCGGGCAAGTCGGCGCAGGGCGTCCAGGTCCAGCCGCCGGTGCCGGCCGGGGCCGCTGATGCCCACGTGGCGGCGACGCCGCTTCCAGATCCCGCCGATGCACTCATCGCCCAGTCAGATCTCTACTTCGAGCGTGGCCAGCAGCAACTGACGCTGGGCCACCTCGAACAGGCCCGCCAGGAGTTCGATCGGGCGCTCGACACCCTGCTCGAATCCGAGGGCGGCGCACGCTCGAACGCCCGCGTCCGCGAGCACTTCGACCGCATGGTCGACCGCATCAGCGTCCTGGAGCAGTCGGCTCTGGCGCAGGGCGACGGGTTCACCGAAACCCGCACCGAGCCGGCTTCCATCGACCAGCTCCTGGGCATCGAGACGTTCGACACCACCCCACCGACCCTGGCCACCGCTGAAGCCGTTGCGGCCGATCTCGAGGCCAACACTCCCGACATCCCGATCCCGAACAACACCCGCGTGCTTCGCTGGGTGGAGGCCTTCCAGGGACGGTTGCGCGAGTTCCTCGAAGAGGGCCTGGCGCGGGGCGCCCAGTACCTGCCCATGATCCAGAGCGTCTTCCGGGCCGAGGGACTGCCGCTCGATCTCGCGTATGTCCCGCTCATCGAGAGTGCCTTCAAGCCCACGGCGCTCTCCCGCGCGAAGGCGCGCGGCGTGTGGCAGTTCATGCGCGGCACCGCCATCGAGAACGGCCTCAAGGCCGATTGGTACATCGACGAGCGTGCCGACCCCGAAAAGGCCACCGTCGCCGCCGCGAAATACCTGAAAACCCTGCACGGGATGTTCGACGACTGGCACCTGGCGTTGGCGTCGTACAACGGCGGGCCGGGCCGCATGCAGCGCGCGATGAAGCGCAGCCGCACGAGCGACTTCTGGAATCTCACGACGACCACGCGGTACCTGCCGCGCGAGACGCGCGACTACGTCCCGATGATCCTGGCAGCCATCATCATCGCGAAGAACCCCGCCCAGTATGGGTTCGATGTCGTGCCGCACCCATCGATGCCGACCGAGACCGTCACCCTGCCGGCGGGCGTGGATCTGCGCCGCGTGGCCGAGTGGGCGTCAGTGGCGGTGGACGACATCCAACGGCTGAATCCTGAATTGCGCCGCTGGACGACGCCCATCCGGGAAGGCAACTACGCGCTGAAGGTGCCGCAGGGCACGGCCGCGCAAATCGAGCAGGGCCTTGCCGCCTCGGCCCCCAGCCAGCTGAACGCACTGCAGTGGCACACCGTCAAGGCCGGCGAGTCGCTCTCCACCATCGCGCGCAAGCTGCGGGTGAGCCGCAACGACCTTGCGGAAGCGAACTACCTCCGGACCACCTCGCGCGTGCGCGCGGGCCAGCGCCTGGTCGTCCCGCGCATGCCCACCGCGGCGCTCCTCGCCCGGGCCGCCAGCACCACCGAATCGACGCCTGCCCTGGTCGCCGTAGCCGAGGTCGAACAAACCGACGATGTCCCGGCCACCGTTTACCGCGTGAGACCCGGCGATACGCTTTACGCCATCGCGCGCCGTCACGGCACCACCATCGACCAGCTGAGGGCCTGGAACAACCTGAAGGGCTCGTCGCTCAGCATCGGCAAGCGGCTCGTGGTGCAGCCCTCTCGCCCCGCCAACGCGCAACAGTAGGTTCCCCACTCGAACGGCCTCCGTCGCCTCGCCACCGGCACGTCGCAACAAGTGCGTGCCTCGGCGCGCGCGAGGCGCGCAAGTCCTGCGATCCCGCCTCCGGCCCAGGATCCCTTCTCCCACGATTCCCGCGCGAACGCCCACAGCCTGCCCGGGGCACGGCGGTTGCACACGTCCGCCGCATGCTGGCCAGTCTCGAGAGCGCGGCCGTCGTCGGCATTCACGCCAGCCCCGTCCACATCGAGGTCGACCTCTGCTTCGGCCTTCCCCGCTTTCAGCTCGTGGGCTTGCCAGACACGAGCGTGAAAGAGAGCCGCGACCGCGTCCACGCCGCGATTCGCAATTCCGGCTTCGAGTTCCCGCAACACCGCATCGTCATCAACATGGCGCCCGCCGACGTGCGAAAGGCGGGCGCATCGTTCGACCTGCCCATCGCGCTCGGCGTGCTGGCCGCGAGCGGCGTCGTGCTCACGCGCGACATCCGCGACATCGTCATCGTGGGCGAGCTGTCGCTCGATGGCACCATTCATCCGGCGCGTGGCGTGCTGCCGATTGCCGTGGAGGCCAGGCAGCAAGGCGCGGCGGCGGTGCTGCTGCCGGCGGGTAATGCCGCGGAGGCGTCGGTGGTGGAGGGCCTGAGGCTGTTGCCGGCGCGCACCCTCGCCGAGGCGGTCACGCTGCTGAACCAGTCTCGCGATGAGTGGCCGGTGTCGCCGCCGCCCTTGCCGCCACCAACGACCGCGCCCGACAGCGGCCTCGACCTCTCGGACCTGCGGGGCCAGGGCTTCGCGCGTCGCGCCCTCGAAGTGGCGGCCGCCGGCGGACACAACCTGTTGATGATCGGCCCCCCCGGCGCCGGCAAGACGATGCTGGCGCGCCGCCTGCCGACCATCCTGCCGCCGCTCGGGTTCGACCAGGCGCTCGAAGCCACGGCCATCCACTCGGTGGCCGGCCTCATTCCTCCCGGCGGCGGTTTGCTCACGAATCGCCCCTTTCGCGCGCCGCACCACACCATCTCGGACGTGGCGCTGGTCGGCGGGGGCTCGCAGCCGCGCCCTGGCGAGGTGAGCCTCGCGCACCACGGCGTGCTGTTCCTCGACGAGATGCCGGAGTTCGAACGTCGCGTGCTCGACTCGCTGCGGCAGCCCGTGGAAGAGGGACGCATCACGGTGTCGCGCGCCTCCCGGTCGGTGACGTTCCCCGCGCGGTTCATGCTGGTGGCGGCGATGAACCCGTGCCCGTGTGGATACCACGGGAGCGCGACGCGCGCGTGCCGCTGCACGCCCCCGCAGGTCGATCGGTATCGCGCGCGCCTCTCGGGCCCGCTGCGCGATCGGCTCGACCTGATCGTCGAGGTCGAGCCCGTGCCCGTGGGCGCGCTGGGCGGCGGCCCGCCTGGTGAGCCGTCCGCGGAGGTGCGACGCCGCGTGCTCGAGGCGCGGGCGCGGCAGGCGCACCGGCAGCCGATGCTGAACGGACGCCTCCCCGCGCGATCGCTGCCGAAGACGTGTGCCCTCGGCTCGGCCAGCCGGTCGTTGCTCGACCGGTCGGCAGAGCGCCTGTCACTGTCTGCCAGGGCCTACCACCGCGTCCTGCGCGTCGCACGCACCATTGCCGACCTCGACGGCGCAGCGCAGATCGGCGAGGCGCACCTCGCCGAGGCTCTGCAGTACCGATTCGTGGAATGAGTGCGCAGAATCGGTCAACCGATCGATCAAAAGGCGAAGAGGTTTACACAGTTGCAGTTTTCTGTTCAGCCGGCTGGATGCCCCGTGCTACCCTTCTCAGGTTCCGGTTCGCGGTCTAATTGGTGAACCGGCTTCCGGCTGGCTCTTCCAGGGCCGGAACCGATACTTCTCGCAATGCTCTCAAATCGATACACCGTCGTCATCGCCGATCGGCGCACTGGAGTTGTGCGTCGTTTTACCATCGGTCTTCGCCCGCTGGTGTCGGTGGTGGGCACCCTGCTCACCCTGCCGATTCTCATCGGGCTTGGCGCAGCGTGGAAGGCGAAGGCCGAGGTGACGGACCTCTATGCGGCACAGGCCGCGCTCGAGCTCGAGAACAGCAGCTTCCGCGGCGCCACCGAGGCGCTCACCGGGCAGATTACCGCGCTCCAGACGGCCGTCTCCGACCTTGGCGGCCGTGCGGCGCTCGACCCCGCGCTTCAGTCGGCCATGGACAAGCTGCCCGCGATCGTGAAGAACCGGGCGATGGGCGGCGCCTCGAGCACCACCACGATTGCCGCGCTGGCGCCCGGCCTGTCCTCACCCGAAGACACCTTCGGGCTGCTTCGCGACCTGCTGCAGGGCCTTGAAAGCCGGCTCCGCCTGGTGCGGTCGGACGTGGATCGGCGCAACGCCCTGGCCGCGGCCACGCCCTCCATTTGGCCGGCGCACGGGTGGCTGTCGTCGGGCACGGGCGGCCGCAGCGATCCGTTCACCGGCGAGGCGGACTACCATCCCGGCCTCGACATTTCGGCCGACCGCGGCACCCCGGTCTACGCGACAGCCGACGGCACGATCACCCAGGCGGCGTTTGCCGGCGCCTACGGCAACCTGGTGGTCATCGATCACCAGTTCGGCCTCGAGTCGCGCTACGGGCACCTCTCGGCGTTCCGGACCCAGCGCGGCCAGACGGTGAAGCGCGGCGACCTCATCGGTCTGGTCGGGTCCACGGGGCGTGCCACCGGGCCGCACCTGCACTACGAGGTCCGCGTCAACGGACGGATCCTCAATCCCCTGCAGTTCCTGCTTAACTCGCGCCGCAGCAGCAACGCGAACTGACAAGCCTGTATACTTGTAGGAATAGGCACCCCGCCTTCATTCCTACATGCTTGGTCAGCTTCTCGCCAAGGTCATTGGCACCCAGAACGATCGTGAACTGAAGCGCCTGCGCCCGCTCGTCGAGCAGGTCAACAGCTTCGAACCGAAGATCAAGGTCCTCAGCGATCACGAGCTGAAGGGCAAGACGGTGGAGTTCCGGGAGCGGCTCTCCCGGGGCGAAGCCCTCGAAGCCCTGCTGCCGGAGGCCTTCGCGGTGGTCCGCGAGGCGGGCCGCCGCGTGCTGAACATGCGGCACTACGACGTGCAGCTCATCGGCGGCATGGTGCTCCACAACGGCACCATCGCCGAGATGAAGACGGGCGAAGGCAAGACCCTCGTGGCCACGCTCCCCGCCTACCTGAACGCCCTCGACGGCAAGGGCGTGCACGTCGTCACCGTGAACGACTACCTGGCGCGGCGCGACTCGGAGTGGATGGGTCGCGTCTACCGCTTCCTCGGTCTCACCGTCGGCGTCATTCAGCACGACTTGAACGACGAGCAGCGCCAGGTGGCCTACGGGTGCGACATCACCTACGGCACGAACAACGAGTTCGGCTTCGACTACCTGCGCGACAACATGAAGTTCGACCTGGGAAGGATGGTCCAGCGCGGCCATCACTTCGCCATCGTCGACGAAGTGGACAGCATCCTCATCGACGAGGCCCGGACGCCGCTCATCATCTCGGGCCCGGCCGAAGAGTCCACCGACCTCTACTACGAGGTCGACCGGATCATCCCGAAACTGAAGAAGGGCGAGGTGCACCAGGGCCAGGTGAAGGCCGAGGACCGCGACCGCCTCGAGGCGTCGGGCGATTACACCGTCGACGAGAAGAACAAGACCGTCACGCTCACCGAGGCCGGCATGGCCCACGCCGAGAAGCTGCTGGCGCACCGCCTGCAGCCCGGCGGCCTGTACGACCCGGTGAACATGCCCGTGCTGCACCACGTGCAGCAGGCGCTGCGCGCCCACGTGCACTACCACCTCGACGTCCAGTACATGATCAAGGACGGCCAAGTGGTCATCGTGGACGAGTTCACCGGCCGCCTCATGCCGGGCCGCCGCTGGAGCGACGGGCTGCACCAGGCCGTCGAGGCCAAGGAAGGCGTGAAGATCGAGCGCGAGAACCAGACGCTCGCCACCATCACCTTCCAGAACTACTTCCGCAAGTACAAGAAGCTCTCGGGCATGACGGGCACGGCCGAGACCGAGGCCCCCGAGTTCGCCAAGATCTACAACCTCGACGTCATCGTCATCCCGACGAACCGGCCGATGAAGCGCCTCGAGGAGCCGGACCTGGTGTACCGCACCGAGGGCGAGAAGTGGAGCGCCATCGTCGAGGACATCATCGCGCGGCAGAGCGAGGGGCGCCCTGCGCTGGTGGGCACGGTGTCCATCGAGAAGTCCGAGCGGCTGTCGGGCATGCTCAAGAAGCGCGGCATCAAGCACATCGTGCTGAACGCGAAGTACCACGCGCAGGAAGCCGAGATCGTGGCGCAGGCGGGCCGCCGCGCCGCGGTCACCATCGCGACGAACATGGCCGGTCGCGGCACCGACATCCTGCTCGGCGGCAACGCCGAACACATGGCGCGCCAGCAGGCCATCGCCGAGGGCGTGGCCGAGAAGGTGGTCAAGGGCGAGGAGAAGTACGTCGACGACGAGGAGTTCGTCAACTTCTTCATGGTGGACAGCTTCTACCGCGTGAAGACGGCGGACTGGGAGCGCGTCTTCGGCCATTTCCGGCAGTTGTGCGGCGACGAGCACAAAGAGGTGGTCGCGCTCGGCGGTCTCCACATCATCGGCACCGAGCGCCACGAGGCCCGGCGCATCGACAACCAGCTGCGCGGCCGCGCCGGCCGCCAGGGAGATCCGGGCTCGTCGCGCTTCTACCTGTCGCTCGAAGACGACCTGATGCGCATCTTCGGGTCCGACCGCATCGCGGGCCTGATGCAGCGCCTCGGCATGGAAGAAGGCGTGCCCATCGAGGCGGGCATGGTGACGCGCGCCATCGAGCGCGCGCAGAAGCAGGTGGAGGCCCAGAATTTCTCGGTCAGAAAGCACCTGCTCGAGTACGACGACGTGATGAACAAGCAGCGCGAGAGCGTCTACACGCTGCGCCGCGAGATTCTCGAGGGCAAGGTGCACATCTCGGAAGAGGACGTCACCGACTCGCGCGGCTACCTGATGGCCACCGCCGAGGACCTGCTCGACGAGAAGATGGACCTGTTCGCCGGCGCCGAGATGGACCTCTCGGAGTGGGACGTGCCGTCGCTGCAGCGCGAGCTCACGCAGCTGTTCGCGCTCACCGATGACGACTACCGCGGCATCGCGTTCGAGCAGTTGAGCGCCGGCGAGCTGCGCGACACGGTGTGGGAGAAGATCCAGGCCCGCTACGCCGAGAAGGAACAGGTCGTGCCCCGCCAGGTCCTCGCCGACGTCGAGCGCAACCTGATGCTCCAGATCGTGGACGCGCAGTGGAAGGACCACCTCTACTCGCTGGACCACCTGAAGGAAGGCATCGGCCTGCGCGGCTACGGCCAGCGCGATCCCCTGGTCGAGTACAAGAAGGAAAGCTTCGGGCTCTTCCAGGACATGCGGCGCCGGATCGAGGAAGAGATCGTGGGCTACCTGTGGAGGCTGCGGGTGCGGGCCGAGAGCGAAGCGCCCGAGGTCCCGATGCCGGCCGTGCGGCAGGCGCCGCGCCGCCCGGCGCTCAACTACAACAACCCGGCCGAGGAGTCGGCGTCGGTCTTCGCGCCGGGCCGTGCGGCCGCGTCGCCCGCGGGCGATCTCACCCGTGCCGCCGCGGCGCCCACCCCGGCCCGTGTGGGTGGCGACGACGCGCCGATCAAGACGGTGAAGCGCGAAGAGCCGAAGATCGGGCGTAACGATCCGTGCTGGTGCGGCTCGGGCAAGAAGTTCAAGAAGTGTCATGGGGCAGCGTAAGCAATGAGCACACAACTCAAGGAAGAACGAACCCTTGCCACGCGCCTCGACACGGCGCTCACGACCGCCCTCACGTTCGACGACATCCTCCTGGTTCCCCGCCACTCGACAGTGCTCCCCGCGCAGGTGGACGTCAGCACGCGTCTCACGCGCAACATCCCCCTGAACGTCCCGCTGCTCAGCGCCGCCATGGACACGGTCACCGAGTCGGAGATGGCCATCGCCATGGCGCAGCAGGGCGGGCTGGGCGTCATCCACAAGAACCTGCCCATCGAGCAGCAGGCCTCAGAGGTGGACCGCGTCAAGCGCTCGGAGAGCGGCATGATCGTCAACCCGATCACGCTCTCCCCCACCGCGCGCATCTTCGAGGCGCTGGAGCTGATGCGGCGCTACCGCATCTCGGGCGTCCCGATCACCGAGGACGGCAGCAAGGAAGGCCGGCTGGTCGGGATCCTCACCAACCGCGACCTGCGCTTCGAGACCAACGTCGACCGGGCGGTCTCGGAGGTGATGACCAAGGATCGCCTGTTCACCGTGCCCGTCGGCACCACCCTGGATCAGGCTCGCGAGATCCTGCACGAGGCCAAGGTCGAGAAGCTCCTGGTCGTGGATCAGGACTACCGGCTGAAGGGACTCATCACCGTCAAGGATATCCAGAAGGCCATCAAGTACCCCGACGCGTGCAAGGACTCGCTCGGCCGGCTGCGCTGCGGCGCCGCCGTCGGCATCGCGCGCGACACCGTGCAGCGCGCCGAGGCCCTCGTGCACGCGCATGTCGACCTGCTGGTCATCGATACCGCACACGGCCACTCACAGGGCGTGCTGGACATGGTGAAGACGCTCCGGCGCGCCTTCCCCGACGTGGACCTGATCGCGGGCAATGTCGCCACGGCGGAAGCCACCGAGGCCCTGATCGGCCTGGGCGTGGATGGCGTGAAGGTGGGTATCGGCGCCGGTTCCATCTGCACGACGCGCGTGGTGGCCGGCATCGGCGTGCCGATGATCACGTCTGTGGCCGAGTGCGCCGCCGCGGCCGCGCGCCACGGCGTGCCGGTGATCGCCGACGGCGGCATCCGCTTCTCGGGCGACGTCGTGAAGGCGCTGGCCGTGGGCGCCAGCTGCGTGATGATTGGCAACCTGTTCGCCGGGACGGACGAAAGCCCTGGCGAGCTCATCCTCTACCAGGGCCGCACGTTCAAGGAATACCGCGGGATGGGCTCGATCGGCGCCATGCGCAAGGGCTCGCGCGACCGTTACTTCCAGGACGACTTCGAGCTCGAGAGCGGGACGAGCCCCGCGGGCAAGGGTCTGGAGAAGCTGGTGCCCGAGGGCATCGAGGGCCGCGTGGCGCACAAGGGCAGCATGTCGATGGTGGTGCACCAGCTGATGGGAGGCCTGCGCGCGGGCATGGGCTACTGCGGCACCCCCACCATTGCCGATCTCCAACGCGACGCGAAGTTCATCCGCATCACCAGCGCCGGCTTCCGCGAGAGCCACGTCCACGACGTGACCATCACCAAGGAATCGCCGAACTACCGCATGGAATAGGTCGAAACGAAACCACGAAGGCGCGACGCACACGAAGGAAGGCACCAAGGCTTCGATTGGGCCGCCACGGCTGCTGTCCCCAATGAACTTCGTGACCTTCGTGATTCACTTGTGTCGCCGCCTTCGCCAAGGCTTCGGCGGACCGCCGTCGCTTCAGCGGAGGCGGTCGTGGTGGCTTGTGATCACGCGCGCGTCGCCGCCGGCGTCCTCGATGTGGATGCGAATGGCACCGGGCACGGGGCGTGAGAGGCGCTCGGGCCACTCCACTGCCACCACGCCCTCGGCCGCCAGATCCGGATCCAGTCCGACCTCGTCCAGGTCCGCCGACTCCAGCCGGTAGAGATCGACGTGCACCAGCGGCAGGCGGCCGCCCCGGTATTCATGAACGAGCGTGAAGGTGGGGCTGGTCACCTCGAGCGGATCGATCCCGAGGCCTTCCGCAAGGCCACGCACGAAGGCCGTCTTTCCCGCGCCGAGGTCACCCGACAGCACGAGCACGATCCCGGGCTGGAGGCGCTCGGCCATGCGAGCGGCAATGGCGCGCGTGTCCGACTCGGAGCCCGAGCGGTAGGTCTCGCTCATTCCTCCGGCGCGCGTTTGGCCGGCACCCGCCGACGGGCGCTCAGCTCGAGGATGGCGTCGCCGATGTGCTCGGCCAGGTCGCCTGCCGTCATCGAGACCTCGCCCGTGTCGGCATCCGCCAGTTCGCCCGCGGCGCCGTGGAGATACACGGCGAGCCGGCATGCAGCCTCCGCATCCAGCAATTGCGCCAGCCACGCGCCGAGCATCCCCGACAGGACGTCACCCGTTCCGCCGGTCGCCATCCCGGGCGACCCCGTCGGGTTCACGAAGATCTGCCCGCCCGGCGTGGCGATCAGCGTGCGATAGCCCTTCAGCACGACATACAGCTTGTGGCGGCGGGCGAAGTCGCCCGCGATCCCCAGGCGATCCGCCTGCACGTCCTCGGCCGTGCAGCCCGCGAGCCGCGCCATCTCGCCCGGATGCGGCGTGATGACGATGTCGCGCCCCTCGCGGCCGACCAGCGCCGACGGCTCGTCCGCGAATGCGTTCAACGCGTCGGCGTCGAGGACCAGCGGCGCCTCGCTCTTCTCCACCAGCTCGCGCACGAACGTCGACACGCCCTCGCCGCGACCGAGGCCGGGGCCCGCCACCAGGACGTCGGCGTCGAGGCCCAACACCGTTTCGGCGGCGGCGAAATGGACGGTGCCGCTCGGCGTCTCTTCGAGCGGCTCGGTCATGTACTCGAGACCATGTGCGGCCACCACCGGCTGGCACGAACGCGGGCACGCCACGGTCACGAGCCCCGCGCCCGAACGCAGCGCGCCCTGGGCGGCCAGTGAGGCGGCGCCGGTCTTCCCCACCGACCCGGCGACGATGACGACGCGACCGAAGTCGCCCTTGTGCGAGTCGGGCGTGCGCGGCGCGAGCAACGGCCGGAGCTGCTCGCGCGTCACCAGCTCGATATGCGGTCCCTCGAGCTGCTCGATGACGCCGATGGGGATGCCGATGTCGGCAATCACCACCTCGCCGGATTTCTGCTCGGCCGGCGGCAGGATGAGCGGCAGCTTCGGCGCGCCGAGCGTGACGGTGACCGACGCGTCCACGCAGTCGCCGATCAGGTCCGGCGTGTCGGCCGACATGCCCGAGGGCAGGTCGATGGAGACGATGGGGATGCCGCTGCCGTTCATGTCGGCGACCGCGGTCTGGTAGAGGCCCGAGAGCGCCGTCTTCAGGCCGGTGCCGAAGAGCGCGTCGATGATGAGGTCGTGCTGGCTGATCTCGGAGAAGTGCAGCTCCCAGGCCCCTTCGTCCGCCACCTCGACGACCGTGACGCCCAGGCGCCCGAGGATGTCGAGGTTGATGCGCGCGTCGCCCTTCACCTCCGCGACTTGCCCGACCAGGAACACCGTGGTGTCCACGCCGCGCTGGTGCAGCGTGCGCGCCACGACGAAGCCGTCACCGCCGTTGTTCCCCTTCCCCGCGATGACGGCCACGCGCCGCTCGGCGAGGTCCTCGTGGAGCGACTCGATGGCCGCCACCACCTGCCGCCCTGCGTTCTCCATCAGCACGATGGAGGGGATGCCCACGTCGTGGATGGTGGCGCGGTCGGCCTCGCGCATCTGGTCGGCGTTGAGGATGCGCACTACACGTAGCTCTCCATCGGCGGGCACACGCAGACGAGGTTCCGGTCGCCGTACGGGTTGTCGATGCGCCCGACGGCCGGCCACACCTTGCCGGCTTTCACCCATGGCAGCGGAAACGCCGCCTGCTCGCGCGAGTACGGGTGCGTCCACGCGTCGGCGGTGACCACTGCGGCGGTGTGGGGCGCGTTCTTCAGCACGTTGTCCTTCGGATCCGCGGCGCCGGTGATGACCTCTTCGATCTCCTGGCGGATGGCGATGAGCGCGTCACAGAACCGGTCCAGCTCGGCCTTCGGCTCGCTCTCGGTCGGCTCGACCATCAGCGTGCCCGCCACCGGGAACGACACGGTGGGCGCGTGGAAGCCGTAGTCCATCAGTCGCTTGGCCACGTCGATCTCGTCCACGCCCTTCGCCTTGAAGGCGCGCAGGTCGAAGATCATCTCGTGGGCCACGCGGCCGTTCTCGCGCGCGTAGAGCACCGGGTAGTGGGGCTCGAGGCGCGCCTTGATGTAGTTGGCATTCAGGATGGCGTGGCGGGTGGCGTCGGTCATGCCCTCTGGGCCCAGCATGCGCACGTAGCCATACGAGATGAGCAGGATGCTGGCGCTTCCCCACGGCGCCGCCGAAACGGCCGGGATCGCCCTGCTCCCCCCGACAGCGGCCAGCGGATGGCCGGGCAGGAAGGGCGCGAGGTGGGCCGCCACGCCGATGGGCCCCATGCCGGGGCCGCCGCCGCCGTGCGGGATGGCGAAGGTCTTGTGCAGGTTCAGGTGGCACACGTCCGCGCCAATCGACGCCGGGCTGGTGAGCCCGACCTGGGCGTTCATGTTGGCGCCGTCCATGTACACCTGTCCGCCGTGCTGGTGCACGACGTCGCAGATCTCCTTGATGGCGTCCTCGAACACGCCGTGCGTGGACGGATAGGTGATCATCAGCCCCGCCAGCGAGCCCGCATGCGCAGCCGCCTTGGCCTTCAGATCGGCCACGTCCACGTTGCCGTTCGGCGCCGTGGCCACGACCACCACCCGGAAGCCCGCCATGATGGCCGACGCCGGGTTGGTGCCGTGTGCCGACGCCGGGATGAGCACCACGTCGCGGTGCCCCTCCCCGCGTGCCTGGTGATGCGCCCGAATCACGGCGAGGCCCGCGAACTCGCCTTGCGCGCCCGAGTTGGGCTGCAGCGACACCGCGGCAAAACCGGTCACTTCGCACAGCGCCGATTCGAGCTCTGCACACACCTGCCGGTAGCCCTCGGCCTGCTCTGCCGGGACGAACGGGTGCATGCGCGCGAAGGCCGGCCACGACACCGGGTACATCTCGCTGGCGGCGTTCAGCTTCATCGTGCACGAGCCGAGCGCGATCATCGAGGTGTCGAGGCCGACGTCCTTCCGCTCGAGGCTCCGGATGTAGCGCATCATCTCGGTCTCCGAGCGATGGCTGTTGAACACCGGGTGCGTCAGGTAGGCGCTCGTCCGCCGGAGCTCGAGCGGCAGATCCGCCAGCGGGTCCTCCGAGGTGGTCAGCGGCACCGCGCCCTGCATGTCCGCCGCCAGCGCGAAGACTTCGACCAGGGCCACCAGGTCGGCCAGCGTGACGGTCTCGTCGAGCGCGATGCCGATGGCCGTGTCGCCGGCGCGGCGGAGGTTGATGCGATGCGTCGCGGCACGCTCGTGGATGGCCTTCGCCTGCGCGGCATCGGCCGCGGTGACGCGCAGGGTGTCGAAGAAGTGCGCGTTCTCCTGGGTGTAGCCGAGCTCCTCCAGCGCGCGCGCCAGCGCGTGCGCCAGGGCGTGCACGCGCGACGCGATGGCGCGCAGGCCCTCGGGCCCGTGATACACCGCGTACATCGCCGCCATGTTGGCCAGCAGCGCCTGCGCCGTGCAGATGTTCGACGTCGCCTTCTCACGCCGGATGTGTTGCTCGCGCGTCTGCAGCGCCATGCGGTAGGCCGTGTGGCCCTGGGCATCCACCGAGACGCCGATGATGCGGCCCGGCAGGTGCCGGACGTGCTCCTGCCTGGTGGCGAAGAACGCCGCGTGCGGGCCGCCGAAGCCCATCGGCACGCCAAAGCGCTGCGAGTTGCCGAACACGATGTCGGCGCCCATCTCACCCGGCGGCGTGATCACGGCCAGGGCGAGCAGGTCCGTCGCCACGGCCACGAGGACACCCGCGGCATGCGCGCTCGTGATGAACGGCGCGAGGTCGTCCAGGCGCCCCGCCTCGTCTGGATACTGCACCAGGGCCCCGAAGACCGGGCCGTCGAAGGCCATCTGGTCCGCGGCGCCGACGCGCAGCTCGATGCCGAGCGGTTCGGCGCGGCTTCGCAGCACGGCCAGCGTCTGCGGGTACACGCGGTCCGAGACCAGGAACACACCGGCGTGATCCCCGAGTTTCTTGCCCTGCACGCGGTGCAGCAGGGTCATCGCCTCGCCGGCGGCGGTGCCCTCGTCCAGCAGCGACGCGTTGGCGACCTCCATGCCGGTCAGGTCGGTCACCATCGTCTGGAAGTTCAGGAGCGATTCCAGGCGTCCCTGCGCGATCTCGGCCTGGTACGGCGTGTAGGGCGTGTACCACCCGGGGTTCTCGAAGACCATGCGCCGGATGACGCTCGGCGTGATGGTGTCGGAGTAGCCGAGGCCGATGAAGCTGCGGAAGACGCGGTTCCGGGCGGCGATGGACTCGAGCCGCGCGAGGTAGGCCGATTCGCTTTCGGCCGGGGGCAGCGCGAGAGGCGCTGGCAGGCGGATGCTGGCGGGCACCGCCTCGTCGATGAGCGCATCGAGCGAGGCGGCGCCGACCGCTTTCAGCATCGCCTCCCGATCCGCGCCGCGCGGGCCGATGTGCCGGGGCGCAAACGTGTCGAGCGGATCGAAGGTGCTCACTTGGCCAGCAACGCCTCGTATCCCGCGGCGTCCATCAGCGCGCCGGCGTCGCCGGGACTGGCGAGCTTCACCTTCACCATCCACGTCTCGTGCGGCTTGCTGTTCACGTTCTCCGGCCGATCCTTGAGGCTGGTGTTCACCTCGACCACCTCGCCGCTGACCGGCGCGAAGAGCTCGGAGACGGCCTTCACCGATTCGATGGTGCCGAACACCTGGCCGGCCGTGAGCGTGGCGCCCACGTCGGGCAGCTCGACGTAGACGACGTCGCCCAGCTGCTGCTGCGCGAAGTCGGTGATGCCAACGACGCCGGTGTCGCCTTCGAGGCGAATCCACTCGTGCTCTTTGGTGTACTTGAGGTCGGTCGGATAGGACATCGTCGGGTTCTCGGGTTCTGGGGTTCTCGGGTTCTCGGGTGCTGGGGTTCTGAGATGCTGGGGTTCTGAGGTACTCGGGGGCCCCTAGCGCTTCTTCTCCCGCTTGTAGAACGGCATCGGCACCACGACCGCCTTTGCGCGGCGGCCGCGGATGTCGATTTCCAACTCGGTGCCTGGCGCGGCGAGCGTCGGGGGCACGTAGGCCATGCCGATGGCCTTCTTCAGGAACGGGGTCTGCGTGCCGCTGGTGACCACGCCTACCTGCTGGCCGTCGTGGAACACCCCGTGCCCGTGCCGCGCGATGGCCCGGTCCACCATCTCGAAGCCCGCCAGGGTCTTCAACACGCCGGCGGCCTTCTGCCCGTGCAGCACCTCGCGGCCGAGGAAGGCGTCCTTCTTCCAGCCGACGATCCAGCCGAGGTCCGCTTCGAGCACGGTGGACGTCTCGTCCATGTCGTTGCCGAAGAGGCGCATCGAGGCCTCCAGGCGCAGCGTGTCGCGCGCGCCGAGGCCCGCGGGGATGAGCCCCAGGGGCGTGCCGGCAGCCAGCAGTGCATCCCACACGCGCGTGGCCATGGCGGCGGGCACCATCACCTCGAACCCGTCCTCGCCCGTGTAGCCGGTACGCGACACGGTGCCGCGCACACCCGCCACCTCGCCGTGCGCGAACCAGTAGTACTTGATGGCCGGCAGATCGATGGCGGTGAGCGTCTGCAGGATCTCCTCCGCGCGCGGGCCCTGGATGGCGATGAGGGCGTAGCGGTCGCTGGAGTTCACCACGGCCACGTCGGGCACGGCCTCCTTCGCACGGGCCGTGATCCAGTCGACGTCCTTGTCGATGGTGCCGGCGTTGATCACCAGCAGGTAGTGCGACGGTCCGAAGCGGTAGACCAGCAGGTCGTCCACGAAGGTGCCGTCCGGGGTGGTGAGGGCGGAGTACTGGATCTGCCCCACCTGGAGCTTCGAGGCGTCGTTGCTGGTGATGTGCTGCACCGCCTCGAGCGCGCCCTGCCCGGCAATCTCGACCTCGCCCATGTGCGAGACGTCGAACAGGCCGGCGGCGGTGCGCACGGCCATGTGCTCGGCGGTGATGCCGGAATATTCCACCGGCATGTCCCAGCCACCAAAGGGCACCATGCGCGCGCCGAGCGCGACATGGGCCGCGTGTAACGGGGTCTGCTTGAGGGGGGCCGGAGCCGCGTCGGTCATGGGGTGTCGGAGGGTCGCGCCGTGTCGCGAAAAGACACCACACGGTACTATGCCGCCCCCGCAGAATCAAGAATCTCGGGTGGCCTCGGCCCCCGCCTCCTCGGGCCCCGGCAGCGCCCGGCGCCGCGCGGCCAGCAGGCGTGGGCCGGGCCGGTACGAGAGGTAGGCGTTCAGCGTGTGGTACGAAATGCCCAGCTTGCGGCAGGCCTCACGCTTGTTGCCGCGTGACCGCTCGAGCATGAGCCGCGCGTAGCGACTGCCCCAGGCGCGCATGGTGTGCTCTTCGGCGGCCGCGGGCATCAGCACCTCCGCATAGTCGCCCCGCAGGCTCACCGGCAGGTCGTCCAGCCTGATGTGCCGCGACTCGGCAATCGCCACCGCGCCTTCGATCATCCGCTCGAGCTCGCGGACGTTGCCGGGCCAGTCGTAGCTCATGAGCGCGTCGACCGCCGCCGGCGTCATCGTGTAGCGGCCGCGCGAGCGGTGCCGCGACAGGAAGTACTGGGCGAGCTCGAGGATGTCGCCCTTCCTGACGCGAAGGGGGGCCACCATCACCTCGACCCCGCTGAGCCGGTAGAACAAGTCGGCGCGAAACAGCTTGTGCGAGACCAGCCCGCCGAGGCTGCGATTCGTAGCCGCGACAATGCGGACGTCCACGCGGCGGCTCCCGTGGCCACCGACGCGCTCGACCGTGAGGTCCTGGATGGCCCTGAGCAGCTTGGCCTGCGCCGAGAGCGAGAGGTCGGACACCTCGTCCAGGAACAGCGTGCCACCGTCGGCGTGCTCGAACTTGCCCCTTCGCCCCCTGACCCCGGTGGCCGTCCGCTCCTCGATGCCGAACAGCTCGGCCTCGAGCAGGGTCTCGACGAGGGCCGCGCAGTTGATGGCGACGAAGGGGCCATGCCGGCGCCGGCTGCACGCGTGGATCTGCCGCGCCACGAGCTCCTTGCCGACGCCGCTCTCGCCCTCGATGAGGATGGTGAAGTCGGTGGACGCCACGCGATCCACGCGCTCGCGCAGCGCCTGCATCACTTCACTCGATCCAATGATCGGCGCGATCTCGTCGCGCGCCGGGGCCAGGGCTCCCGTTGACTGCTGCAGCACGCCGCGCTCGGCTTCGAGAACCAGCGCCGCGAGGCTGGCGGCACTCTCGAGCAGCTGGCACGTCCACTCGTCGGGGCGCGCGTCGTGCTCGAAGCTGGCTTCGAGCATGACGTGGCGGCCTCCTGATCGGAGTGGGACGGCGAACGCCGCGTACTCACGCGTGAGCACCGGGTGACCGGGCCGGACCGGCGGCCCGCCACGGCCCTCAGTGAGCCGCACATGCCGGGCATGCGCGAGGCCGGACAGGCGCGTGGCTAAGGTCGCCGAGACGTCCGACACGTGCTGGGCGTCGGCCACCTCCGTAGCCATCTGGCGGACCAGCGCGTGCAGCCCCGGACGACGGTCTGCGCGCCGAGGCTGCCGGTGGATGGGAATGACGACCGACGAGTCCGTGCTGTGCATCGATCCCCCTTGTGATGAGTGCGGGGACTATGTCCAAGCTTGGTGCCAGTCGGTCCAGGTTGCGAAAATGGCCTGTTTCCTTATGCTTGTTGCCGAATCCATTCCGTCGAGCAGGACTGACCGGGTAGTAAGTGCCCATAAGGAGCTGTGGCGCGATCGGCGACGGGTAGTTGTTACCCGCACGGTCCCGTTTGTGCCGCATCGAACTCGATCACCCCTTCGAAGCACAGGGGAGCCAGGTGCATCACCCGGCAGCGGCCCACCTGGCCGGCCACCAGGCACCGCTCGTCGGTGTCGTGGGCGGTGAACTGGATCTCCGCCCGGCGCCCCGGGCGAAGCCGTGCCGGCGACGCCACGCGCACGCCGTGCGCCGCGACGTCGATGATGGTGACCAGCACGCCCGGTCTGAGCAGGGCCTCGGCCTTCCACGGGCCCTGCTCTGGACGCACGCGCAGCGCGCGCCGGCGCTCGGCGTGGGGCCGGCCTACGGCTGCCATGTCCCCATCCCGGCGTCGAACCGCAGCACCCGTACGCGGCCGGTGCTGCCCATGACGCGCACGGCGAACTGCGGCCCACCCGTCGCCGCCACGTACAGGCTGCCAGCCGTGGCCGAGCCCGTCGGGCTGAAGGACAACAGCGAGGAACGGCCGATACGGAGCGGGTCGGATCCGGTGTCGAGCACGCCGCTTCCCCCGACGTCGGGAATGCGCTGGTTCACGCGCAAGGCCACCCCCCTCGCGTGTGTGCCGAGCCGATCCACGGGACCCAGCGGCGGGTCGATGCCCTGGTCGATGTCGCGGACGAGCACACCGTTGCCGTTGCCGTCCGCAAACATCTGGAGTTCGGTGTCGTCTGGCCCAGCCAAGAGACGAACCGCTACCGACGTGCCACGGCGCAGCGCCTGGAGCTGTGCCTGTTTCAGCCACGCACCGAGGTAATGCGCGCCAACCGTGGCGCGCTCGTGTTCCAACGCGCCGGCGACCACCGGGATGGCGGTCGCCGACACGAGGACCGAGAGGGCTGTGGCCGCCAGCACGTCGACCAGCGCCAGGCCCCGCGCGCTACTGACCGCCACCCGCCTTCTCTCCGCTGGGCGCCACCGCAATCAGCGGCTTGAGACGCAGGAAGCTCTTCTCGCCGATGCCCTTCACGTTCATCAGCTCTTCGATCTTCTTGAAGCCCCCGCTCTTCTGCCGGTACTCGATGATGCGCTCGGCCGTTCGGCGGCCAATGCCGGGCAGCGCCTCCAGGTCGGTGACGCTGGCGCTGTTCAGGTCGACGGTCGTTGTCCGGGCCGCGGCCGGTGGCTGCTGCGCCAGCACCGCCGGGGCGGTGGCCAACACGACAAGCGCCCCTGCCAACATGATTCCGAGGATGTACTTCGCCATGGGTCCCTCCAGTCGCACGACATGTGCGGAAGGACCGGACGTCCCAGCCGGTGGAAAGCGGAGGTCTGGGGCGCCAGCCAAAGGCCGGGGCCGTCCGGTCGCCTTGTCGTGGAGCAACCCGCGCGCCGCGGGAGTCGCGCGGCGGCAACCTGCTGGAAACACAACGCTTAGGTCAGGGGACGGTCCGACCAGGCATGGGCGCGCTCGGCCGGTTGTGCCAACCGTGGTTGCCGAGACGCAGTACCGGGCGGGAAAACAGGCTGAAAAACACGCCGCTGGGGCTGGTAACGCGTGTTGCGGCCGTGCAACGGCGGTTACCCTGCGGGACGAACAGACCAAATAAAATCAGGCGCTGCGGACCTCGGCAGCAATGAACGGCTGGAGGGCCTCCATAGGCAACTCGTGCTCGAACTCCAGAGCGCCCCGGTAGACGACAGGATTCAGTCCGGCTACCTGGCAGCGCCGGACCAGGCAAGCCATCTGCAGGCGCATCTGCGTGTCGACCACCGTGAAGATCAGTTCCACCGGCAGGCCGATGTGAAGACGGACAGCCGATTCGATGAGCACGCCCTTCGGGCCGATGTCCACCACACGCACATCCATCCCGGGGCGCATCCGCGCCACCTCCGCAATCCCTGTCAGATCCGGCGTCGCCCGTGGGCTGTGCCGCCGATCCTCCGCGGGCCTGGGCGCGGGCGCGTTGCCCGAACTGGTGTGCAGGAGGCGAATGCGGGAGCCCGCCCGACGCCCGAGGGTGGCGGAAGGTTTGTCGGGATTGAGGCCCAACAGGGCCAGGGTGGTGGCATCGATCGCAGACATGGTTGTGCGTTAGAGTACGTTAAAGAGCTTCATAGTGCAACAAAAATTGCGTGAGTTCTGCCGGACACAGGACTTCTCACGGCTTCCCGCCCAGCCACCGCCCGGCAGAGCAAAGTCAGGGCCAGCGACCGTGTCCTGTGACACCTGACATCTGGTAGTCTCGACATCTCGATGCGAGCCCGCCCCTTAGCCCTGTTCTGCCGGATCGCACTGGCCCTGCTCGCCGTGGCCCCGCTCGGCGGACAGGTGCCACGAATTGTCGCCATCGGTGACATTCATGGCGCGTTCGAGCCCTTCGTCGCCATCCTCCAGACGGCGAGCTTGATCGATGCCGATCGCCGGTGGTCCGGGGGCTCCGCCACGCTGGTCCAGACCGGCGACTACACTGACCGCGGTCCCGGCGTGCGAGCGGTGATGGATCTGCTGATGGCGCTCGAGCCACAGGCTGCCGCCGCCGGCGGCCGCGCGATCACGCTGCTGGGCAATCACGAGGTGCTGAACCTGGTGGGCGAGCAGCGGGACGCGACCCCCGAGATCTACCTCACGTTCGCGGACGCGCAATCGGAAACGCGCCGGATCCAGGCGTTCGAGCGGTACGCCGCGCTCGCCGCCGCGCGGGCGAAGGCTCGTACCGTGTTGCCCGACGTCTACGCCCAGACGCGCGAGGCATGGATGGCCGCGCATCCCCCCGGTTGGATTGAGTACCGGGAAGCCTTCGGCCCCAGGGGCCACTACGGCGCGTGGCTGCGGAAGCGCAACATCTCAGCGCAGGTGGCAGGGACACTGTTCATGCACGCCGGCCTGAACCCAACGACCTCCACCAATGATCTCGCGGCCGACGCGGAGAAGCGCGTGCGCGAGCAGATCGCCCGCGTCGATCGCTTCCTCGATCGGCTCGTGGACGCGAAGCTGGCGCTCCCCTTCTTTTCCTTGAACGAGATGCTGCAAGTGGCCGCTGGAGAGATTCGCGCGGTGAACGCCGTCGTGGCCGCTGCCAAGGAGCAGGGCACCGCGCCTGATCTTGGGGACTTCGACATCGACCTCGTGCGCGAAGGGGCAGAACTAGTGCAGATGGGCAACTGGGACGTGCTGGCCGAGCAGGGCCCGCTGTGGTATCGCGGCTATGCGACGGCCCCGGACGAGTCGCTGAAGGGACCGCTCGACGCGATGCTGTCGCGCCATCGGGCCGCACGCATTGTCGTGGCGCACTCCCCCCTGCAGGCGCGCCGCATCGTCACACGGCTGGACGGCACCGTGGTGCTCATCGACACCGGCATGCTCGCCAGCACCTACAAGGGTCGCGCCTCGGCCCTCGAGATCGTCGGCAGCGAGCTCACGGCCGTCTACGAGGACGCGCGCATGCCGCTGGGTGCTGCTGTCCGCCCCTAGCCGGCGGCCTCCATCGCCAGGGCGAGCAGGCCGGTCGTGTTGGCCACGGCGAAGCTCACTCCCTTGAGGTTGCGCTCGGGCGACACGCCGGGCGCGGGTCGCGGAAACCCCGACGCACGGACGCGGATGCCGCCAGTCCCCGCGGCTCTGGGTTCCACGACGCACGTATCCCTCGACAGCGACCAGTCCAGGCGCACCGACACCACGTCGTCCAGCGAGCCTGGCAGCCATCGAACGCCGTCTTCCTCGCCTGCGGCCACCACCCAGGCGCCCGCTGCAATCGCGCGCGCCACGGCCGCTTCGAGGGCCGGCTGGTGTTCGGCCTTCGCCGTGCCCAGGCTCAAGTTGATGAGATGCGGTTGGCGGGTCAACGCCCAATCGATCGCGCCGACCAGGGCCGCGATGGGCGCGTCGAGGCGCCGCTCGAACACGCGCGCCACCCAGACCTCGGCGCCAGGCGCCTTCTCGCGGATGACCGCCGTCACCGCGGTGCCATGTCCCAGGCGATCGACGAAGTCCACGCCGATCAGGCCCTCGGCGTCCACGCTCACGCCGCCGGCCACGCCGCCCACGTGCGGGTGAGACGAGTACACGCCACTGTCGATGACGACGACGCGCACGCCGTGCCCGGTGCGCGGCCGAAGGCTGTGCAAATGAAGCGGGCCGCTCAGCGCCAGCATCGGATGATCTTATGACGAGCCGCGGCCCGGCATCAGTGCGCCACGCCCGGACGCGCCGATCCGGCGAACAGGCGCGCGAACAGGCCCGGCTGCTCGAGGAGGTCGCCGGGCCGGCCCGCCTGCACCACTCGCGCGTCGTCGAGCACGATGACGTGATCCACGCTCATCGCCACGTCGCGGCGGTGGGAGATGATGAGGGTGGTGCGTCCGCGCATCACCGCGCGATAGCCTTCAACCACGGCGCGCTCGGAGATGGGATCCAGGGCGGCGGTTGGCTCGTCGAGGACCAGCACCGAGGGATTGGCCAGGAAGGCACGCGCCAGCGCGAGCCGCTGCCGTTCGCCCGCCGAGAGTTGCAGGCCACGTTCGCCGACGACCGTGTCGTACTTCCGGGGCAGGCTCTCGATGAAAGCGGCCACGCCCGCTGCTCCGGTGGCGCGACGAATGGACGCGTCGATGTCCTCGCCCGATCGGATCGGGGCTCCAGGATCGTCGGCCAGGCCATATCGGAGATTCTCGGCGATGGTCGCGTGCAGCAGCGTCGGTTCCTGCTCCACCAGCACGACATGCCGGCGCACGTCGGCCACGCGCACGGTGCGCAGGTCGTGGCCATCCAATCGCACCACGCCACGGTCGGGGTCGATGAGCCGCAGCAGCAGCGCGGCGATGGTGGACTTGCCGCTGCCGCTCGCCCCGACGATCGCCACTGACGTCCCCGGCGCCACTTCGAAGGTCACCTCGTCCAGCACCGGGAGACCGCGCTCGGTCACGAGCGAGACGCGATCGAGGGCCAGCGCGCCGCGCACGTCGGGCAGGGCGTGCGCCCCGGGCGCCTCCTCCACGTCCACTGGGGCGTCCAGCAGTTCCAGCACCCTTCGCCACGACACCTTGGCCGTGGCCAGCGCGGTGTACAGCCCCATCAGCGCCTGCACAGGCGCCATCACCCGCATCTGGTAGGCGATGAACGCGGCGAAGGTACCCAGCGTGAGCGTGCCTTCCACCACGCGCCAGCCGCCGTACAGGAAGACCGCGGATGCCCCGAGCGACAGGAGCATTCCCGGCAGTCCGCCGGCCAGGTAGCTCACGCGCTGCATGCCCATCAGGGCGTCGATGAAGCGGTCGTTGAACTGCCGGAAGCGCCCCGACTCGCGCTGCTGCGCGTTGGACGACACCACCAGCGTGTGCGCCTGAAGCGTCTCGATGAGGAAGCTGCCGATGTCGGCGCTCCGCTGCCGCAATGCGGCCACCCGCGCTTCGAGGCGGCGGCGGTAGAAGATCAGCGCCGCCAGGCTGAGGGGCATCACCGCCGCGGTCAGCAGTGCGAGCTTCCAGTCCAGCCACACCAGCATCGCCGCGCAGCCGACGAGAAACAGGATATTCCCCACCCACGCCAGGGCCGCTTCCGCCGCCACGCGCTGGATCTCGCCGATGTCGCTGTTGATGCGCGCCACGATGTCGCCCAGGCGCGTCCGCGCGTAGAAGCGTGGCGACAGCCGCTGCAGGTGCTGATAGAGCGCCAGCCGCATGTCGAAGAGGATGTCCGCCGACACGCGGGTGTAGCGGAGACCGCTCACGACGTTCAGGACGTAGCTGAAGACGCCGAGGACCGCGAACAGCAGGACGATGCGCTGGAGCGCGGCGAGGTCGCGCCCGAGCAGGGCGCGATCGACCAGGTCCTTCGTGAGGTACGGGGTGACCAGGGAGACGCCCGTGCTGACGAGGCTGATGAGCATCACCAGCACGAGGCGGCGCCAGTAGGGCGCCAGGTAGGCGAATGCCCGCCGCAGATCCGCGTCGGCGGCGGGCCGTGCAGTCACGACGCCCTCAGCGTGCGGAGGAGGCCGCGGCAGGGGGCACGACGAAGAGCTCGGTCGTCTGATCCGCGCCCATGTTGATGGTCCGCAGATACCGATAGGTCGCCGCGTCGTACAGGTCGATGGTGTCGCCCGCGATGTAGACGTAGATGATCCTGCCGTTCGAGCTCACGCGCGGCACCACGCGGGGCCGCCCCTTGAACTCCTGGCGGCTCACCACGCTGGCGTTCTCGAGATCGAACGTCCAGAACTCGTAGCGGCCGATGTCGCTCTTGATGCCGTAGGCGCGCTTACGATCCGGCGCCTGCGCGAACGACACCTGCTCGGCGGGGCCGATGGGCCGGAAGTCGATCTTCCGGGCGGTCAGATCCACCTTTCCGATGCCCATGATCCGGCGCTTCTGGATGGGATCCTGCATCGTGAACAAGCCCGTGAACGTCCCCGGCGCGTCGTAGAAGTCGTGGACGGGGCCGAAGTTGATGCGGCCCAGGCCGCCCTCGGCGGGCTGCGCGTACGGCCAGGTCTCCACTTCGGTGAACTTCTCGGTCTCGAGGACGATGACCTCCTCACCGAAGAAGTAGAGGAATTTCCCGTCCGGGGAAAAGCGCAGGTTGACCGCTTCTCGCTCCTCGTCGCGCGGCCACGGAATGGTGCGCGTGATCTGCCCGCTCGCCAGGTCGAACTGCTGCAGCGTGGCGGGGCCAATCTCCCAGCGGTCGATCAATTTCGTCGCCGTGCGCGTGAGCAGGACGAGGTAGCGGTTCAGCGGATCGGGCTGCAGGTTGGCGACGCGGACGTGCTTGTTGCCGCTGCCGAGCTCGTAGGTATTGAGCGTCTTCCGCGTGGCGATGTCCACGACCTCGAGCTTCTCGTAGGTCGAGTCGAGCACGTAGAAACGCGTGCGGTCCTGCGACGGGGTCAACGACCGTGCGATACCCGTCTTGAGGACGATGCGGTCCTCGAGCTTCTCGGTGGCCTCGTCGTAGATCCGGATGTCGCCGGTGTAGGTGCCGATGTAGATCTTGCCGTTCCCCGCCGTGACGCTGGGCGCCGCCGGCTTGCCCTGCGCCGACAGGGTCAGCGCGCCTGCGATGAGCGCCGCACCGAGCGCTGCGAGAGCGATCCGGAGGGGGCCTTGTCCAGTCCCGTTTCCCGACGTGTCTTTTCTCACTCCGTCACCATCCCCTACCCTGGAAACACGAGATCGATCTTCCGCCAGTCCTTCTGGGCGGCCGCGCACTTGGCCGTCCAGTCGGGCGCATGGTTCAACTGGTCTGGCACCTGAGCGGGCCAGTAGCAGCCCATGTGGCAGTCGAACAGATCGCGCTCCACCGGCTGGCAGAGCCCGGCGGTGCCGCCGGTGCGGTCGGCCTCCCAGCCCGGTGAGAAGACGATGGAGCACCCCGGCGGGATGTGCGGGCCCTCGGGCTGCTGCGGCGGCTGGCCGCCCTGCTGCAGCGCGACGACGTCGCCCGTCGAAGCCGGGTCGGCCGTGACCGCCGGCGACGGCCCTTCGGCAGAGCTCCGGGCAGGCTGGGTGACCTCTTCCACGCGGGCGGCCTTGCGATTAATGGCGTTGAGATGCTTCATCGTCTGCTCCATCGAACTGGCGAAGGAAACCGGGGTTCTTCACCGCCAGCTCGCCGTAAATCTCCAGGCACGTGTGCGTCCAGCCGCGAATCCACTCACAGTAGTGCAGGTTGGGGCCCGTCGTCGACCCGTAGCGGGTGTGGGCCTCGTGATAGCAACCGCCGGCGCAGATGGGCCGCGCCCAGCACGACTGGCAGTCGGTCTTGTGGTTGATGTGATGCGTGTCGAGGAAGGCCGCCTGCTTCGCGCGGTCCACGCCGCCGGTCACCGATCCGAAGCTGTGGGTCTCGGAGCCGGCAAAGCGGTGGCACAGCGAGACGTTGCCGTCGGTCGCCACGCCGAGCAGGCCGATGCCGGCGCCGCACGGATACGCCTTCGCGTGTCCCTGGTGAATCTCCTGCAGGGTCTCGCGCACGTTCGAGAAGCCGTGATGGCGGCCCTCGAGGGATGCCTGCAGGAAGTCCTGCGCCAGGATGCGGAACTGGCTCAGCAGGTGATCGAATCCCGCGTCGCCGATGGCGTGGCCGCGCTGCGGCGCGGTGGTGACCGGCGCGAAGCCGACCTCCCAGAAGCCCATCTCGTCGTGCAGGTGCCGGTAGATCTTCATCACGTCCAGTGTCTGGCGCGTCAGCGTAACGCGCGCGCCAATCGGACGGGACTTGTGCCGGGCCAGCAGCGCCTTGATCTTCGGCGCCACCAGGTCGTAGCTCCCTTTGCCGTTGTTGAACACCCGGAACTTGTCCTGGATCTCCTGCGGGCCGTCGATGGAGATGGTGACGCCGATGCGCTCTTCCGCCAGGAAGTCGATCACATCGGGCTTGAGCAGCGTGGCGTTGGTCGTGAGGCTGAAGTCGATGCCCTTGCCGATCTCCGCGGCGCGGGCCCGGGCGTAGGCCACGGTCTTCTTCAGCACCGGGAAGTTCATCAGCGTCTCGCCGCCGAAGAACGTCACCATGGCCGTCTTGCCGCTCTCTCGGAGGGCGAAGTCGATGGCCTCGCGGGCGGTCTCCTCGCTCATGAACTTGGGCTGCTGGCCGTTCTCGGTGTCGACGATCTTGTCCTCGCCGTACTCGTAGCAGTACTCGCAGGCGAGATTGCACTGGTTGGTCACGTTCACCACCAGGGTCTGCAGCGGGATGACCGTCAGCGGCAGGATCGTCGGCAACGGCGCCGACGCCCGGGCTTCGGCAATGGCGCGCACCCGATAGAGTTCGCCCAGCGTGTCCCAGACCTCATCGGGCCGGAAGCGCGGCTCGAGCGCCGCGGTGAGATCGCCGATGGTGCGCGGGCCCTCGCCCAGCGCCGCCACGATGGCCGATGCGCAGGCATCGAAGGCGAAGACGGCTGCGCTCGGCACCATGTAGCCGAAGCGCTCTCCGGCCGCCTCGAAGGTATGGAACTCGCCGAGGCGGACCACGGTATCGACGCCGGGGCTGATGCCGGGCACCCCGGCTTCCACGCCGGCGATCTTCGTGACGCCGTGATCCGCGCGCTCGTCGGACACTGGTTCGCGCATGGTGCTCAACGGGGGATGACCGACGAGTCGAAGCGCATGTAGACCGGCGGCGACACCAGCAGGTGCGCGCGACCACGCACCGGTGTGCCGTCCGCGTTGTAGGTGGCGACCACCCACACATCACCAATGTTGTTGCGTTGGCCGCTCCTGAGCTCGTTCGGCCCCTCGAGGTTCGGCGTGAACGTGCCGGTCTTCGCGTCCACGTCGCCCACGAACTTGACGTCGTCGTCATCGAGCGTGGCGGTGTATTCCTCGAGGCTCCACGTCGCGTCCACGACATCGATCTTCACGTCGTCGGGCGTGCCCGGCTTCTTGTCAGGGCCGTTCATGTAGCCCCACGCGTCGAAGGCGGCGTACATCTTCGGGTAGTTCACGCCGCCCGTGCGCGCCAGGTTCCACTCCGGTGACACGCGGATGTGGTCCACCTTCTCGTAGACCACGAGAGCGCCAGGCTTCACCGCGCCCGCAATCACGACGTCGCGCGGGCCTGCCGCGGCCGCGTCCGCCACCGACACCGTCGCGGTGATGACGTTGTTCGCGACGCTCGCGGCGGTGACGCTGAGCCCCGGACCGAGGTCGAGATCGCCGGCCTGCACGCTGGCCGGCGCGTTCAGCGCGAAGAACTTCACCGTCTGCGCCGCGCCGCCCTTCTTGAGGCCCGACCGATCCGCGCCGAGGAGGGTCATGTCCGTGCCCGCGCGCCGGAGTTGGACATCCATGCCGATCTCGTCGTAGCCGCCCGTGAACCAGCGCCCTTCCATGCCGCGCCAGTCGCGATCCACGAACATCACCTCGCGGTACACCGGCGAGTCGGCCGCGCCCGTGGTGGACCGGCCGCGCCACTGGAAGCCCGTGTAGATCATCGTGCGACCGGTGCGCTTCACCTGCTCGCCGCTCCTGGCGTAGGTGAACGTCGTCTCTGTGGTGAACTCGTCCGGTGCGTTGGGCACGGCGGCAATCACGACGCGTCCGTACGCGGGGCCCTTGCCGACCTCGTAGCCGCTGAGGGCCCACGTGCCCTCGATGCGAGGCGAGCGCTTGGTCGCCGCCCAGGACGCCCACTCGGGGGTCTGGAACGGATAGGTCTTCGCGAGGAGGTCGACGGCCTTCTCGGACGGGTGGCGGGTGTCGGGCGGACGGCCATCGGGCCCACGGTCGCGGGGGGCGGGGCCCATGCGGCGGTACACCTGTCGATCCACCAGCGGATACCAGCCGCGGTGCATCGCGATCAGGAGGTCCCATTCGGACCGGGTCCGTCGCTGCGAGATCACGCGCCCCAGCGAGTGGCACGCGTTGCAGACGCCCTGCAGTTCGGCGGTGGCCGCGGCGCTCTCGTCCACGACCACTCGGCGTTCCGCCTCGTAGGCCGCAGCCTTCGCTTCTTCGGGCGCCAGGCCCAGGTTGTCGGACAGATACTTGACGACCTCGCGGCCAACGGCGGGGTCCAGTTTCACACCGTTGAGCGCCACCATGCGCTTGATCGTGTCCTGCCAGCCCTCCGGCGTGTTCCGCTGGAACGAGATACGCGACATCTGTCCCTTGTCGTCGGGACGGTGGCACGATCCGCAGGCGTTACGGACGGCCTGGCTGGTGATGGGGATACCGACCTCTGCGGGAGGTGTGGTTGCCGGCGCCGCGGCCGGTGGCTGCTGCGCGCCCACCCCGATCCCGAGCGACAGCGTGCAGGCGGCCAGCGCGACGGCCCCTCGTGCGAATACCTGAATGTGCATGAATTTCGCTCAGTTTTATCACAGATCGTGGGCTCACGGCAGCGGTGGCGGCGTAATGTCGGGGTCGAATGTCAGCCACCGCCGCGCGAAGGCCGTGGCCAACGCGGTGAGAAAGGCGGCGAGATCCATGGGGCCGGCACGCCGGACGCACGCGTCGTACAGGTCCGGGACCTGGCGGAATGTCGGCGCAAGCTCGACGAGCGTGACGACGTCGATGTCGTGGAGGAACCGGACGCCAGCCGGATCCCCGGGCGTCACCAGCCGCGGCTCGAGCACGATCTCGTGTGCGGCAATGGCCGGCCTCGGCTCCAGCCGCACGTCCGGGCCTCGGGTCACCCGCAGTTCCGCGCGCGCCCTCAGGCCCTCGTAGGCGGCCTGGACACGGGCACGCTCCTGCTGCTCCCGCTCCCGCCGCTCGTCCCACTCGCTGGTCTCGGCTCGCTCGGCCCAGAACGGATGGGCCTGTCCCTCCGCGGCGTCCCGGAGGAACCGCCGCGTCAAGCCCAGGAAGTTCGCATACATCTCGGCCTCGCGGCCGGCAAAGAACGCCAGCGCCGTGGACGCCATCGACGGGTCCTTCAGCGCCGTCTGGGTGACGATGGCCGCCAGCCATCCCGAGGCCAGGGCTTTTTTCACGCCTGCCGACGACAGCGGGTCCACGAACGACGCCGCGTCGCCCACCACGAGCCAGTCGGGCCCGGCATACGTGGTCGACGAGTACATCGAGGCGTCCCATCCCGCGGGCCCGGTTTCGAGCGTCGCTCCGGCCACCAGCGCGCGCAACCGGGAGGTCTTCTTCAGCTCGGCAAGATAGGTGACACGGGCACCGTCACCCCGGACCATCTCCGTCGTTCGTGGGTCAACCATCACGGCCACCGCGCGGCGCATGCCATCCAGGGGCACGGACCACGCCCACCCGTCGGCGTAAGACTCGATCAGCGTGTGCGAGGGATCCGGCAGGGGCCAGCCGTCCGCGCGGTGCCAGCGGGCCGCGAGCGCCACCGTGCGGTGGCCCTCCTCCATGCGACGACCGGCTCGGGCGCGCGCGAGCAAACCCGCGCGGCCGGTGCAATCCAGGCGGAACGCAGCGGGACGCGCGGCTGCCTCTTCGGGCGTCAGCGCGTGTCGCACGACGCGCGCGCCGGCGCGCTCGGCCTCGGCCAGCATCACGCGCTCGAGCGCCGTGGACGTGGCCTGCCATCCGCGCTCACCGTTCGCGAAGATCTCCACACGCGGTTCGCCTGCGCCCCACCACACCGTGTTACCCGTCGCGCGCACGAATCCAGCGCCGTCGATGGCATCGCGGATGCCGAGCAGGTCGAAGAACTTCCCACAACTGGGGGTGAGCGACTCGGCGAGCGGCACGCCAGCGCCCTCGGGCTTGGTGACGATGGTGACCGGGTGGCCCCACAACGCGAGGAAACGCGCCGCGGTGCTGCCGGCGGGTCCGGCGCCGAGGATCAGGATCTCGGGTGGCGTCACGTCATCTCATTATCCTCTCCACTTCGGTCAGACCTCCCGAGGTGCGCGATCGACGTTCTCCAGCAGGCGCGTGGCACCAGGTCGCTGCGCCGACCACAGCGCGATCCGCTACACTCCGCGCATGATGATTCCCCTTCGCCCGCTCGGCCCCGGCGCGCGCCTTCAGATCGCGCTCGTCGCGGCTGGCCTCGTCGCGAGCTTCACGGTGGCCGCGCTCGCGCAACTGGCGACCGCTCCAGGCATTCCGGCAGCGCCCGGCACCGCCGCGGGCAGTGTGCAGCTCGGCAAGGCGACGGTCGCCCTCACGCACGCCTACGCGCACGCCTTCACGATGTTCGACCAACTGGTCTATCAGATCGTGCTCACCGACGGGCCCATCCCTCCCGAGGCGCTGGCCCGCGAGCTGGCCCGCGGCGGCCAGTCCGTGCTGAAAGGCAGCAAGCTGTCCGGCCTCTCCATCCTGGTCGGCCCGGACGGATCCATTCGCAACATCGTCCCCTACATCGGCGACCTGCGGGGCAGCCAGATGCTCGCCAGCGCCGGCAGCGTTGATGCTTTCAAGGCGTCGGGAACCACTGTCGTCGGGCAGAGCAGCCGAGACCGCACGCGCACGATGGGACAGGGCTGGAGTTACACCGCCAGTTGGAATGCCGCTGTGACGAAGCCCTGATGTCCACGCGTGTCCTCATCGTCACCGGCGCCAGCCGCGGCATCGGCGCCGCCACCGCGCGACTCGCGGGGGCACGCGGCTACGCCGTCTGCGTCAATTACCGACAGAACCGCGACGCAGCCGAACAGGTGGTCCGCGACATCGAGAACGCCGGCGCGCGCGCCATGGCCGTGGCAGCCGATGTCTCGGTGGAGGCCGAGATCGTGCGGCTGTTCGAGGCGGCTGCGAGTGCCCTCGGCCCGCCGTACGGGCTGGTGAACAACGCCGGCATCCTGGAAACGCAGATGCGGGTGGATCAAATGGATGCCGCCCGGCTCCAGCGGGTCTTCCAGGCCAACGTCGTCGGCGCGTTCCTCTGCGCCCGCGAGGCGGTGCGCCGCATGTCCACGAGACACGGCGGCGCCGGAGGCGCCATCGTCAACGTGTCGTCGGCGGCCGCGCGTACCGGGTCGCCGGGCGAATACGTGGACTACGCCGCGTCGAAGGCTGCCATCGACACCATGACCATCGGGCTGGCGCAGGAGGTGGCCCTCGAAGGCATTCGCGTCAACGCCGTGCGCCCCGGGTTCATCTACACCGACATCCACGCGAGCGGCGGCGAGCCCAATCGAGTGGACCGCGTGAAGGCCTTCGTCCCGATGCGGCGCGGCGGGACGGCAGACGAGGTGGCCTCGGCCATCCTCTGGCTGCTGTCGGACGAGGCGTCGTTCACCACGGGCGCCTTCATCGACGTCGCCGGAGGCCGATAGGCCCCGGCGCCACGCGGCCTTCGACCTGCGCTAGAATTCGCGGCGCGCGGCCCCGTGAAGCCGCTCAGAGGAGAACCCTGCATGCGAGCGTCCCTTCGAACCGGGCTCTGGTCCGCCCTGATGGTCGCGGGCGGCACCGCCGCCGCGCTCACCCTGTCTGCCCAGGCGCCCCGCCAGGTGGACGATGCCATGCTGCGGAGCCCGGCGGCCGGCGACTGGGTGACCTATGGGCGCGACTATGCGGAAACGCATCACAGCCCGCTCACCCAGATCGATCAGTCGAACGTCTCGCGACTCGGCGTGGCGTGGTCGGTCGAGGTCGGCTCCCAGGGCAAGATCGAAACCACACCCATCGTCTACGACGGCGTGCTCTACGGCACCTCCACGTGGAGCGTGGTGTACGCCATCGACGTGCGGACCGGCACGCTGAAGTGGCGCTGGGATCCGGCGCTGGTGAAGGGCGGCTTCAGCGAGGGCGGCGCGCGCTACTGCTGCGGCCCGGTGAATCGCGGCGTCGCCATCTACAAGGACAAAGTCTACGTGGGCCTGCTCGACGGGCGCCTGGTCGCCCTCAACGCGCAGACCGGCCACGTGGCGTGGTCGGTACAGACCACGCCGGTCGGCAGCGACTACTCCATCACCGGCGCCCCGCGCATCGTGAAGGGCAGGGTGCTCATCGGGAACGGCGGTGGCGAGTACGGCGTGCGCGGATACCTGACGGCCTACGACGCCGAGAGCGGCAAGCAGGCGTGGCGCTGGTATGTCGTGCCCGGCGATCCGTCCCTCGGGCTCGAGGACGGATCGATGGAGCGCGCGGTGAAGACCTGGAAGGGCGAGTGGTGGAAGTACGGCGGCGGCGGCACGCCGTGGGACGGCATCGCGTACGACCCCGAGGCGGACCTCGTGTATGTGGGCACCGGTAACGGATCGCCCTGGAGCCGCGACCACCGCAGCCAGGGATCCGGCGACAATCTCTATCTCTCCTCCATTGTCGCGCTGCGCGCCCAGACGGGCCAGTACGTGTGGCATTACCAGACCACGCCCGGGGACGACTGGGACTACAACGCGGCGCAGCCGATGATCCTGGCGGACCTGACGATTGACGGGAAGCCCCGGAAGGTGTTGATGCAGGCGCCGAAGAACGGCTTCTTCTACGTGCTGGATCGCCTGACCGGCGAGTTTCTCTCCGCGGCGCCCTTCACCACGGTCACCTGGGCCACGCACATCGATCCGAAGACGGGACGTCCGGTGGAAACCCCCGAGGCGCGCTACGGCAAGAAGGGCGCGCGCCTCTCGCCGTCACCCGTGGGCGCGCACCACTGGCCGCCCATGGCCTTCAACCCGGCAACGGGTCTCGTCTATTTCCCCGGGCAGGACACGGCGTCGAACTTCCAGGCGGTGGACAACTTCGAGTTCAAGATGGGCCAGTGGAACACAGGCACGCGGCTGGGCCAGTCCCCTGCCGCGGCGGCGTCCGCGGCCGCCCCGCCCGCGCCCGCCCCACTGCCGGGCCGCCGCGGGTTCCTGGTGGCGTGGGATCCGGTGGCGCAAAAGGAGCGCTGGCGCAACGAGTTCAATCCCAGCGGCGGCGTCCTCTCCACCGCCGGCAACCTGATCTTCGTGGGTGACGGCGGCGGCAAGCTCATGGCGCTGGATCCGGCTACGGGCAAGCAGCTATGGGAACGCCAGCTGATGCCGGGCATCGCCACGCCGGTGACCTACGAGGTGAATGGCAAGCAGTTCGTCGCCGTGATGTCTGGCTCGGCCAACGGCCGAGTATTCGGGTTCGCGCTGGATGCGGCGGAGGGGAAGGGCTACTGAGGGTTCTCGGGTTCTGAGGTTCTCGGGTTCTGGGGTTCGCGGGTGCAGGGTGCTCGGGGGAATGAGCACCCTGCTCGTGCACCCTGGCCCTACCGCTTCGTCGCCTCCCAGATCGAGGCCGCGCCGCCGCCGATGGCCGCGCCGATGAGCGCCCCCTTCTTGCCACCCGCAATGGCGCCGATGCCGGCGCCGGTGCCCGCGCTGCCGCCGATGATCATCGCCGTCTTGGCGATGGACCGCTTCGGCTGCTGCCGCACGTCAGGCTCGCGGTAGACCACGCGTTCCCGCGCCGGGGCGGTTCGCGTCTGCACGGCCGGCTGCGCCATCGGCGCATATGCGGCGGGCTGCGCGTACGCCTGCGGGGCATACCCCGCAGGCTGGTAGTAGACCATGCCGGGGGCCCGGTCCACGCAGGCCAGCGCCGTGGCTTCCTGGCCGTTCACGATCACCCGCTGCATCGTGGCTTCCTGGTGCGGCGCGCACTGCACCGCCGGCATCGCGGCCGTCTGCGCGACGGCCATCGCCGACGTGCCGGGTGCGAACGGCATGTGGGCCTCCGCGGTCGTGGCCCGCATCTGGCCACCGGCCATCAGCGCGATGCCCCCCGCCACGAGCCCACCCAGGGCTGAACCCAGAATCACCTTCACCATGGTCGTGTCCCCCTTGCCCGGTATCACTCCAAGGAGCGTGCCACCGTGCGCACGGCAGTGAATCTGCGGAACTGCACGACAAAACACCTGCTGACGGGAACGCCCGCCGTGAAGGCGGGCGCCGGGTGTCTACGATTGGGGGCAACTCGGCCGTGCGAAAGGGGACAGGCTCAGGCGCCGCGGAACCACGCCACGGTGCGCCGCAGCCCCTCGTCGAAGGGGACGATGGGCGCGTAGCCGAGCAGGCGCGCGGCCTTCTCGATGGAGGCCTGCGAGTCGCGCACGTCACCGACGCGCGGCGGACCGTAGATGGGGGTGAGGTTCGTGCCGATGATGCCCTGCAACTCGCGCAGCAACTCGTTCAACGAGATGCGCCCGGCCGTGGCGACGTTGATGGCTTCACCCGAGGCGTTGGGCGCCTCGCACGCGCGCAGCACGCCGTCCACCACGTTGGCCACGTAGGTGAAGTCGCGCGTCTGCTCGCCGTCGCCGTGGATGGTGGGCGCCTGTCCCGCCAGCAGCCACTTGATGAACAGCGAGATGACCCCGGAGTACGGCGAGCCCGGATCCTGCCGCGGTCCGAAGACGTTGAAGTAGCGGATGCTCACGGTCTCGAGCCCGTAGAGGCGCGTGAACTGTTTCAGGTACTGCTCCCCCACGACTTTCTGCAGCGCGTATGGCGACAGCGGATCGGTGGGCATCTCCTCGTGCTTCGGCAGCGTCGGTGTGTCGCCGTACTCGGACGAGGAGCCGGCGAAGACCAGGCGTTGGACGCCGGCGTCGCGCGCGGCCACCAGCACGTTGAGCGTGGCGTCGATGTTGGCGCGATTGGACGAAATGGGATCCTGCACCGAGCGCGGCACCGACGGGATGGCGGCCTGGTGCAGCACGTAGTCCGCGCCGGCACATGCCTTGCGCGCCACGTCGAGGTCTGCCAGGTCGCCCTCCAGCACTTCGAGGCGCGACGCGGCATCGGTGGCGCCATGGGCCACGGCCGCCGCGAGCGCCGCCTGCACGTTCTCGCGCTTGCCGGTGCTCAGGTTGTCGACCACGCGCACCTGGTGCCCGCGCCGCAGCAGCTCTTCGGTGAGATGCGACCCGATAAACCCCGCGCCGCCCGTGACTGTGTAGAGGGACATAGGAATCAGGAATCAGGAATCAGGAATCAGGAATCAGGAATCAGGAACCAAGGCTCTCACGGGGCCATCCGTCTTTCGGCAGTCCCGGGACCAGCGCCAGCGCGTTCCGGTAGTACAGCTTCTTCAGCACCTCGTCAGGCAGGTCCATGCCATACAGCTTCCAGAACGCGTGGTAGTCGCGGTAGTAGTCGAAGTACTCGTCGCGCGTCTCGAACGTTCGCCAGTAGTAGGGGAACTCGTCGGGCTGGAAGCTGTCCTTGCCGAAGAGCACGCGGTCCTGGTTCTTCACGAAGAAGTCGTGCGCGGTGCGCGGCTGGCGCCCGAGCTCGGCCAGGATCGCGGCTACCTCGAGGTGCACGTTCGGCATGGTGTCGAGCAGCTGCTGCGCTTTCGCGAGGTCGTTACCGCGGTACGCGAAATGCGCGGCGATGAACCTGGTCCGCGGATGCTTCCGAAACATGCGGTCGCGTTCGGCCAGCAGGTCCTCGAAGCGCGGAAACTCGCCGGCGGGGTAGCGGCGGTCCCGGAACAGCGCCAGCTCGAGCCAGCGCTCGTTCTGGAAATCGATGGGCTCGAAGAACTCCTGCGGTTCGGCGGTGTGAATGAGGACGGGCACGCCCAGGCGCCCGCACGCGGCCCAGATCGGATCCAGTTCGGGATCGTCCACCGTCAGGCGCGAGCCGTCGGCCTTGCGCAGGCGCAGACCGAGGTCCTTGAAGATCTTCAACCCGCGCGCGCCGGCTTTGATGTCGCTTTCGAGTTGGGCGGCGGCCTTCGTCGACCAGCCCGGCGTTCCTACGCCCTCGAAGTTGACGTTGGCGAACAGCACCATACGGTCGCGGTGCGGACTCTTCGCGACGGCATCCAGGCCCTGGCGCAGGCGGTCACCGGAGCCGCCGCTCAGGTTCACGAGGATCCGGAGATTGTTCGCGTCCATGCCCGCCACCACCCGGTCGAACTGCTCGGGCGTGATGGGTGTGGGCTGATGGCTGTGGATGTCGATGACGGGAAACCGGGCCCTCGGGACGGGGTGCTCCGGCACCTCGAGCGTGTTGCGCGGCTTGTAGTCGATGATGCTCGGCGGCGGAAACTCCGGCGTCCGCCCCGCGCCCGGCCGCCCCCGCGGCACGCCCGGCCCCTGCTGCGCCAGCAGCGTCCCCCCGACCACCACGGCGGCCAGGGCCGCTGCTGCCATCACCGAGCGTCGCATCGTGTGCTTTGAACCTTCGTGCTTTGAACCCGCCGTGCTTTGAACGTCCGTGCCTTGAACCTTCGTGCCTTGAACCAACGTGCCAACGTCCAAAGTGCCGCAGTGAGCCGATAAGCCGAATTCTGTTCCACCTTCGCTCCCGGCCCTCGCGGGCCGCGAGCGGCGATGGACGACGACCATTCCTCTAGTCCCGGCATTGCTGACGGGATCCAGCGACCGACCCGGAGGCCTCGAGTGGACCACCCGTGCGGCCGAAGCCGCGCGCCTCCCTATTTGGTCTTGCTCCGTGCGGGGTTTTGCCTGCCACCCCTGTTACCAGGGGCGCGGTGCGCTCTTACCGCACCATTTCACCCTTACCCTTCGACTCGCCCTTGCGGGCTCGCTCAGGGCGGTATCTTTTCTGTGCCACTATTCCGTCGGGTCGCCCCGCCCGGGTGTTACCCGGCGCACTGTCCTGCTGGAGTTCGGACTTTCCTCTCCCGGCGCCGGTTCCGCACGCGACCCGCCTCTTGCGAAGCCGGCCACGCGAGGCCTGTCACCGGCAGCGATCGCCTGGCTCACTGCGGCAAGTACAAGTGTAGCAGGTCGATCGTGACGGGAGTCGGGAGTCGGGAGTCGGGAGTCGGGAGTCGGGAGTCGGGAGTCGGGAGTCGGGAGTCGGGGGGCGGGAGGCGGGGG